>WNGK01000299.1_pt1 | contig 49195 bp, 67 predicted proteins | sample 5400601 | NCBI WGS metagenome assembly WNGK01 (sample SAMN13153376, study PRJNA577476) | soil metagenome | isolation source: 60 cm soil or saprolite under Garry oak tree replicate 1 | place: USA:California | collected 2016-06-15 | reverse complement strand
GGTCGCGGCGTGGGTCGCGGCGCGGATCGCCGCATCGGTCGCGGCGGAGGTCGCTGCGCGGGTCGCGGAATCGGTCGCAGCTTCGGTCGCGGCGTAGGTCGCATCGTAGGCCGCGGCTCGGGTCACGTAGGTCGCAGCGCGGGTCGCAGCGTAGGTTGCGGCATCGGTCGCTGCGCGGGTCGCGGCGTTGGTCGCGGAATCGGTCGCGGCATCGGTCGCGGCGCGGATCGCCGCATTGGTCGTTGCGTAGGTCGCAGCGCGGGTCGCGGCTTCGGTCGCGGCGTTGGTCGCCGCTTCGGTCGCCGCATTGGTCGCCGCTTCGGTCACCGCATTGGTCGCGGCGCGGGTCGCGGAGGTCGCGGCGTAGGTCGCGGCGTTGGTCGCGGCGTGGGTTGCGGCGCGGGTCGCAGCGTTGGTCGCGGCATCGGTCGCGGCGTTGGTCGCGGCATCGCGTATGACGGATATTCCAGCAGCCACGACGATAGTACATGCAGGTGCAATCGCCGCCATTAGTTCAAAATCGCTAATCTCTTTACTAAAGAGCTCTTTGTGTATTTTCGGATTTTCCCGAAGCCACCATACCGCGGATGCGATAGTAGTTGCGATAGCTCCGGTAATAGGCGATTCAACGAAAATTTCCCGCGTCGGTGGCGTGAGATTCGCCGCTGAGTAGATACCGCGCATGGCAATGCGCATTGCCTCGCGATCGGTTTCAGTTTGTGGTTCGGTCCGTAGTGCGTTTTTGATCCATCGATCCGCCCATGGCTTCAGTTGTGCACGATGCTCTTTGGTCAGTTTGTATTTTTTCAATGGATCTCCTTTTTTTCGATCCTAACAAAAAGCATGCGTGACAGCGCCGCGACCCAGTTTTGGGATTTATCATTGTGTTGGCTGCGTCATACGGATGCAATCCGGCCCGGCACACCGTAGCAGATGGCTTCGGTATGTACCGCGCGCGATATCCGATCATTCTACAGAGTCTGCATTTGCGACGGACTACACCATTCGGAAGATGATTGAAGAATACATTCTCCGGCGTCGCTGGATGACCGCGCCGGCATGCATCCGGCCTCTGTCGGCATCTCGGAGTTGGCGTCGGCCTCGTCCTCAGTGCCGGCACCAACGCCTCCGTATGCCATAGTGCGCGTCCGAAACACATAATCGCGCATATACCGCAGACTGAAGGCGATAGATCTGATGCGGTATCTCGATACAGCCAGTTCTCTGCTGCACATGAGGAGCATACGCCTATGTCGAGCTGTGCTAGCATCATCGATTTTTCCTTACGATCGACTGACCGCACCTGCGATGCGCAAATGGATTTTCAGGCGGCTCCTTGCCGACGACTGTCAACAGTCCGTCCTTGATCATCGATCGGATTAAACGAATCGAGACACCTGACAGATAGTACAGCCGTCCGATTGTCATCGACTGATCTCCAAGCGCTATTAGCACGCGTTTTTTTTTCTCCTCTACTGAAGAGTTGAGACCAACAATCCTCAATTTTTTACGCAACTGGTATCGCTTGCACCTGATTCTATTCTGATCCGAGCGGTTCATTCCGCACGTATCAATTTCTTTCAATCGGCCGAGCTGACGTCGCAGATCTTCTGGCGTGTCCATCTGTCGGTCCATTATGTCGGCTAGAACATCAAGTCTTCATCGGTGTCGACTGCTACCGGCGCGTCTTTCTTCACCGGCACTGGCTTCGATTCCTTAGCCATCGCCTTGAATCGCGCTGCCAGTGCCGTTCGATTTTTCTCGACTGCCGCCGGATCCGCATCGGGCGGATTGATGAATGATACACGGGCAGTCACCTTACTATGGTACTCCTCATGGCGCACGTCGATGTTGACCTCGTTCTTGAGCGCACCGTCGCGGACCAGCTGATACAGATCATCGCCGGTCCATCCCATGAGGCGCAATTGTTCGATCGTGCGTTTCATCGCCTTCTCGGTGAGCCAACCGCGCCACTCCACTCCGCGCTCGGCGCCGTCAACCTCGACGCAGAACTCCGCGCTCACAAAATCCTTGCCGCTATTTGTGGTCTCGATTCCGACCATGCTGGCCTTCGACTTGTAGATGCCTTCGGGAATCAGATTGCTCATTTGGTCTCCTTTTTTATGCCGCGTCCGGTGCTGTGTCGTTGACAAGTTTTTCACGTCGCGATTTGTAAATCTCTCGCAAGGCTGCGGAGTGCACCTCCTGGAGGTAGCGATTCTGTTTTTTCAGCTCGACTACAAGCCCGCCGAGCTCGGCGAGGCTTGACGCCATCATGATGCGCGGTTGGAAATCACGGAATAGCGCAAGCGACTTCTCGACCTTCGCAAGATCCTTTCCGTCTTGCTTATCCAAGAGCTCTGAGTCTTTGGCGATCCGCTCATCCTCGTCCTCGACCGGCGCCTGCGTCTCTCCTAGTAGCGGTAGCAGTGGCTCAATCATCGTGAATGATGGATTCTTGAACGTGCGTCCAGCCAGTACGCCAGTGCGATCTTTTTCGACGTGACACAGGTAATCAGTCTCGACCTTCCCAGCCGCTTCCATGCGCAGGCAGATGTGCGGCTCGTATGCGGTCTCTCCCTCGGCGCGCATCGCGACACCTGATTTTTTCATCTCTCCTTCTGTATTGTCCTCGAATACATTTTTTTGACGACCGAGGATGAACACGTCGAACTGCGATCCAATTAAGAACGCGATCAGATCCTTGTACGGTTTCTTGATTTTTCCCCATGCATGCATCGGGATCGTGTCAGCGCCGGTGCGCTTGCCCTTGTACGCATCCATCGCTGCATCCCAGAGCTGGGAGATTGAGTCGAGTACGATCACTCCGTGTTCGTTCGGATCGATACTCCGCACAGACTCAGTAACCTCCGCCAACGACTTGGTGTAAAGCGCATCGAAATCGAATTTGTCCGGGTGAATGCGGCGCGCCTTGACGGTCTGCGCGTAAAAATCTGTCCCGCGCTCGGTGTCGACATACGCGATGCGCTTGCCGCGCACCTTGGCGAGACCCTCAGCCATCAAAAGCGTTGAGAAAGTCTTGCCCGATCCTGGTGGTCCGTAGATGGAGACCTTCAGCCGAGCTTGGAGCGGTGCCGCTTTTTGGAATTTCACCACTATCGTTCCTCCTTAATGCCCCACAGTTCACCGTTACACAGATCGCACCGAGTCGCCGGTGCGTAGACCTTGCGATCAGGACATCGCTTGCATCGATGCCATCCACGTTGCGCCGCGTGATGTGCACATGAGGCGCACTGACCGACGAGCATCAGTGCCAGTTGGCGGAGGCGCGCTCGCACGCGGAATATCGTATCACTGCCCTCGGACAGCTCTGCCATCTCGAATGCGATCTCAGCTACATGATCATCGCCGAGACGACTGCCGCATTTCACGCACGAAATCATGGGTACACCACTTCCGATGGACCATCGTAGCAGCTCTCACAGCGCCCATCCTCAGAGAGTCCATCACCCTCGCAGACACCACACACCACGCAGTGCTCGTGATGCAGGCATGCGCGCTGGTCGCGATCTAATGAGTCCCGGCCATCGAAATCTAGTAGACCGTCGTCGTTGCCCATGGACACACTGTACTCGCCGCGTACGCCGGAGTCAACAGTTTTTTTTCTCCTTGACTATTCTGTACCTGCACTGTACTTTCCGCACCATGCACCCACTGCGAGCATGGATGGAGTCTCAGGGGATCTCCAGAAAGGAATTATCTTGTCGACTCCCGACGCATCCGACGCCAGAGTCGCTACGACAGATCGCGTACGGGTACCGGCTTCCGTCGTGGGATCTCGCATTCGATCTCGAATCAATCTCTGCCGGTGCTCTCAATGCGCACGACTTGCGAAAAAAAAAGTGAAAAAAATCAAAGCCTCAGAAACGAAACTCCACGAAGTAGCGTGTCAGTATGTCTGGGCACTCAATCGATACACATCTAGAGAGGGCACTGACCCTGCCGCGCGCGCGTGGGAAAAACTGAAGCGCGCCGCGCGCACCTACGCTAATAGCATAAAAAAATCATGAGACGGCGCGTTTGTCTGCTGAGGACTATCACTGTTGCGAAATCAGCGCGATCCATTGACATTGTCAGATGGCAATGCGAATGTCCAGAATGTTATGAGTGGCGCAGAAAACACGCATCAAAAAAAGTATTCTGAGATGATTCGTGTACTGATATTCGAAGCCATCTCAAAAGAGCGAACACGTCAACACGAGAAATTCGGCGACCAATGCATCGCCGGAAATTTGCATAGCGACACCAAGCTCAGGATCCTCGTCGAGGAAGTGGGAGAGGTCGCTCAGGCAATCGATGGCCATGGAGATCTGCGCAGCGAGCTGGTACAGGTCGCAGCCTGTGCAGTCGGCTGGCTCGAGAGTCTGCCTTGATCTGCCTTGTGTGTCGAAGAGATAAATACGTGACCCGGATAGTACTCGAGGGCGTTGAAATTTTTCTTTGCAAGAGCTGCGCGGCTGATACGTTTGCGCGCGAGGAAGCGCGGAGAAGAATTCGTGAGCGATAATCGAATCGATCATCCTCGACATTACACTTCGCATCCGAGCGGCGTAGAATGCATCACCGTTGTCGAGCACATGGGATTTTGCATTGGAAATGCGATCAAATACCTGTGGCGAGCCGATCTGAAAGACAATGCGCTCGAGGATCTCGAAAAAGCGAAGTGGTACATTACACGCGAAATTGATCGACGCAAAATGGAGACACGATGAACATCGCAGACAAACCACGCATTGTTGGTCTCACGTCTAAAAATGTGCCGACGAAAGATTACGCACGCACGACCGGCTACGTGATGCACCAGGACGATCGCGCAGATGGCATGTCGCGACTACCGGAACGACGGAAAAAAATAAATGGAAAATAATATTACCGTCATGCGATACGGCGCGAGAGTGCCGATTACCGGACTCGAGAGCGTTGATCGTCAACTCCGCCTGAGCAAGAAATATCGCAATGCTCTGTGCGAGATTGAGCGCCGACGCCGTGATGGTATTGCACGAGTGCAGCATGGCACAAGGGCAGGGGCGTCGCCACTAGATGCCGATGAGCTGCTCGCGCCGCTCATACTCAAGATCGACGAGCTGGAGGCGAGCATATCTGAGATGCGCAAGCAGACGAAGCTGACCCACGCCGGCGGTGGTAACCCCGCTGCACGCGCCTCGCTGAGAGATCAGATCGCGGCGGTTAAGGCCGACCTGGCGGTACTGCGGTGGCTGCGAGGCTGGTCGAAATCGCGCCTGCGTCTCAGCGACGATGAGCGCGCAGCGATAGCAATGTGCGACGGCGAAAAAATGAGCGCGTGGATGATCCACCGAGTAAAACCCTGGTGGGCACTCGGCGTCGCAGTGCATGCTACCATGAATGGATCTGCAGCGCTGCGCCTGCGCTGCGAGTACATGATCATCGATGAGACTGCCAAATATGAGCGGCGGCAGGCGCGAGCTGTAGCGGGGCTGAGCCCGGGCACGTACCTCCTCATCGAGGCGGCAGCGGACAAGTGGCGGCAGAATCCCGAGCAGCCGAGATTCATGCGCTATGATGGCACCGGACGGGTCGGCGTGCAGGTGCAGGGCGGATGCACCGTCGCCGAGCTGGAGGGCGGCCAGGACACTCGCATGCGGCTCCTACCGGCGACAGAGATCGACCCGCCGGTAGCACCGACGAGCAGTCGGCAGATCGCACGCGCGATCGCGTATGGCGTGGTGCATTTCTGCCGCGCTGGGAATATGGCACCACGTGACACCTACCGGATCCTGCAGCTGCGAGTGGAAACAATGGGGCGCGCGCCAGTGTGGGCGAGCATTCCGATCGTATATCATCGCCCGCTACCTGCTGATGGCGTGATCGTGGCTGCATGGCTACAGAGAAAAAAAATCGGCGTGCGCAGCGTATATGACGCGCAGCTCGTGGTCAGGGCAGCGATGACGCCCCAGAGTCACCGACCCACCACCGGCACTATCGCGGTGGATATCGGATCGCGTGATATCCCATCGACGGGAGAGACCCGAGTCGCGTACTCGCTCGATTCGTCGGGCGCGCACGCCGCGATGATACTGCCGCTGTTCCGGCTCTCATCGGCGACTAGTCGAGGTACTGGTCGGCGTCGCATCGTGCCCGACGATGAGAAAAAAATCGACGATATCAAATCGATTCGATCACGGCACCTAGATGAGATCAGGGATCAGATCACGGCCTACAAGGTCTCCGTTGGCGCTGCAGCCTCATCACCGCACCCGGTGCCGGCGATCGAGTGGCTACGCGCAGCAACAGATAGGATCACGAGCTGGCGCTCGCCAGCACGAATCGTCTGGCTGCGCAGGCAGTGGCAGCACCACACCGGCGACGAGAAGATCTTCTCGTCGATCGAGGCGTATATCAGGCAGGATCGTCACCTGCTGGACTGGCAGAGTCGCGAGATGAGACGCCGGCTCGGACGTCGCCGAGAGCTATACCGCACCGCCGCGATGCGGCTCGCGCGGACCTACGACACGATCATCCTGGCGGCCCGTGATTACCGCCGCGAGGAGTGGGTGCCGGAGGATGCGCCATCGACGCGAGCACACGAGAGTCGGTCGATTATGCGCGGCGCGGCGCCCGGCGAATTCCGCGAGATAATCCGCCGCTCGGCGAAAAAATATGGTACCACTCTCATCGAGATGCCGCTGGAGGGTGATACCGCGTGGGCGCTGGACTATCGCGTGTGCCAGCGGATGCTGGCGAGCACCGAGGTGGTGGATGTCCAGGCTGCACCGCTCGCGAGCGCATCCCGCAGTAATCACTACGGTACGGACGAGTCATTCCATCGGCGCCGGCTCGGCACTGATGAGCGGATTGACCCGCTCGCGCGCATTGATGTAAGTGGTTGAAAATTTAATAGATTTTCTGGGAGCAGGTAGTAAGAGCAGCGGTGTCGCTCTGAGACGCCGACCTACTTGAAGGCGGGCGAACTCGAGGGCGGTCGGCGGGTAGTAAGAGCAGCGGTGTCGCTCTGAGACGCCGACATCGGTGGGCTGCGCAAGCTCGGATACGCGCGGGCACGTAGTAAGAGCAGCGGTGTCGCTCTGAGACGCCGACGAAGTCCTGCAACCGCGCCGGGATCGTCGGCGTGTAGTAAGAGCAGCGGTGTCGCTCTGAGACGCCGACGAGATGCCGACGAGATGCCGACGAGACGACGATGAGACGACGACGAGATGCCAACGAGATCCGACCGACTAATGGACCTACGACCGTACCAGATTAATGCTATCAACGCGCTGCGCGCGAAGGTCCGCGCAGGTCACAGGCGCATCGTGCTCGTGATGCCTTGCGGAGGCGGGAAAACGGTCGTAGCGGCTGCGCTGATACGCTCCGCGGTGGCGCGCGGATCGAGATGCCTGGTGATTGCACACCGGCGGGAGCTGATCGATCAGACTCTCGAAAAACTGAAACGATTCGGTGTCGATGCTGGAGTTATCATGGCCAGAGATCGACGACGCGACGATTATTTTCCGGTCCAAGTCGCCAGTGTACAAACACTCGTACGTCGACTCGACCGTCTGCCGCCGGCGAATTTGCTCATCATCGATGAAAGTCATCACTCCTGCTCATCCAGCTACCGCACTGTACTCGATGCGTATCCGGATGCGATCGTGATCGGGCTGACCGCTACGCCCTGGCGGAGCGACAAATTCGGGATCGCAGACATCTACCAGGACTCGGTACTCGCATGCACTCCGGCTGAGCTGATGCGGATGGGCGCGCTCGTGGAATACGACGTATTCGCATACGACTCACCAGATCTACACGCGGTCAAGGTCACCGCCGGCGACTACAATCAGCGCGATCTGGGCATCGCCTGCAATACGCAGGTGCTCGTCGGGTCAGTCGTGCGAGAATACATCACGCATGCCTCGAGGCGACACGCGATCGTATTTCCGGTGAATATCGAGCACTCGAAATCGCTCGTCGCAGAATTCGTAGCTGCTGGAGTGACCGCCGAGCACATCGACTGCGATACACCTGGACAGATCCGAGATGGATCCATACGTAGATTCCGCGACGGCGATCTGATGGTGCTGTCGAGCTGCGGCGTGTTGACCGAGGGATTTGATGCGCCGAGCGCCGAGGTATGCATCCTGGCGCGCCCGACGAAATCACTCGGGCTCTACCTGCAGATGATCGGACGCGTGCTGCGCCCGTCGATGGCGACGGGCAAGCAGCGTGCACTGATCCACGATCACGCCGGCAATGTCCTGCGCCACGGATTTCCAGACGACGAACGCGACTACTCGCTGACCGCGACACCGGAGCGCGTGATCGCCAGGAATACTTGCCCTGCCTGCATGGCAGTGATACTCCGCACCATCGACGGAAAATGTCCGAAATGCGGTGAGCTGATCGCGATCCCAGAGGAGCGCGCCGAGAGCGGTGGCCGCAGCGAGCATGAGGTCGTGGATGGGCGGCGCATCTCGCGCGCCGAGATCGAGCGCATCCGAGGGAGGCGATCGATGCTCGGGCTCGAGCGTGAGCTGACTGACCAGCAGATCGCACGCGCAGCTCGAGCGACACACGATGAGAAACTAGGCGAATATCTGCGTCTGCTCGCGGTCGCCGAACGCAAGCGGTACAGGGATGGCTGGGCAGCGCATCAATACCGCGGATGCTTCGGTGTGTGGCCGAAATTTAGTGACAATCAGATCAACGAAGGGCAACCTGCGACGGCTCCGTTTTTTCCGCTCACAAAGGAGATCAACTGACATAATGCCAGATCCCGACGAGATCCGCATCCAGTCCTACATCCTGGCGCAGCTGTCGCTGCTACCAGGAGTCTATGCACGCCGGCAGAACACCGGCGGCGCCTCTACTCAGGGCGGACGCACCGTCCGATTCGGCACACCTGGACAGGCAGATATTCTTGCAATTGTCAATGGGAAATACGTCGAGATCGAGGTCAAGTCGGTGACCGGCAAGCAATCGCCTGCGCAGCTCGCCCACGCCGAACGCGTACGCGCCGCCGGCGGCATCTACATCCTGGCTCGCTGTCTCGAAGATGCGCTCGGACCGATCAGAAAACTGATTGCAGCGCGCGCGACTAACGAGTAGTGTGTGCGGTTATGCGCGAGACCAAAATCATTGCATTTGTTGCATCGATCGAACTAATCGAGCGTCTCGACAAGGAGGCACAGCGCTGGAGGTCGGAGACCCCTGGATCTGAGATTACGCGATCTGATGTAATCCGTGTACTCCTCGAGCGCGGACTCGCGGAAGCTAAAAAAACCAAGGTCGCATAACCGTGACCGCTATAACGGTCGGGGCACCGCTGGCGAATGCCACCGGTGTGTACACGCTATTGCCGGCGGTCACGCCTCAGGCGCTCGCGGACCTGCTCAATGGGCTACCAGCGGATAATGAGCGGTGGTGGTCTGGTCACCTCTGGCGCGAAAACAAGCGCAGCGCCAATCGATGGCTCGCGACATCGGCGCTTGTGCTGGATCTCGACTACGAGGCGCCCGGAGATCCATTCCCGGAGCAGCGCGATGCACTAGTGGAGCTGGCCACCAGTGGCAGATTACCAGGATCGGTTTTTCATCTCACGCCTCACGGTGCTCGCGTAGCGCTGTTGCTCGACGCGCCGATCAGTGTCAAGCACATGTCTCTCGCCGCCGCCTGGGCGGCGGAAAAGCTCGTCGCGCGCGCAATCCTGGGCTCCGGATATGCTGTGGATTCAGTCTGCGGCAAGGACCTCGCGCGGCTGTATTTCGCCCCCCGGGCGTACGCCAAGGGCGTGCAGCGCGATGCCAAGGTCATCGTCATGCGCGAGCAGGTCTACACCCTCGACGAGATGGCAGATGTAGTGCTGCCATCGGATCCGAAGCCAGATCCGCCACCGCCACCGCGCGCGGCGCCACGCATTGCGCTGGTGCGCACGTTCGAGGCCGCCGCTGCGGCGTGGACCGCGGCGCACCCGCGCGAGTACCCGACTCGACCATCGACCTGCCCAGCGTGCGGGCACAACGACTGCTGGCATGCGCTCCCTGAGTCTCCGAGGGCGTGGTTCTGTTTCTCGAGCGGGCACCTCGATAGCGTGGGACAGCGTCGCGACAACGGCTACTGCGGCGATGCGCTCGACCTCGAGGCTCACGAGCGCCACTGCAAGCCCGTGGACGTGCTGCGCTCCGATGGGTACCTGCCAGGAGCTGGGCAACGGGTGACGCCGCCACGGGGCTCCCAGGAACAACCAGTGGCATCGCTGGAGCCGGAGCCGGATGTCCAGACGGCATCGCACACACTGCGTAGCGGATCTATCTCCTCCGTGATCAAAATCATCACCGAGAATATGCGCGAGGTGCTCGAGGGGCGCCGGCTAGTCCGCGATGAGATGTCAGGGCTCATATATCTGGGCAAGAATCCGATCCGCGACTCCGATGTTACCGGAATCCGTGCTCGTATCGAGGATCTATTCACCGGCGGCTGCGACAAGGGTGGTTTCTCGATCGGGATGAAATTCACCCAGTCTGACGTGCATGCCGCGGTCGAGCGGGTGGCTGATATCCATCCATGGCATCCGGTCCGAGAGTACCTCACAGGGCTCGCGTGGGACGGTGTCGAGCGCCTCGACCACGTCGCTGAGGATATCCTGTCCGCCGACGGCACCACGCTGAATCGCGCTATGATGCGGAAATTCTTCATCTCTGCGGTAGCTCGAGCGCTGAGCCCCGGCTGTAAGGTAGATACAGTTCCGATCCTCGTCGGCAAGCAAGGATCGTTCAAGTCGACATTTTTCGAAACAATTTCATCACCTTGGTTCGACAACACGGCGATCAATATCGACGACAAGGATGCCTATCAGGTGATGCGCGGTTGCTGGATCCTCGAGTGGGCGGAGCTGGAATCCCTGCTCCGCGCCCGCGACCAAGCCGCGGTTAAATCCTTTTTGTCAGGGCAAAAGGATAGTTATCGCCCCAGCTATGGACGCCATCCAATCGTGGTATTGCGCTCTGGAATCATCGTCGGAAGCACCAACAATGAGCAATTCCTGAATGATGAGACGGGCTCACGTCGATTCTGGCCCATACGAGTGGGACAGATCCAGATCGATCTAGCGGCATCACAGCGAGACCAGCTCTGGGCCGAAGCTGTGCACCGATACCGCGCCGGCGAGCAGTGGCACATGACCCCCCAGGAGAGTGCCACTCTCTCCAGCACTCATGAGAACCATCGTGTCGTGGATGCATGGGAGGACCAGATCCTGGAGTGGGTAGAGCAGCAGTCCATACCACCCACCACTGGAGATATTTTAGCTGGCGCCCTCTCCAAACCAATCGGTATGTGGAATCGAGCCGACGAGATGCGCGTTAGTTTCATAATGAAATCAGCAGGGTATGTAAGAAAAACCAGCGGAAAACGTCGGTTTTGGTATTTGCCCGACCTGAGGTCTGGCGTACCCAACGGGGGGTTGGGTTGAAAAATGTTTTCCTTATCATACCTTTACCCAACCTACCCAACCTCTATCTATTGAGGATATATCTATACAAATATATTCTGTACTATAGTACTATAGGGGGGGTCGTTGGGTGTCGTGCAGTTGGGCATTTTGACGCAGTGTTCCCACATATACATGGAGGCGAGAAGTGGACGAAGTGAAGGCAACAATCGAGCCAAAACCGGAGTTGTCAAAGTCAGACATTATCAGCGCAATGCAAGAGATATACCGAAAAATAGATCGTAGCGCTTATTTTCCCCTGTATACGCGGCGCGTTATGGGGGCTCTGATAGACGATAAATGTATGCCAACATACATTGACAATAAATTAGTGAATTCCTGGTTTTTGCAGGTCGCCAAAACTCAGCGGAGATTTGACGCACTGATCAAAAAGCTCCATCAGTCGCGGAGCGACCTCATGAGCGACTGGCTGGATGAATCGGAGTTTACTTTATCTCGCGAGCGCCGATATCCTCCGTACCCGCCTGCACTCGACTGGGTGAGCACCTGGCTAGCTGAGGCTAGATTATGCCTAGGTACCGCGGAACGTGCAGCAGCGTGGCTACGGGTGCGCCAGGACTTTGACTTAGCGTTCCTGGCGGTAAAGGTGTGGAACGCTCGCCGTGCGGTGACCGCAGACATCGGGAGTTTCGCCGCTGTCGCGGCGGCGCGATTACGGCTGGAATCGGCGCTGGAATCGGCTTGCGCCGCGAGTACCCAGTAGGGCATACGTAGCCCATGGCGATTAAGTCCAGCACCGGCACGATGCTAGAGCATGCTGAACTGTTTTCTCGCGATGCAGACGGAAAACGATTCGGTCCGCTCGAGCCGGGGCACCGGCGCCTGCACGAGACCAGACAATTCAGCAACTTGACTCATCTCACTGAGCGCGAGGAACAGGAGGAAACTGCGCTCCGTGAGGCACGCGCGCATGCACTCCTGGAGCAGCTCACACCGCTCGAGCGGGAGATACTGCGCCTGCATGAGGACCGGACTCTGGGCTCACGCGAGGTAGAGCAGACGGTGCCGGCTAGCCATCTGGACGTGGCACTGGCGAATGGGTGGCTCCTGGTGCGCCGCACCCGCCACGGCTCCGCCGTGGTGGTCAAGTCGTTCCCCCGGCAGCTCACCTATTCAGATATTGGAGAGAAGATGAATCTCTCGGCTCGACAGGTCCACAGGCACATCGCCAGCGCGCACAGGAAGCTCCGTAGCACGCGCTGCGCTGCGCATGAGCCCGATGCCGGTGGGTGGGCGCAAAAGAGCGCCACGGGTCCACTGCGAGCCCGGTGCAAGCACTGTAACGTGGTAATGCGTCGCTCCCGACCAGAGGGCGGTTGATTTTTCTTGACATGTGGGGGACGACTGCGCATTAAATTGCACTGGGACCCCTATGTCTATGACACCAGAGCAGATGCTCGAGGCGAGCGTCGCTCGCCAGCGCCAGAAATTCGAGGAGCGCGATCGGCTGCAGCGCGCCTGTCGTGCTGCGACAGATCGCGTGGTGCGCGTCTGGATCGATGCCCTCGAGGCGGTCGACGCGGATGGCGCCCCAGACTGGGGCAGCCGCATCAAGGCGAGTGCACTGCTCGCCGGCTACGGCTACGGAAGACCGGCTCAGGCGATCACCGGTATGGATGGTGGTCCAGTGCAGATCACGCTCGATGATCAGCGTGCGCGACTCGCATCGCTGCGTGAGCGATATCCAGAGTTGCTCCGGATGCAGGGGCACGATACTGATCGCCACGACGATGCCTGAATGCCGTGGATGATGTCGAGTTGCGCCGAGAGCTGGCTCGTGCCGAGTGGGCTGTACGTGGTGTGCGTGGACTGTTGGAGTTCATCCCGCTCGTAACACCGTGGTACGGTGCGCCGGTGTTTCATCTACTGCCTCTCGCAGATCTGTTTTGGCGAGCTGGTCTCGGACAGCGATTGCGAATCCTCTCGTCGACTCCGCCGCAATTCGGCAAGACTACTTCAATGCTGCATTGGATCGTTGCATATTTACAAGCTTTCCCATGGAAAAATGTCGCATACGTTACTTACGAGGCTGGGATCTCTCGATCGAAATCGAGAGAGGCGAGAGAAATTGCCGATCGTGCCGGACTCGAGATTCAGCGTGGCTCTGACTCGGTTGCCGAGTGGCAAACCACAGATGGTGGAGGATTTAGAGCAACGTCGATCGGTGGTAGGATAGTTGGCTATCGCGTAGATCTAGTAGTTGTCGATGATCCGCATAAAGATCGTATTAGCGCTGAGAGCGGCGCTTATCAGCGCCATGTATACGATTGGTTTTCTGGTTCGGCGATTACTAGATTACCACATGATGCGAGTGTGATTGTTAATATGTCGCGCTGGGCACAGGGCGATCTAATCGGTCGCCTTCTTCAAAATCACAAAGTCGATTGGAAGGTAGTAAATCTTAAAGCGATCAATGTTGTTGATGGTGAAGAAAAGTCTCTATGGGAATCGGCAAAGCCGATTGAATATCTCCGTCAGCTTCGTGATTCTGGACTTATTCATCCATACGACTGGGCGGCTCTCTACGAAGGTAATCCTCAGCCGCGCGGCGGCGCGCTGTTCGGAGCGCCGACATTCTACGATTCGGTGCCGATGGCAGATATCCGCGGGTGGAGATTTGCGATCGCTTGTGATCCGGCGGCAACGGCAAGTAGCAGCGCTGATCACAGTGCAATCGTAGTTGTTGGAGCTACCGGCGACGGTGCAGATCAAAAAGTCTACGTGCTTGAAGTGTGGCGCGGACAAGTGGAAATACCACGGTTGGTCGCAAAGCTGCGCTCAGTGCAGGAGTATTGGCGCTGTCCAATTTTTGTTGAGTCCGCGGGGGCATTCAAAGCGATCGCACAGTTACTCCGTGATATCGGCGGCGCTTCTCGAGAAAGCAAGACTAGCGCATTGCGCGTAGTCGAAGTAAATCCTCGTGGAGACAAATTCACCCGGGCATTGCCGGTGTCAGCTGCATGGGGAGACCATCGTGTACTGGTACCGCGGAGCGAGACTGAGTATCCATGGGTGCGTGATTTCATCGATGAGGTGAGTAGATTCACTGGCAAGGGTGATGCTCAGGATGATCAGGTTGATGCGCTTGCATGGGCGTTCGATGCCGTGGATCGTCGAGTGACATCGATCGAGCGCGGAGTCCGCAAGGTGCATGGATCGTTCTGAAAGGAGAGAGTGTAGATGATCGACTACAAAACTCTCTCCACTACTCGCAATAGACACTACGACTGCGACTACTGGTGCAAGATCAGAGTTCTCTACGAGGGGGCGAAGACTCTCAAAGATACGTTGCATACGCCCAGTCCTCTACGAGGTGAGATTTTTCCGATTCATCTCGGCGAGGATCCGGAGATCTACCACGAGCGCGTGAAGCGCAGCTGCTACGTGAATTACCTATCACAGTTGGTCGATTACATCGTTAGTTCGCTTTTTTCTGATCCGGTTGTTGTAACCGCTGGCGGTGCCGGCGAGGACATGAAGTACGGATCAGTCGAACCGTTTTACGACGAGTTTTACCGTAACTCTGCTCGTCCAGGTGCGCGGCCAGTAACGTTCAACGAAGCTCTTCGTCGAGTAGTGCTCGACGCGTTGCTGTTCAAACGTGCATGGTTGCTGGTTGAGTTTCCTACGAAGCCGCTCGATGGTGATGGATTACCAGTTGAACCCTCGTCGAGGGCAGAAGAGGAATTACTCGAGGCAGGCGGTCAATACAAGCGGGCATATTGCAGCTCGGTAGATCCGGAATCTGTATACGATTGGGAGCGAGACGAGGACGATGAATTGTCGTGGGCGATGATCTACGACAAAGATCATCCTCGAAAAACGGTCGACGCGAAACGCACGTGGTGTGTCGAGACATTTACCGTATACGATCGCGTGGGGTGGACTCGCTATTCCTGGGAGTATGATGAGGAGAAAGCACCTCCGAGGGATTCGGACAAGCCGACTCGCACCGAGAGTGGGAAACACACGTTCGGTCGAGTGCCATTGCTCGATTTCAAGATCCCAGATGGGTTGTGGGCAGGCGGCAAGATGGAGAACATCGCCGTCGAGCTTTTCAACAAGCTGAGTGCATTGTCGTGGGGACAATACCGATCGCTGTTTCAGATCGTCGCTGTTACACTGCAGAATCCAGATCCGAAGGATGGATTTAATCCGATAGTCGATGACCAGCACAGGGCGGTCAACCAGACGCTCGGACCTGGTCGAGTCTGGGTAGGCGCAGAGCGAGATCAGATTCGCTACGTCGGTCCCGATTCTGCACCGTTCGCTGAGGCTCGAGCGTATCTTGCTGAGCTACGAGACGAGATGCATCGTGTTCTACACCAGATGGCGCAGTCGGTCGATAACTCAGGAGCTGCGCTCAAGCGCAGTGGTGAGTCCAAGAAGATCGATCAAGCTGCTGGCGAGATTGTGTCGCGAGAGCTGGGCAGGATTTTCCGCGAGGTGACCCAGACAATCTATCAAACCATCGCTGCTGGTCGCAATGAACATGACAAGATCTGGTCAGCAAGTGGTCTCGAGAACTATACCGAGACAAACTCCGGTGACCTGGTCGCCGAGGCGGTAGAGCTGGAGAAGGTCAGTATTCCGTCACCGACCTGGCAAGCGCTGCGCAAGCTCGATCTGGTTACAAAGTTGACTCCTGGCCTCACCGACAAGCAGAAAGAAAAGATCTACGAAGAGCTTGAAGCGAGCACGACTGCGCCGACTCCGGGTAGCACCGAGCCAGGAATGGATGACGGTGCCGAAGGGACAGAAGCGGTCGACGCCGTATATTCCCAGCTTGTCGACGACTTCGAACCAAAAGCGATCGAGTGGGTGAAGAATACAGAGTGGGAACTAAAGAATGTTCCCGTCGATCAGATTGATTACTCCGGCTCAGCGCAATGGAAAGCTACTGCGCACAAGGCGAAAGTTGGTCGATTCGTAGAGAAAATCGAAGACGACGACAAAAAACCGATCATCCTCGTGATCCCTCCGGATGGAGGGAAGTACAAGGTCGTCGACGGTCATCATCGAGCGCTCGCGTACAAGCGGTTGAACGAGCCGGCACGGGCATACGTTGGAACGGTCAGCGCGAATGACTATCCTGCCGCGCTCGAGATGCATGCGCAGCAGAAAGATCAAGATCCGACCGGGAAAGAGTAGTGGCTCGTCGAGCGGCGCGCGGGAAGATCAAACATCCGATTGAACCGGAAGAGAAGATCAGATCAGCTCTCAGCTCCGCATTCGTTCCTGCTGTTCGATCGATCGCCAGCGCGGTAGCATCCGGTGACCTGCACGCCGCTCATGCTGCTCATGACAAGTTATCAGATCACATTGATGCTCTGTCTGATCATTTCGAGTCGCTTGCGGCAGATACCGCCGAGAGTGTGCAGATTCAAATAGCACGTGTTCTCGGGATTGACCCAAGTGATTTTGATCCTGATCTGTCGGGTGAGATCGATGCATTCACCGGTAGTCTGAATGATGCAGCGTCAGGTGCAACCGCTGATCTGCTAGATCGCGCCGAAGAGCTGCTCGACGGAGATGAGATATCAGAGGAGTCTGCCGAGGAGAGCCTGAGCGGTGTTGTCGGAACGCTGCTAGTGCGAGCGTCGATGGCGTTCGCATGGGGGTTCGGACAACTCAATCGATCTGCGCAGCAATCGGCTGGGGTAGAAGAGTACGAGTGGTCATCGCTGCATGATGACAAAGTTCGCCCGGCGCACGAAGCGTTAGATGGAGTGAGAGCACACTGGGATGATCCTCCACTGTCGGCAAGTGACAGTGACAATGGAGAAGATGATCATGCTGGTGATGATTTCGCGTGCAGATGTGTCGCGCTACCAGTTACATCAATAGAAGACGAAGGAGAATGATAGATGGCTGATCCTGCTGTCAAACCAGTTGATACCGTTGATCAGAAAACCGATCAAGCATCCGATCAGCAGTCGCAATACATGACCGCCGCGGGACTCAATGGCGCGTTGACGTCGCGCGAGCGCCGGCTCGAGGCGCGCCTGACCGCTCTGGTAGAAAAGCAGCTTGAAGCGCAATTCGAAAAGTTCAAATCCTCTCTGAATCCGATTGCGACAGAAACCGTGGAAGAGACTCCAGATGGAGTGCAGAAGAACGCACCTGCATCTGATCCTGCCATCAAGCGACAGTCGGCGAAGATCGATGCTCTGATGAAGCAGATGCAGCTCCAAAGTGAAGCCGCTGCCAAGGAGAAGTCTGAGCTGCTCCAGAAGCAGGAGCGCTCAGACATGATCTCTGCTCTCACTGCTGCAGGATCGATGAACGCGAATGGAGCCTACGCTTTGATGAAAGATCAGGGCCGCGTGCGCCGCAATGCAGCTGGTGATCTAGTCGTTGTCCTCGCCAAGGATTTTGGTGACGACGAGATTGCATATACTGCTGGGATCAAGGAGTGGCTCAACACCGACGAAGGGAAGCACTATCTCCCGCCCCGCGGTGGTGGAGACGGTTCTGGTACAGTCATCCGCGGTGGCGCTCCACGCGGTAGTGGCGCGCAAATGTCGAAAGAAGAAGCGAAGCGCGAGGCTCAGCGGACTCTCGCCGCATTCGTGCTTGGTAGCAACAAGTAGTAATATCACGGCTCGCATAATGCGCAGCTGCACAGTCCATTCGGACTGCACGCCTGACGCGGCGTATCGGCGTCAATCAAAGTAAAAAAAACGGAGAAGCTCAATGTCCTCAATTGCCCTCTCGGACATCACGTCCGCATTGGCGACGCTGTTCGAAGACCAGCTCGCTGCGCAGTGGAACCGCGCCGTGGTTCTTACTAAAATGCTGCCCGTCGTGCAGGGCAGCTCCCAGAACATCAACTGGGACATCAAGGGGACTGACGGTTCGGTCGCTCACGGTTCATCGATGATTGCAGAAGGCGCTACCGTGTCGACCTTCAGCGACGACGCGCTGACGAAGGCGACGCTGTCGTTCACGAACTATTATGACGCGTTCGGGATCAGCGGTCTCGCGCTGAATGCGGCGCGCGCAACTGGCAATCCGGCTGCTCTCGCTGATCTTTTCGGCGAGAAGCTGATGGATTGCGTCACTCGACTGGCGAAGAACCTGAACCAGGAATGGTATCTCGGCACCGGCGCGAGCAATCACATTGCTGGTCTCGTCGACGCGACGAACGGCGCGCTGAAGGCTTCTGGCACCTACGCTGGCGTCGACAAGAGTTCGGTGACGTTGTTCCAGGGGAACGAACTGGCGAACGGTGGTAGTGCGCGTCCGGTCAGCTTCCAGCTGATGCGTGATACCATCCGCGCGATCTATACTGCGAGCGGCGAATTCCCCGATCTGATCATCTGCGATCCGATCCAGTTCGCACGCTACGGTATGCTGTTCGGTGAGCAGCGCCGGTACATGACCGAGATGACAACTGCTGGGGGGAAGTACACGCTTGATGGTGGATTCAAGGCGCTTGAGTTCGACGGGATCCCCGTCGTGCAGGACAAGGACGCGACGGCTGGTCAGATGCTGTTCCTGAATACGAATCACGTTCGAATTCAGCAGCTCCCTGATTACCTGGCGGATGCTGGTCAGCCCGGTGCGATCGGTAAATCGGCCACGATGAAGTTGACCGGCACGCCTGAGACTCAGATGGGCGCTGGCACCACGTCACTCACGGCTCGTCTTCTGCCGCTGGCGATTGTCGGCGACAATTACACGTTCGAATTGATCATCTATCCTCAGCTCCAGGTGCGCCGTCCGAATTCATGCGCGATGCTCGTCGACCTCGTGTCGGCGTAAAGGAAGGATACCAACGTGATGACTCTGTCAGCTAAAGCAGACAGCTTCTTGGGACACGATGCCTGACATCAGCGTCGTTATGTCCCACTGGCCCCATCCGGGCCAGGAGCGCGCGAGCGAGGATGTTCCTCGCCGCCAGAAACTAAGTCAAGAGGAAGAAGGGGACGCGCTTCCTCTGTCGCCTAAAGGCGGCAGTCCCCGCACGGAGATAACATGGCATCCAAAGAAAACGTAGTCCGGAATATGCCGTTTGCTACTGGGACATCGGCTCCTGGGGCTGCGGTTTACGTTGGTGATCTTGAACCTGCTACGGTTGTGCTAGCTGCTGGTGGTAGTTTCGACGCGACGATCCAGTTTCAGGGGTCTATCGACAAGCAGACCTGGTTCTCTATTGGGGCAGCCCTGACTCTAGACACCGGTGGACTGAAAAATATGAGCACTGATGCAACGGCTCCGATGAACTGCGCGTCGTGGGTTCGAGTTGCTACTCCGTCTGATTTTGCTTCTAACACGTCTGCTGTTTGCACCGTATCCGGTGTTCCGAAGTCACTGTAAATTAGACATGATTGTATCAACCACAGGAGAAGCGTATGCGATTTGTGAATGAGACCGACGGTCTGGTGGTTGTTCCAATTGGCCGCAATGGAATCCGCGTCGAGCCGAAGTCGACCGCTGAGATTCCCGACGGCTACGCGCATCCGCGCCGCGCCGACAACGGGTCGCGCCGCCCGTCGGTAATCGAAGAGCTTGCGCCTCAGCTTCAGCCGGCAGATCCGGCTGAGAAGGTCATCTGGATGCAGGCTCCTGCAGCTCGTGGGCAGGTGCAGAAGGTCTCGAACATGCCGACTGTCGATGGATATGTCGCGTCTGGCGTGCCGCGTGGACAGGCGGAGATCCTCGTGAAGCAGGCGCACCAGGCGGTCATCGATGCGCTTGGACACGAGTCCAAGTCGACGAAGAACAAGATCTAGTACGTGGCACTCACCGACGCGCAGAAAGATCAGGTGCGCCAGTATATGGGCTGGACCTTCCGGTTTCGTCAAACGGATAGCCAGCTCGAGTTAGCGCTTAATGCTGTTGATCAGGACACTACTGTTCAGTCGACAGTGGTGTCCCAGATCGCTGTACTCGTCGATGTGGACTCCAGGATTGTTGCTGCATATGAGCGAATCAAGGCAAAGGTGCTCATCGGCGACGTCGAGCTGATGGAGTCGCAGGAGATTGCAATTCTGCGAAGCGAAGGACGGCGTGGAGTAGGGCGACTTGCTGGGTATCTCGGCGTACCGGTGAGACAGGATGTGTACTCAGGATCGTTGCCGAATCGGTTCTCCGGCTATGAGGGTTCATATGGCGGAGGCGGTAATCTGCCGAGGATTGGCTAATGGCGCGCATATTCAAAATCCCGGTGCAACAATTCGTCCCCACGCCGACGTTGACCAGCGTTACTCCTACGGGTGGTAGCGCGACAACGTGGACGTACAAGATTGTCGGTGTCGACGCCAGCGGTGGAACTACCGCTGCGAGCGCTGCTGTGTCTACCGCGGCAGGTGCGGCTACGCTCGACGTGACTCACTACAACACGTTGCTCTGGACTGACCCGGCGAACGCAGTATCGATCAGGATCTACCGTACTGTAGCTGGCGGTACTCCGAGTTCGATCGGTCTGATCGGCACTGTCGCAGCTGGCGTGCAAACGCTGGTCGACAACGGTCTCGTTGGTGATGCCTCTACTGCACCGACTACTAACACGACTGGGTTCGGCGCGGCAGTCGAGTGCGCGTCGCTGCGCGAGAAGAGCGTGCAGGTTGATGGTACGTTCTCGTCGACGAATCAGATCCAGGGCACAATCGACGGAGTAAATTGGCAGAACGAAGGATCGGCTGCGACTAACGCGACGGTCTTGAACATCTCCACTTCGTGGATGTCGATCCGCTGCAAGCAGACTGCATTCACCAGCGGCACTCCGACGATCATGTTCCTCGGCCATGAGGAACGTTGACCAGTGGGCACTCTTCGCGACGATCTCCTCCCTACGCTTGACGAGTTGCGTGGATTACCACAGTCGTTTGGTCTGCGTCGATTTTCGGTAATTCTCAGGCGCAGGATCTGGTCAGGGACGTACGTAGGTGATGGATCGGTCACGAACGTTGATCTGGTGATTTCTCCATTGCCGCGCGTTCGACAGAACTTCTCTCTACGAGGGATGTCTCCGGCTGCACTTGAATACATTCTCCAGAATGGGAATGTGATTTCAGATCGACTGTACATGGTCGACAAATTCACTCCGACATACGTCGCGAACGGAGTACCAGGTGGATGGCTCTCCGAGCAGTTGCGTATGCGCACCGATCCGGATGTGAAGAACGTAGAACCGGTCGTGATCTTGATTGGCGATGATGGCTATGCGAGAGACTGCGTACAGATGACTCTCGAGCAGGACCGTGCGTTTGGTTACTCCATGCTAGTCAAGGAATCTGATCGTCCGCGCGCTGCTCTGTCATCTCTTGCAGTGGCTGTGATTCCGAACATCGTGAACGGCATGCGTGAACTACTTGTCGCCACCGGAACTTTTGCCGATGGACAGACATCGCGGATGACTCCGCTCGTCGGCTGGTCGAGTTCAAATATTGCCGTCGCGAAAGTTGACGTACTCGGCAATCTGATCGCAGTCTCCGCTGGGTCGGCGAACATCACGGCGACGTTGAGCGGTGTCACCAGTCCATCTCGATCGGTGACAGTAACCTGATGCGAGGATCGAGACCGAATGCGTGGTTCGATATGCGCGGTGATGTCACGCGACGCGCGAAAGGGTTGCTGGAGGAGCGCGCTCATGCCGTTGCACCGCACAGGGTTTCTGTTGGTATTCACGAGGCAGAGGGCGAGCAGTCGAAGGAGAATTACCGTGGAAAATCTGTCGGCGCATCGCTGGTAGAAGTAGCGGCGGCGCACGAATTTGGCGCTGGCAGCGTTCCGGACCGTAGCTGGCTCAGGACCTGGGTCGACCAGAATCGTGATCGACTCGAGCGGGAAATGGTGCGCTCTATGCGCGCCGAGTACCGTGGTGATGCGGGTGAGTTGGAGCGCCAAACTGGTGTGTGGCGCAGCGAGCTGCGCGCGTGGATATCTGAGCAGGAGGGACACCTCTTGCCCGTGACACTTGGGACGTATGAGCAGAAACTCGACGCAGGGCTGTCGCACCCCGATGTACCGATGCTGGCCACCGGTCAGTTGGTCGACGCGATCGCCGCGGAACTCGATGGGGGGCGTGTATGAGCAACCCAGTACCATGGTCGACTATTAAATCAGTCATTCAGACACAGGTCGCGCACCTGGCGGATCTGTCAACCGCGGCTGTGCGCTGGGTCGACGAGCCTAGCGGGTTAATCAATGGTACACCGCCGGTGGTATGGCTTCGTATATCCAGTGTCGTTGCGGTTGGAATTGAACAAGAGCGACTCGAAGATCCGAGCCCGTTCGATCCAACGCAGCCACAGAAAGTGAATGTATGCGGACCTCGCGAGTTCACTCTGAGTATTCGCTGTGAATCAATCACACCAGATATCTCCGATGAGCGAGCCGCAGCGAATATCTGCGAGAAACTCGAGACGCGATTTCTACGGACGACGGCGCGTGAGACGCGCTCTGGAACATTCAGTATCGGCACAAGTCGAGGCACGAAGTTCTACAGTTATATTGAGGCTGGGCGCCCTGTTAGCGTCTACACATTGGATATCTTGTGCACGACGGCTGCGAACGACGTGGATTCTGACTCAGACGGTTCGTTCATCCAAGAGGCATTGGTTCACGGTGATTTGAAAGACACGTCTGGTGACACGATTCAGTCAGTCGATGTCGATGCGAATGCACGTTGACAACCATCTGAGAGGTGCATCTTGGGCTTTGTTGATACGATTGTAAATGTTCAGATCTCCGCCACCGCGGCCACTCCGACGGTACAGAACTTCGGTACGCCGGCCATTCTCGCCTATCATACGCACAACACTGATTTAGTTCGTACGTACTTCGATCTCGACGGCATGACTAGTGATGGGTTCTCAGTAAACGAGCCAGCGTATCTCGCCGCTGTTGCAATCTGTTCCCAGAATCCTCGTCCGCCTTCGTTCAAAGTCATTCGCGGGACTACTTCCGTACAACAGACCATGACCTTCGTTGTAACCGATACGAATATCGGAGACTCGATTGGATTCAGTCTGCTTGATTCTTCGGGCGTCGTTCATGATCTGCATGTGACCTCGACCGGTACTACGACGACCGATGCTACTACGATTGCAGCGCTTACGGTCGCAGGTGCAACGCTGAGTGCAACTGGTTCGACGGTTACGCTAACGGTTACGACCAGTGGTCATGTATGGTATCCATCCAGCATCGCAGGTGGCACGTTCAAGGACACTAGTCTTACGGCTGTTCCTGCCACTGATCTGTCTGCTGCGATTCTGGTCGACAACAACTGGTACGGGCTTTCTGGAATCTGGATATCAAAAACCACCATCGAGGCGATTGCTTCTTGGGTGGAATCGAACGGGAAAAAAATCCAGGCATACGGCACCGCCGACTCGGAAAACATCAACGGCACCGGAGCTGGAGTGTTTTTCGACACCAAAGGCTCTTCGTACAAGCGCAGTTACGGTCAGGCGTGCGGTTACCCTTCGAGCGCAGCGGGGTTCGGATGGCTTGGGCTCATGTCCTTTGAGCTCAGTCAGGATCCTGGTTCGGCGACTTGGGCGTTCAAGGGCGAGGCAGGGCAGTCAGTCGATGTCCTCACCCCGACGCAGATCACTAATGTTCGAACCAATAACGGCAACTTCTACGTCAACGCCGACGGGGTCAACCGCAGTTTCGATGGCAAGAGCGCGCAGGGTCTCTACATGGATATCACGCAGGGGATCGACGCACTCGCGGCCGACATTCAACTGCGCGTCGTTACCCTGCTCTACAACTCTCCGAAACTTCCATATACCCGCAAAGGCATCCAGGCGGTGCGCGCCGAGGTAGAAGCCGCCATCCAGTCGGCCGTGGGGACTGGGTTCGTTTCGAACGACGTTGGATTTCAGGCGATTGTGACGGTGCCGGACCTCGCGACGGTCTCGTCCAGTGACAAGCAGAATCGCATCCTGCGCAATGTGAAGTTCGTGGCGTTCGCTCAAGGTGCGATTCAGACGGTCCAGATCCAGGGAACAGTCAATTTGTAGGCTGGCGGTTAGTGGCACATCCGATAGCAAATGTTTCCAATATGCAGGTGCACTGCGGCAATTGTACCTGCTACGACAATGATCAGTTCAACAGCGAATGCGATCCAAAATTCTCGTTCTTTGTCCATCAAACGCCTCCTGTGTGAACGATAACACATTCTGGCGCCAAGGCAACACACAGGAGTAAAACATGGCACTGCAATACAGCGTAGCGGTCCGCAACGCGAAGAATGACCAATGGGAGACCACTGTCGGCACGGCGCCACTGTTTCGGATCTACACCGGTTCGATGCCTGCCGATTGTGCCACGGCGGCGAGCGGGACCAAGATTGTTGAGATGACACTCCCTTCCGATTGGATGGCTGCGTCGGCGTCGGGTACGAAGGCGAAGTCTGGTACGTGGTCATCGACCGGCATCACGGCCGGGACGGCCGGCTACTATCGGATTTACGATTCGGCTGGAACGAACTGCCATGAGCAGGGGACTGTCGGCCAAGGTTCGGGCGATCTGAGTCTCGACAATACGAACATCGCGACGGGACAGACCGTGACCATTTCCACGTTCTCGCGTACTGAAGGCAACGTCTAGTGGCAATCTACGCGATCGGTTTTCAGTCGGTCGCAGCGGCGACTGGAGCCCCCTACGCGGCGTTTCGTGCACCAACGCGCAATAGCAAACTTCGCGAGATCGGGATGAGCTGCAACGCAGCTACGGCGTCGAACATCTCGTTGCTGCGCAACACCAACGCCAGCTACGCGGCATCCACGTCGACCAGTGTCGGTCAGCAGCTCAACCCAGTTGACGCGGCGGGGACATCGCTTGTGGACACGGCGTGGAGCGCGGCGCCTACGATCACGGCGGCCAGCAGAATTCGACGCTTTGCGCTTCCGGCGACTATCGGCGCTGGTCTCATCTGGGTCTTCCAGGCGGGTCTGTGGGTTCGCAACGCGACCGCAACGGACATCATTGTGCTTTGGAACGAAGGCGCATCGACAGGATCCATTCTGAATTGTTATGCTGAGTGGGAAGAGTAGCACGGTGTGTCAAACTCACTCGTATACCAAGATGCATTAGCCTCTCAGAACCCAGCACTTGATCAGGTTCAGAACGATACTGTTTCGGTAATAGCAAATGATTTTCTGGCTGCCCCTGACGATTCTATAATCACATTCAACGCGAACTCGTCGACGACGAGTAACAACGCAACAGGATCTGAGACCGGTACTGTTGCGATTACAGGGACTGGATCGACTACTGATGCGGTAGCCACTAACACATCATCTGTTACTATCGCGGTCGTCGGCACGGAAGCAACGTCGTCAGCAAACTCGACCGGCACCGAGACAGCAACCGCGATCGCGACCGGAATATCGGCGACTTCGTCTGATGCCTCTGGGTCAGCTACCGGAGTAGCGGTCTCGACCGGAACGTCGGCGACTTCAGCTGCAGCGTCGATTGGATCGGAAACTGGCACTATTTCAGTAGCTGGGATATCCGCGAAGTCGTCTGCGGCATCTACTAACACGACTTCCGGAACAATATCGCTGACTGGTACTGAGGCAACGACATCGTCTGTATCGACTGGGAATGAAACCGGCGCGGTTGTGATCTCCGGATCGGAAAGCGCGACGTCGGCAAGCTCGACAGGTTCTGAATCAGGATCGATTTTGGTAACCGGTACGTCGACTAATACGTCAGCTAGCGATACTGGAAATGCCACCGGCGTTCTAGGAAACGTTTCGATCGGGACATCAGCTATCACCGGATCGCCGGCAACGAATGTCGGTACAGGAGTTTCGACTGTCCTTGGATTGTCATCTACGATCTCAGCGAGCGATGTTGGATCTTCCACTGCCGTCGTATTCACGGTTGGTTCTGATACTGCAACATCTTCAGGCGCGACCGTGTTTGCGCAAGGCGCAACATCGGTAGCATGTTCGTCATCGTTGACAACGGATGGAGTAATTGATACTGAGATTGCAGCTTCGCTGTCACAAGGAACTTCTTCATACACGTCTGCAAATGATACCGGCGTTGCTCACGGTGGAGCTTTGCCAAGATTATTCAAAGACACACTGTCGATTGTTTTGCCAGTATCGACGAAACTGTCTCATTCAAAACCGATGGTGGTGCATCTGATGAGTGAGAATATCTACACTGCTGGATCTACTGTCAAGGTCAGAATGAATCTCGTCGGTGAGGACGGAAATTTACTAGATCCTGATTCGATTGTCTGTAAATTCAGGGCGCGTAGCACTCCTGGAGTAGTTGTTACGTTCATTTATGGGACTGACGACGCGGTGGTCAGGGAGTCAATCGGATCTTACTATTGCATTTATACGTTACCGTCCAACAGTAGCGGGTGGTGGATATATCAATGTCACAGCGTTGATAGTATATATTCCTCAACCGAGGAATGTTCATTCCAGGTTACTGCCAACTCGTTCTAAAAAACGGAGAGAATAAATGGCGTTCCTCACCAAGATCTACGACCCAGATGAATACACTCTCTATGTCGGCGGGATCATCATCGATGGGTTTGCAGACGGCGAGTTCTTTACTGTCGAAATGATGAGTGATGCGTTTCAGTCGGTGGTGGGTACCGACGGTGAAGTCGCGCGCTCGAAATCGAACGACCGACGCGCGAAGTTGACGTTCAAATTGATGCAGACTTCATCGGCGAATGAGGCGCTGTCTACTCTTCACAACAACGATCTGAATGCGCCCAATGGCGCGGGGGTAGTGACCGTTTCTGTGGTCGACAATTTCGGCACCACGAAAGTTCAAGGCAATCAGGGTTGGATTACGAAGTTCCCCGATGCATCGCTCGATCGCACGGCGAAATCGCGCGAGTGGGTAGTGGAAATCGGAAACTGCACACGTGTAGAAGGCGGAGCTTAGCGGGTGGGGCTCGAAGAGCGAAAACAAACCGTAGAGATCGACGGGACGGTCTATGAAATAACACCAGTCCCGTTCGGCGTTGGGCGGCCAGCGTTGATGCGACTTATTCGCATCATATCGCCGATCTTTGCCGCTGCGATGAAACAGCAAGGTCGAGACGCGGCGATAGGCGCAGTATTCGAAGCGCTTCCAACTGCGCTTGCAGATGAAGACGTTGTATACTTCGAGAAACTATTCGGACCGTATTCGCAGTTTCAGCACGGTTCAGAATGGATCAAGCTGGTCGATGCGCAGCGGGAGCTGCACTTTGCAGGTCGCTATCTAGTATTTGCGCGATGGTTGGTCGCGTGCATGAGGTGTAATTTTGGTGATTTTTTTATTGGGATCACCAGCGGCGACGCGTTCGGCGGTCTAGTCCAGATGATGGCAGCGCCGACGAGATCGACGCTGTAGACGGCTGGCGCTGGATGAAGTGGCGCCTAGTCGCGCACGACGCGATGCATGCTTCGGCTGCTGAGATCGACGAGCGTTGGAGCATCTCGGACGTGTGCGACGCGCACAACTTCCTGGACAAGGTGGACGACACGCGCCGCCGCGAGGCGGCCAAACGATAGGAGTCGATGATGGCCGAAGGTAAGGGAGGAGCTATTCGCGAGCTGCTCGCCGTGTTCGGATTCCAGGTCGACACCGAAGGGCTAAGAGAAGGTGAGAATCGTCTCTCGGAATTTTTCGAGAAAGTGAAGAGTATTGGCGAAGGGATCGCCGCCGCGTTTGCCGTCGAGAAGATCGTCGAGTTCGCCGAGACGAATGTTCGTGCGATGACATCCATAGAACACGCTGCATCGCGCCTCGGTATCTCAGCAGAGAAGGTGCAGGAGTTTCAGTTCGCTGCGCGATCGATGGGTATGGAGGCTGAGAGTCTCCTTAATTTGATGGGACGCATGCAGATCAGTCAACAGGCTGCAGCGAAAGGTTCAGGCCAGGCGGGGCAAGCATTTTCGGCGATGGGAGTTAAGGTCCGCGATACAAACGGTCACATGAAGTCTGCCGATGAGCTGTTCCTCGATGTGGCCGACGGAATTTCCAAGCAGACCGACGCATCCAAGCAGGCTGCCCTCGCGACGCAGATCTTTGGACGTCAGGGACGAGAGTTGTTGCCATTCCTGAAAGAGGGGCGCAAGGGCGTCGAGGAACTGGGCGAGGAATTCAAAAAACTCGGCGGGGGATACACCGAGAAGTCCATCGAGCAGTCGAAGCAATTTGAGAAACAGAGCGCGAGGTTGGGGCTGGCGTGGACGGGTCTCAAGAATATTATCTTGAACGCACTCCTCCCCCCTTTGACATGGATATTCAACAAGATCTCCTCAGGTGTTGGCTGGCTGCGACAGATCACCGATGGAACGCATGTATTCGAGATCGCGCTTGGCGCGCTCGCAGCGGTCGCCATTGCGTTCGCCGCACCAATGATCGCTGCCGCTGCGCCAGTTCTTCTACTAGTAGCTGCCATGGCTGGTTTGGTGCTACTCATCGATGACATCATCGGATTGTTCGAGGGCAAGGATAGTCTCATCGGTGATGGCATCGACAAGTTGTTCGGTGAGGGCGCTCATCTCGATGTTGTTAAATCACTTAAAAGTTATTGGGGTGACATCGCGGAGGCAGTGAAAACCGCCGCGCACTATGTCAAAGAATTTATTGATGCACTGGGCAAAGTCGGTGGCACTGTCGGCGATGTCGCAGCGCAGGGCATAAACAAGATCAGTGAAATTACCGGGACCGGAGCGTTCACAAAACGTGGTTTAAGTTATGAGCAGAACGTAGCCGCTCGTCAGGCGCAGCGGATCTTAGAGTCGCAGATCACGGGCGCGCCGTTGACAATCCCTGAAATTCCAAAGGGAATGTCCCAGGGCGACCTCATGCAGGCTGCGCAAGAGTGGATGCCTGCTATTCAGGCGGGGCGCTTTCCACAGTTCTCGCCGCAGACCTTTGGACCCACCAACGCATCCAGTTCTAGCAACGTCACGGTGAATGTCACCACGCCGACCGGACTTGATGCCAAGCAGGTGGGCGAACACGTCGCCAACGAGGTTGGTAAGGTCATCAAGTCGCGGCATCGCGCCGCTGCCAACACCCTTCCACGGGCGCCGAGCGAATGAGCGGTCCATCATCGCCAGACCGCGTTCTGCTCAGTTACGATATGCCCGATGGCACCTCGGGCATGGTGCAGGTTGACGCATCCATCACCGAGCAGCACACCACTACGACGCAGGTCACTGAGCACCCGGTCGAATCGGGTCCTGATGTAACTGATCACATCCGTCCCATGCCCCGACGAATCTCGTTGAGCGGCATAATTTCCAACACTCCCATCTATACACCCGCAACGCAGATGCGTGGAGTTACCGGAGCATCAGGATCATTTCAGGTTCAGATTGGAAATAGACAGGTCAATTATCAAGCATTCCAATTTTCCGACGAGTTTGACCGCGTACGTGATGCCTATGGTGAACTTATCAGCGCAGCTCTTGGCGGTGCACTCTTCGAGATCATGACCACGCTGGCGACTTACGAGAACATGGCGATTACGAACTTCGACGTTCCTCGCAGCGCAGGGACGGGCGGCGCACTCCAGTTCCAGATCCAGTTCCAAGAGATTCGCATCGTCGACACGCAGGAGGTCACCGCGCTGCCATCGAAGAAGCAGGCACCGAAGCACGCGGGATCCAAGCCGACGAAAGAGGACTCAGCAAAGGAGAAAGAGAACACACAGACAGCTGCGAAGCGTATCGCGGTATCTATTGCCGGTGCACTTGGAGGCGGTAAATGAGTTACCTCCTCATCGACACGTCGACTGCATCGACGTCGCTGTTCTTCGATCAGCTCACGCAACTCGATGGTGCGGAGTACCTGCTGCGATTCATCTGGCATGACAGGACGAACCAGTGGAAGTTGAATGTCTACGATCAGGATGAGAATCCTTTAGCACTCGGAATAGGACTGAAGGTGACGTGGTCGCTGCTGCGCCGTTTTCAGAATTCTCGACTGCCGCGTGGTCTGCTCATGTGCATCGATCAGACGGCGCGCGACGAAGATGTGCAGTCGCCTGAGGAGTTGGGTACGCGCGTGCTGCTCCAATACATCACTGCCGACGACCCGGATTTGCAGTCCGGCGGCGCGCTGGCTGTGCTAGCGAGGGCGTAGATGGGCACGCAACTTTTCCGCCGCGCGTGGAAGATACAGGTCGATACGCTGGACGTGAGCAACCTCGACTTTGAGTTCGAGGTGCTGATGACGCTTAAGCCTGAACCCAACAAGTGCACCCTCACGCTGTACAACCTGAACAAGGATCACCGTGCGCAGTTGCTCAAACGCAACCGCCCGAGCGCCTCCAGCAGCAAGACGGTCGGCGTGTCTGTCCAGATCGAGGCGGGGTACGTCGGGAACACGTCCGTGATCTTCTCAGGCGATCTCGGCGAGGTCGGGGGGCAACGACAGGTCATCGATCGTAAAATAACTCTCAGTGGACAGGATGGTGGTCGGGCCTATCGTGAGGCGCAGATCGATGTGACCTTCGCTAAGGGCACGCTACTGTCGACCGTGTTGCGGCAGTGCGCAGAGGCGCTGGGTCTCGGTCTGGGCAATGTGGCGAACTTCGAGGCTGACGCGCAGATAGAGGGTATCGGTGCGACGCTCCCCGCTCAGATGTCGCTCAGTGGCAGCGTGGCGAAGCAACTCACGCGGTTGCTGTCGTCGATGGGACTGACGTGGTCAGTGCAGCGTGGCAACCTGCAGGTGCTCTCGCGTGGCAAACCACTCGATCTTGGGGCTGTCAGGATCAGTCCCACGACGGGTCTCCTCGGCTCGCCCGAGGCGGCGATAGATTCGACGGTGTCGCTGGGCAATCCTCAGCAGTTCGCCTTCGGGGCGAAGGCGAAGACTATCAAACCAAAGAAACCAAAGGATTCTGGTATCTTGAAGCTGATGACGTTGTTGATTCCTGGAGTGGTCCCAGGGCGGAAGATCGTTCTGGAGAGCGACGCCTACAACGGGGGGTACATGATCAGCGAGTGCAGGTACCGTGGGCAGTCCTGGGCCCCCGTGTGGCAAGTCGAGTCGGTTGTGAGACAATATTGATATGGACACATCGCTCGAAGAGATCACCGAGGCGGAACTCATCGACGCGTTCATCGATGCACGGTTGACCGACCTGCACGTGGCCATGCCATGCAAGGTCGAGTCGTACGACCGCTCATCAGGAACAGTCGACGTTGTACCTGCGCTCAACCGATCGCTCCCCGATGGTGCTGGTAACTACGTCAGCCGCCCACGACCGAAGTTGACAGGAGTTCCGGTCCAATTCCAGCGTTGTCAACAATTCGCCGTTACGTTTCCAATCGTCGCCGGCGATTATGGACTGCTAATATTCTCCGAGCGGAACATCGCCGTGTGGCGCGCGACAGGAAACCAGGGCGACCCAGGGGATATTGGGATGCACACGCTCGATGGGGCGGTATTCCTCCCCGGTCTCTACCCCGATTCCGCGCCGGCGCAGAGCGCGGACGCGACGAACATGGTAATCGGGTCTGACACAGATGGCGCGAGTCGGATAGAATTTAGACCTACCGGGGGTGGAAATCTCGGTGCGGGGGCAACGGACCCGATCGTCACGAAGACCGATATCGACAACATTCAGGCGGCGATCTCTGGGGCCGCCGTAGTAGCGATGGACGGTGGAGCTGCGTTCAAAGCCGCTATCCTCGCTGCGTGGCCACCATCGATAGGTTCGTCGAAATGGCGCGGCGTCCGATGAGCACCTCCATCAAGATAGCATTGCAGGTCGATGGCGAGAATAGTGTCGTCGGAGATCTCTACTTAGAGAACGGCACGGTGCACCTCACACGTGATCTCTCCGAGGAGGTCTCCCAGCAGCTCTACATCCGCTTGAAGACCTTCCTTGGAGAATGGTTCCTCGACGGGACTCTGGGATTCCCATGGTTCCAGAGCGTGCTGGGTATCAAGGTGTCGACCGGCATTGTGGCCCAACTAGTGCGCAAAGTCATCCTAGGCACTCCTGGGGTGGCGTCGATTCGGTCATTCTCCATCACGCGCAACGGCACAACGCGATTCGCTCTGATACAGTTCTCCGTGATCCTGGAAAACGGCATCGTGCTGGTTCCCCCTGTCATCGCGGTGTCCCCGGCGCCAAGCCCAGCTGGTGACTATACGCCGGCGATGCCAGAGTGGTGGGAAGATCCTCTCCCGTCGACGCAGATAGACGCGCTCGACCGGATCGCTTACTTGGTCTACGTCGTTCTGCTCGACTCAAATCCCATACCCACGGGGATCACCTATCTGTGGCGCTTCCGGAACCCCCCCACGACGCAGGGCGAGATAGACCGATTGGCGCTGTCCATTTACGAGCAAGCGCTCAACACGGGTGCCATCGGCGCGGCGGGTGCGTATACCTGGGCATTGCCAGCGCCAGTGACATTGCAACAAAAGATCGATCGACTGGCGGCTGTGATCTACTCCACCCTCTACGACTCTAACCCAATCCCGTGAGGTACCCATGGCAGGACTGACTCCGAGTGGGTTCGATGTCAAAACCCGAGATCAGATCCTCGGCGATATGGAAGCGAAGCAACTCGCGGGTATCTCCCCAGCGCTCGATGTCCAGCCAACCGATCCCATCGGCATGCTCAATGGGATAGTTGCCGATGAGGCATTCGCTCTCTGGCAGTTGGGAGGAGCGCTGTACGACGGCATGGATCCGGATGAAGCTGTCGATGATCAACTCACCGGTCTGGCGCTCATCACGGGCACACCGCGCGAGGCAGCGACAAAAACACAGGTGCTCGCGTGCGTCGTTAACGTCGCGCCGGGCACGTATACCGCCGGCGCGATGCATGCAACCGTAATAGGTTCTGCTGGATCTAAGCAGTTCACGAACAAGACAGATGTTGTCAACTCTGGTTTCATCGCCGCAAATTTCAATGTCAATTTCCAGTCAGTGGATACTGGTCCAGTACAGTGCCTCGCCGGCACGCTTACGGTCATCGCGCAGCCGCTCTCCGGCTGGAACAGCATCACGAACCCGACGGACGGGGTCGTCGGCGCCGACGTCGAGAGCGACGCAGACCTGCGATTGCGCCGCGATGAGGAGTTATCACGGTCTGGATCGGCGACAGCAGCTGCCATCAAGGGCGACGTGCTAGTCGGGATGCAGCCACCGATCACTACGAGCGCCACGACTAGCTGCACAATTTTGTATAACGACTCCGATGCGATCGATGCAAACGGACTGCCATCGCACTCCATCGAGGTGATCGCACGACAGGTTGGCAGTACTTCAGCTGACAACCTGTTGCTCGCCGCGCTCATACTCGACCAGAAGGCCGCGGGAATTGGCACGCACGGCACGTCGTCGAAAGTCGTGGTCGATTCCCAGGGGAATTCCGAAACAGTCTATTTCACCCGCCCAGCTGACGTGGTCCTGACGATTGCAATCACGGTCCTGACTGATCCAAATAAATTCCCGTCCAACGGATCCGATCTGATCAAGCAGGCACTCGCGCTGTACGCGAACGGTCCGAGCGGATTCGATGGCGAGTATCAGCCGGGTGTCGAAGTCATCATCGATGCGCTGAAGTCGGCAGTCTATCCAAATCCAGCGCTTTCTGGATCTGGTGTTCAGGGAGTGATCAAGGTGACTGTATTCACGGTCAACGCAGGAACATCAGACATCCCAATCACGATCCGCCAGGTCGCTGTTGTCAGCACCGGCTCGATCACTGTGACGGTGACCTAGCGTGGCGACCGGAATAGTTCATGACGTACAGGTCACACCGCGCGGACTACAGCGCATGCTCGCCATGTTTCGCGGCAAGCCACGCATGACTGTGCTGCTCTCATCGTGGTTGGACGAGTTTCAGAGCGTTGAGGACGCACTGTATTCAGTATATTTCGACCGTGCATTGCAGAACAGCACAGCGACTGGAGACCTGCTCGAAAAGCTCGGGAAGATCGTCGGGCAGGGATCTGAGGGGTTAGTAGACGCGCAATTTTCCATCCTGATACAGGCGCGAATCCAGGCGAACCGCTCAGATGGGCGGCGCGCACAGTTGATCAGTATCGCGCAATTGCTTGCACCCGGGTTGATAATCGAGGTCAAGGATCTGCCGCCTGCATCGGTCTACGTGCATCCACGCGGCGCGCTGATACTGCCACCAGTGCTGGTAGGTAGAGATTTTCTGGCCTCGGCAACAGCAGCTGGGGTGCTTCTCATTTTCGTGTGGACCGCCGTTAGCGCGGCAACTACGCTTACGCTGGGAAGTGTAGATGTTGCGGTTGCTGTGCCGACCATCGACCAGGCGCTGGCGAGCGTAGATGTGGCGGTGACAACTGGAGGAGAACTCGCAGGCGCGGTACAGATACAGGGAGGCGTCGCATGAGCAGACCAACAGACAAACCTGATTGGGCCACTGGGACCGCATTTGCGGCGGGCCCGATAGTAGGTCAACCGAATAAGGCAACTCCATCGGGAGGTATGGTCACAGAGGGGTTTGATCCGACTGACCCGCTAGCGGCTGAGCATATCAATTACCTGTGGAACAATCACGGCAGGTATATCGGGTTCCTCGACGATGTATTGGCAGGGAGCGGATTCTATCTAACTGATGATTTTTTGGCGAATAGCTTCGCAACAAACGTCGGTCCCTGGTCAGATTCTGGGATCGTGACTCAAGTCGATGATTCCGCCGCTGGTGCCTTTGGCGCACTCAACGTGAACAGCGGTGGTACTGATGGTTATGCCTATACTACCGTAGCGCTACCAGTTGGCGCGAATGATTTCTACCTGGAAACAAGAATCAAGTTGGACAGCCTCGGTACTAAATTTTACGCTGCTTTCAGAAACGGTGTTGGGCTGGCAGATGGTACGCTGGGATTTTTCGTTTCAGATGCCAGTGGAAATTGGCAATTCACCTCATCGTTCAGCGGTAATCCAAATAATTTTTCTCTCGATCTTGGGTTATCACATACATCAACTGGATACCACGTTTTCAAGGCACTTAGAATTTCCGGTGTTGTCTATTGCGAGGTGGATAATAGCGGAACTTGGTTGACTCACGCTTGCCCTGATGCTCCAAGTTCGATTTGCAAATTCTACCTGCAGAGCAAATACAACACGGTCGCTGGTGGCAGGTTCGTCGACAACATCAAGTTGTGGATTGCTCGTTAACGGGTCGTAGCGCAGGTAGGTCCGTAATCGAATACGTAGCATGCCGCTCCGTCTGCGCATTCGATTTTTCCGACGGCGCAGCACGGCTGACCGAGTCCACCACAATTAGCTTGACAGGTTTCGGTGTATTCGCCGATCGTGCATACGCTGTTGGAACATGCACCTCCCTCACAGCACGGCTGACCAAGTCCACCACATGGAGCGCAACGCAAAACTTCTCCTGTGCATACCGAATTGATCGAGCACATGGTACCTCGTACTGTGCATACGGGCGATAGATCTGGAGAGTTTCCCATGTCAGTTGAACCTTCCATATCTACGGCGGCGACAGTGATAGTATCATCTGGAGTGGTGAGTACTGGCGCTGCGCAACCGGTAAATACTACGAGGATCGAGATCACAATCGTTTTCATTTTTTTCCCCCTTCTGCTTCTTTTGGAAGTCGATTCAGTTCGTCAATCGCCACTGCTATGATGATGCTCCGCATCCAGGTGGATGTTGATAAGTGGCACAATTTAGCCGCGGCTCGGATGAGCTCCCATTCCTCATCGGTGAATTTCACCGAATGTGGTCTACGGCGCATCCATCGATTCCGTGTCCGAGGTATCTACGACGATCTCGAAATCTAGATCTCCTACCATGAGCCTCGGCGCTAGGTCGGATCCGAATTGTGCTCCAAGCTGTCGACGGATGCGTGTCATCTCGGTCCTTGGATTGAGTGGCGGTAACCAGCGGCGGTTGTCGATGATCATTTCCTGCCTCCTGAGATGAGTATTACCACGTAACACCGCCGTGTCAACACGAAATTTCAGGATGAGGAATACATGAGAAAAATCATCTACATATTCTTGCTTTTGTGCAGTTCTGCACACGCTGACAATCTCGCCTCACCAGGTTATCGATGCACCCCAGGAGCGAGCGCACCGCCATCGTTCAGCATCAGCGGAGCGGTGGGGATCTGGTGCCCGTCGACCGGACCGAATGCCAACAAGCTCGTGTTGCATCAGGGTGGATCTGACTCGCTGCTGACTCCGCTCGGGATAGGTCAGTCCGTTCCGGGAGGCACCGCGGGGGCTGTCCTGTACATCAACGGCTCCGGTAATCTCGCCCAGGACATCGGTGGAGTCGCTGGCTACCTGACCTACGACGGCGCCGCGCACGCGCTGACCGTGTTGAATATCAACGGCGGCACCAATGCCGGTTTCGCGCCGCAGAATTTATCGATCACAGGACAGGGGTTCGCCGCCGGTCTCGGAGGCGCGGCTGGTCAGGTTCTCATCACTGGTGGAGCTGGCTCAGACGGGTCTGGAGGTGGCGCCGGTAGTCCTGGTATCGGCGGTGCGGTACACATCGTTGGTGGTCCAGGAGGACTGACCACTGGTGCTGGCAATTTCTCCGATGGTGGAGACCTGTACTTAGCCGGCGGCGCCGCCGTATTCAGCGGCGCTGGATCTGGGCTGACTGGACAGACATATATCACCGGGCGCAATGTCATCGCCAATGCAGAGAAGGTGCTGACCCTGAGTGCCAATGCTGGATCAGCAATCACGAACTATATCCAGATCAGCGCACCGCTGGTCACGACCGATCTGACCACGCCATTCGATCTTTCCGCATCGAATGGATACCTATATACGCCGACTGGAGAAACGAAATTCAACGGCAGCTCCAACACGTTCAGTGCGGCATGGCTGACGCTCTCCTTCGACGGCAGTTCGATCGGCGGTACGTCATCGTCAGGGCAGGGAGCGATCCGCTACAACAACACGACTCACACACTTCAAAAATCGGAGAATGGTGGGGGATGGGTCACCGTGGGAACGGTGACCAGCGTGGCCACTGGAACTGGTCTCTCTGGTGGCACTATCACAGGGAGTGGAACGCTGACGGTCAATCAGTCGTTCTCACCGACGTGGACCGGAAGTCACACATTCTCCAACGCGGTCACATTGAGTACCGCTCCCGTTTCGGGAACTGATGCGGCGAACAAAACGTACGTTGATTCGGTCGCCAGCGGTTTGAATTTCAAGGATTCGGTCTATGCATCCACGGGCAGCAACATCGCTTCGCTGATCGGCGGTATCACGATGGACGGCGTGGTCGTGCCGACGGGTTCGCGCGTGTTGTTGCGTGGTCAGTCGCCGGCCACCACGAATGGTATTTGGGTCACCTCGCTAACTTCGTGGACGCGCCCGGCGGATTTTGCCAACGGTTCTTCCGCCGCAACCTCGTTCACGTTCGTCGAAAACGGTTCAACCTACGCCGACACGGGCTGGGTCTGCACCGCGGCTTCAGGTTCTGACATCGTCGGCACGAACAATTTGCCGTGGGCGCAGTTCTCTGGCGCCGGCACGTATTCCGCCGGAACCGGACTGACGCTGACGGGCACCACGTTCGCGATAGATTCTACGGTGGCAACGCTCACCGGATCGCAAGTGCTGACGAACAAAACTCTTACGGCGCCAATCATCAATGGAGCGACCTCGGCGAGCGGGAACTTCGATCTGTCCGGATCATCTGGTACCGAGAAGACCACGACAGGCGCGTTCACGTTCTCAGGCGCCGCGCTCAACATGGTGGCAAACACGACGCTGACCGGAGCAAGTTCCGCGATCAACACGACGGGGTTGACCCTCACCACGAACGTCGCCAACGGCGGCACCACGTCGACTGGGTTGAAGATCAACAACACGACGGCGTTTACCACCGACGGCGAGAAGCTCGTAGATTTTCAGAATGCAGGCACTAGCTACCTGGCGATTTCGTACAACGCGACCACACTCGGCGCGCAGTTTCTCGGTGGGAGTAATTTCAACTCTGGCTTCGTGTGGCAGGACAATGCCTCGACCAGTTTCTACATCATGGTCAACGGCACGTTCGAGACCGTGCATACCAACACTGCGCTGGCTCCTTTTACCGACAGCTCGTTGGCGCTGGGAACTGTCGCGACTCGCTGGACCACTGCATACACCACGGCCGTCAGCTCTGGCGCCAGCGACCTGACGCTCACTCCGAATGCGAGAGTGATCGTCAGCGACGCGAAGACCCTGACCACGAGTTACCTCGCTACAGGTACGGCGCAGAACGTTTCGGCGACGATCCAAAATACCACCGCAGCCGCGCTCGGCGCTCAGCAGTATAGCCCGGTCCTAGAGTTGCTAGGCAATGGCTGGGATTCGACCGCATCAAGCAGCAAGACGTCGAAGTGGGGTCTACAAGCGATCCCCGTGCAGACTGCCGGAAACCCGACTGGGCAACTCGGATTCTACTACTCGACCAACGCGGGGGCGTATGCGGTCTCGCTCGCGTTCGGCTCGGGCGGAACCATCGGACCATCGCTGACTCAGCAGCATACGGTACCGGCAGTAACCAGCGACACGTTCGCGCTGCTCGCAGCCACGCAGACGCTCTCGGGGAAGACTCTCACGGCGCCAGTGATCAACGGAGCCACGTCAGCATCAGGGAACTTCGACTTGAGCGGTTCGAGCGGCACAACTAAGACCACGACTGGGGCAGTCACCATCGGCGGCGGCGCAGTCGGAATCACCGGGCAAGCGACATTCGCTGGGGGTATTCTCGCATCTGGGTCGAACGCCAACGATTTTTCTGGTGGAACCGGCGCATTCAAGGTCTCTACCGGGGCTAGCACCTTTGGCGGCTCGTCGAGCACGTTCACGAACGCCGTGACCATCAGCCCGACCACGAATCAACTCGTTCTCGGTGCCGCCGCTCACCTCGTCACGATCAGCTCTACTGCGCCATCAGCGGCGGCCCAGACCCTGACCATACCGGACACGGGCGGTGCAGATACGTTCGTGTTCACCACGCTGGCGCAGACCCTCGCGTCGAAGACTCTCACGGCGCCAGTGATCAACGGAGTCACGTCGAGTGGATCTACGAACATCGATTGGTCTGGCAACTCGGGTGCGTACAAAACTACTACCGGGGCTGTCACCATCGGGAGTGGTGCGATCTCTCTGACTGGCAGCGTGACCGTCACGACCGGAAAATTCATCACCACGACGTCTAGCGCGACTGTTCCTCCAGCGAGCGTGCTGATCGGCATGACCGGATCGTACACCAATTCGTGGGTGGACTTCGGAGGCGCGCAGGAGGTCGGTAGTTATTACAAGGATGCGCTGGGGTTTGTCCATCTAGAGGGGACCGTTAAGAGTGGAACCTCTGCGTCGGCAGCCATCTTCACGCTGCCTGTTGGATACAGACCTATCCACTCTCTTGATTTTGCGGTGGTTGCAGGAGCCGGCACGATGGCAGATTTGAACATCACTAGCGCTGGAGTAATATCGGCCACGGCCGGCGGATCTACCTCTGCCCTGTCATTTAATGGTGCTATATTCTACGCAGAGCAATAGGAGACAACATGACCATCATCAACCCGCTTCTGTTTCTCTTTGTGCTCGGCACAACCCTCGCGCGTGCCGACACGAAATTACCAGATTCCATGCCCGCACAGGCGGCGCAGGATCTAGACTACGCGCAAATGAAGCGCGCGCGGATCGTCAACGAGGCGCTCGAGGAATTCAAAAAAATGTTGACGAAGCTCACCTACAAACAAGACAAAACCATCGCTGAGATCGTCGAGAAATACAAGCTTCATCTCTTCGACGAGCGCGGTCAGATGCTCGATAGCGTAGATTCTGAGACCGGTAAAATTCATCGGGCAGTGGCGAAAAAATAGGAGGTGGAATGTGGTCGAGATCAAGCCGGCGACGATAGCACACCAGCGACGGGAAACTGTCCTCGACTGGACCGAAAAACTTCTCCAGCAATTCGAAGAACAAGTCGACAAACGAGAGGATCAAGCTGATGGACGAGATGCAGCTTCTGAAACTCGCGATCGAAACGCTAGAACGGGTTGAACAGTCGGCAACGATCACACGCGACCAGGTCGACCGGCTCGCCAGTATTCACGCGCAGCTGCTGCTCCTGTTAAAGCGCACCGATGCGCAGAGCGCCAACGGGCGACTCCAACAACAAGCAGCGCTCAATCAGATCCTGGGAGGGCAAGAGCGATTGCTGGCGCTGCTCGGAAATCCAGAGGCGCTAGCTGGGATCATCCCAGGTCCTACGCTAGATGCGGCGCGGCAGATAAAACGCAAGCTGACCATCGCCATGACTGGGAAAGATCCGGCTGATCGACGCAAGCGAGACGATACGGACATCACTCTGGTCGGCTTTCCGATTTTGAGTAGTCACGGCGAACACTGGAAATTGCGTGTAAATAAGAGGATGGCTAAACTGCTATTCACGATCCTCGGGACGATCGCCGGATGGCTGATCAGACACTACACCGGTGTACCGCACTAGTCAGATGCCACGCCTCGCATGCGGCGCATGCTGACTCTATGGTGGCAGCATCGCAGCACACTAGTTCGGCCGTCATGGTGCCATCGTCTAGGAATTCGATGACTCGACCGAGCCAACGATCCGCCGCTGCGCGCCACACGTCGTAGACACGCTTGCCGGCGATCGTACAATACCGATCACCGATCTTGCACCATGGCATAGTCGTAATATAGAGCGCGAGAAAATTGATGACTATTGGGGTTTGACCGGAGCTGCAAGATTGGCGAGGCGACGCAGCCAGGTCGAGACACGCATGCCAGATCGCTCGGCAGCCGATGAGATCGCGGACAGCTCGAGTTCGGTCACACGACACCAAATCATCCGGTTCTTGAGCCGGGTGAACGGAATCCGTGGGCGCCCGGCTGGCATCAGGCGCTCTCCGATTCGCGCAACTCCTGCACCTCTGCAGAATATGCCCTCTCATTGTACCGTACGGATTCGAGGCCCTGGACACCTGAGTTTGGATCCTGCGCCCACGTATCGCGCACGCGTTCGGTCCCGCACGACATGCAGATCTCCGTGATCCATACGCCCCCGCCGTGACCGTGTACACCAGGATTCTCCTCGAGCCCGCCGACGATGCTGTGCGGCGATTGCCAATCGTGCGGTCTACGGCGAGACTCGCGATCGCAGATCGGTTCAGGCGGGTCAATCGATACCGTCACACGGTCTATGAAATTGCCCTCTCCATCATGCACGCTGACCGAGACCCAGATAGTGCTGTCGCCAGGCTCGAGATTGTATTCGCCGGCGCGCGCCCAAACACGGGCTTGGCAGAGTGCGTCAGTATCCGACGACGCCTTGATCTCCTCCTTTGTGTCACTCAGATCGCACAGGGTGTAGGTATTCTTGGTCATGTTCTCCTCCATGTGTTACGAACGGCAATCGTAGCAGCTGCAGTCCGGTCTGCAGCACTGGCAGGTGCCAGTCCATTTTCCGTAGGCGCCTCGCTGCGAGGTGCCACCGCAGGTGCGGCACTGGACGCCAGCCGTCAGTTGGGTGGCCCGTGGAGCTGCCTGATTCATTCCGATAACTGGGCAGACAACATGTGCCGATCCTACTCCCTTGACCCAATCGATCTTTTGTCCGACGTTTATCGGTCTCCGACAGCAAGTGCATACACCGGGGAATTTCGAGGTGATTATCATCTGCGCCTCCGATGCTCAATATAGCACCGGAGAAATAAATGTCAACGATTTATTTTAGGCTAGAATCACCAGGAAGATTCAAGTATTTAGCTCAGCAACTGCTGAGGCTGACGGCGATCGCTACGGAAAATATCATCGGTAGGACGAGCCCCCACTCGCTGGGGCGAGTGCCTGCCAGCTCGAGATAGTACGCGTGCCCGCGTAGGCGGCGGCGTGTCATGGCGCGCATCTGACCACGATCACGTTGCATTCCAGATCAGATCTGCACATGCGCAGCCCGGCGCTGGCTAGATCACGCTCATCGCGTGCCTCAGCGACCATCGCGGCCATCGAGATCATCGCCGACATTGCAGTCCATGCCAGAACACCGATTACCATGGCAACGACCCCGGCTACGATCGCTCGCCGGTCTGCCCACCGGCGACTGATCTGCATCTCCCTGAGCCGCTGCTCGAGACTGATGATCGCGGATTGCTGATCACTATCATGTACTCGATCCATCTTTTACCTCCGTCTGGTCAGAATTTTCTGATACCACCTCAATCGCTACTGCTCCCTCGAGACTCGCGCGATACGCGTGTGCAGACTTGATTGCTCGGATGACTTCACTGCGTCGTTGTAGTGACAATGTAAGTAGCTTATCATAGGCGCTTATCACCGATGCAGCTGCCATCAGATCACTTGGCGTCGGATCGCCGTACAGGAGCAGCCAGCGTAGATTGGGGCGATCAGAATCGCCGCCCTCATCCGGTAGCGGCCAGCATGTACCATCGGAAAAATTCGCCGATCGCTTCCCGAGATGAGTCATCTTCATCGGTTCACCGCCACGGTTGGGGAACAGCGCACGATCCGGTTCGTTGTCGATACCTCGTCGTCGACGAAGCCATCGGCGAATAGCGCTCGCATGCACTGCTCGCAGAATAGCGCTCCGATGAGTCCCCTCGACAGGACCCCATTTTCAGTAGCGCAGTTGTAGCAGCGTCGAATTGTTTCGGTGGTCATGATGGTTGCCTCCACTTTTTGGTTTCCACTGCATTCCAGATTTCCTCGGCGAGAGCGCGCAGCTCTGCCCTCTCCTCCATGCATCTCACACGTCGCGCCAACTCGAGATCTCCAACATCGCGCAGCCATGCCTCGGCGGCAATCCACGTACGGAATGTATCCTCAGTACCGGAGATCAGGCGCACGACGAAATCCGTTCCGGTGTCCAGTAGGTGCCCGATTAGCCTGCCGAACGAGTACACTCGCCACACATCGCGCGTGCTCTGAACGATCCCAACCGAAGATACGCGGATGGTCATCGGCGCTCTCGTAGCGGCGTAAGTGGTAAAACCTCAATTTTTCCGCTACGTCGATGACCGCGAAAAACTAACCATGCATACGCGGTGGCGTCGGTGCCGGATCCAGTAAAACTCGGACGATTGGGGAGCACGTAGACATCCGGCGTGTGCTCACGAAGCCACTCATTGCGCTCCTCACCCTCGAGCCAATTGAGCCGGCATAGGAGCGCCACCACAGGTGCATATTCTACTGCTCGTTGCGCGATCTGAAATGCGATCCCGTATGGTGGATTCGTGACTACGGCATCGTATCGGCGCGGCGATGGCGTGAGATGGAGGAAATCACCGATCACTAGGTCGGTCACGATCGGAGTGAGCATTGGTCGGCATTCTTCGCGCAACTCAATGGCGCTCCATCGGATATCCTGTCTGTATTTCAGGGATGCATCGATGATCTCGCCATTACCCGCACATGGCTCGAGCCAGCGGGAACCAGGAATAACATCGATAGCGAGAAGCCTCCTTGTGCACCACGCTGGAGTAGCGTAGAAATCCGCCTCTCTGCGCATGGCACCACGCCCGGCCGCACTCATCGGATCTCTCGCAGCAGGGTGGAATGACAGTACCTGCAGTTGCGCAGCTCAAAACGACCGTCCTCGCCGAAATCCTGGATGCAGGGTTCTCCCGCGCGTACGTGCGGTACTGGTACGGTCTCGACCAGCCATCGTGCGTCGCTCTTCAGCGCCTCGTGATAGTCGAATACGAGTTGACATTCTTCATCATTGCGTGCCCGCTGGCTACAGGGTGCATCGCTCATCTTCGTCGGCGCCGGTATCACAGGCAGCTCCAGAATGAGATGGCGCTCAGTCCTGCGACTGTGGCGAGCGCTAGATCGGTAGGATCAATTCCAAGACGAGCGACTCGGGTCGCCAGCGAGATCAGATAACTCATCATGCAGTGCCTCCACTGCTGATATTACGCTACTGCGCGGCGTGTATTTGTAATATTCAGCACAATATGTGAAAATATTCCAATCGAGTAATGACCGTGTGCTATCTTCTACTCTGGAGGTGCACACATGGCTCATGCTTGGTCTGAATTTCTCGTTGGATGGCGCTGGTTTGCGCTCAACATCGCGCCGTGGCTCATCATCGCCGGGATCCCCAGTATGATCACGGCACTCACAAAATATCCGAAGGCCGACGGCGTGGTGCAGGCGCTCAAATTCGTGCTGAACATGCTCTCAGTGTTGGCGCACGATGACAGCCCACACACCATGAAACCACCGCTGACGATGTCGCGTGCGCCTCTCTCACTCCTGGCGCAGCCGGACCGCGCGGTCCACGAGCGCGGCTACTCGCTGCTGATCATGCTGTGCGCACTTGGCGGGCTCGCATTCGGAGCCGTGTTGATGCTGATGCTCGGCGGCTGCGCCACGCTCACCGCTGCACAGATGGCTCAGCGCGATGCGTTCGCGCGATGCATGGAGCAGAAGGGCGAGGCGGCGGCACTCTCCGTGGGACAGGAGGCGTGGACTGATCTGAGCACCGGCACCGATGGATCAGTCATCCTATCGCAGCTGGAGGTGCTCGCCGGACGCGCTGGAATCGATAGCGTTGGATGCGCGGTTACCACGTGGCTGAGTCCGTCGGTCTCAGCAGAACTCAACCCCGCTGGTGTGCGCGCCGCGAAGGCATTTCTCGAGGCGTACCGCTAGTGGAGATCTACATTTGGAATCAGTCGACGCTCATCACTGATGTCGATGGTCAAGCCGCGACCAACGCGATACAAAAACAGGTCGCCAATGATTTTCTGCCGGCATGGAATCTCGGCGCGGTACTACACTACGTAGTCCGCGGCATGGACTCTCCCGCTGGCTCGTTTTCGATCCGGCTTGTGGACTCGATCACCATCGAAAACGCACTCGGGTACCACGAAACCACCGATGGTTTCGTCGGAGTGAAAACATGTGCCGATGATGGTGTGTCGTGGAGCTCATGTCTCTCGCATGAGGTGCTCGAGGCTATCGCGGATATCGATTGCGTCCGCTGCTATCAGGTGGAATCGGCGGTGGTGGCGCTCGAGGTTTGCGATGCACCCGAGGGATTCACGTACTGGATCGATGGAGTGGAGGTCTCGGATTTCTGCTTACCATCCTATTTCACTCTCGGGCACAGTCCATGGAGTCATACGGGACGCCTCTCTGGACCGTGGCCGACGCTCGGACCTGGAGGCTACTACTCAGCGGCGGAGATAGGGGACTGGCAGCAGACCAACGCCATGAAGATACGCGCATCGAAGCGACACGCTGGACTCGGTAGTCGTAGATCCAGGCGCAGTCACAAGCAGGTGCCCTGATGCGCGCGCTTATCCTCTCGGCTCAAGCTGCCATCGTCATCGTCATGCTGGCGATTGCATGCGCGACAGAGCCTGAACGGCGGGCTGCGCCCGCGAATGCGATGCCACCTCAATGTCCATCCGATCCACCGCATGTGGCGGCGATCTTTTGCGATCGGATCTACATGGAGCACTATGAATGCGCGATTTGCGATGGCAAATATGCTGGATGCGTGACTAAGACCTCGGTGTATTGCGCACCTAGCTGCGACGCACAAGAATGCCAAAAACGATAAGGAGTCAAATGCTCACCAAAGGAACTAAAGTTCAGTGGACTACCAAGAGCAATGATGGTGGGCGAGGCGTGGTACTCACCGACGAGGAAAATGGAATGGTGTTAGTCCGGGTCAACGAATGGACAGATACAGGCGGAGAACTAGAGGTGCATCCAGTAATTTCGTGTGCCGTTACGTGGCTCAACCCATACTAAAAAATGCACCAAGAAGTAGTCATCATCCACAGTATCGTGTGGGTCATCATGTTGATCCGACGAGGACAATGTCTACTGCTAGGACACCTACTCGAGCCAATCACCATCATCGACAACTGCTACGTGTGCCCCCGATGCAACAAGATACTTGCGCCGCTGAAATCGACTGGTTTTCCACCGTGGCGCAAGCGACCATGACCAGTGGTCGACACACCACACATATATACTATACTCATTTTTGCCGGTGGCGTGGTTGGAGCTATGCAGCGCCTCCACGCAGTATCTTCGATCACGCCACCGGCGCCAATTTGCTGAAAGCAAGCAACCTTGAAATTAAGACCACGCACCAAGCAGAGACCCACTGAAGCACAGCGACGGAAAATTCTCAAAATGCTACGAGAGGGCGCGCGCCGCCGGCAGGAGATACGAGATGACCTCGGAAAACGGTAGATCCACCGCACGCGAAACCCTCGCGCAGTATTTCGGAGCGCACCACGGAGACCACACTCCACTTTGCTGGCAAGTCGCGAAGGGAGTAGGAGGGTTGAGAACAGTCACTGTCGAGTGCTCCTGTGGTAAGGAGATCGAGCTCATCACGCTCGTGCAGGTAGTCGATGCGATCGCCGTCGGCTGGCGAAACGTGATGAAGGTGCAGGCTACACCGGTCGTTGACCGCGCATGAACAACCGTACGGTCGCGTTCCCACCCGATGGAACACGTATCTATGTGCAACCGCGCGACGTAGCTGCTGCGTGGCGCGCAGCTACTCGACCTATCGTGACAGTGTTAGGACCGCTCACCATTTCAGCTCGTTATGCGGTGGGTACGGCTCAGCGGGAGTCTGATTTCTCGCTGAATGAGGTGGACACCGAGCCTAGCGGATTCGTGTCGACCGGGATCTTCCAGCTTAGCGACGACGAGCGCCAGGAGGTAAAACTGCCTGGCGTGGACATGACCACGCTTGATGGATCGATTTCTGTGATGGTACCGCTTTCTCAACGGCGGATGATCTCGATTTGCCAAGCAACGGTGAACATCGGTGGTCAGTCGATCACCAATGCGTTGCGCGGCGATCTATACGCGTATCTAGCTATTGCGCATAATGAGGGGTTGCATGCCGCTCTGAAATCGATCGGTAGATATGGACTAGACTGGCTCGCATGGAAAACTCGCAATCCACATCTATCACAGATGGGATACTACGGAGATGATTGCATCACTGGCGGCGCACTCTGGCCATCAGTCCTCGACTCTGCGTAGTCCTTCCGGTGTCCATTCTCTCTGACGCCGGATCTCCCAGTCACCCTTGAGTAGCCTCAGCGTACCGTGCGTATCCCACATTCGATGGTGCACCACATCGGCGTATTCTCCTTTGACTCGCATGTAGGAAACCATTGGATCATCAGTGCTGAAAAACTGGGTGTTGGGTGTCTCGACCACATGATTGTGGCCGGTCTCGCTATGGGCCACAACATTAGCGTCCTTAGCCGTGTTCTCCAACGCTTCACCAGGAATTACCTGGATCCTACGAAAGAGCACATCTCCCTGAGCACCACAATTCTTGATCTCATTCATTTCAGGACCTCCTTTTTGGTAATTTTTTTCATGTCCTTTTCTCGATCTTGAAATTCTTGACATCAATACCATAAGTCCAGCTATTAGCCTCCAACGCAGTTTGCATCTCAATTGGCACGCTTAGCACAAATTCACGTCCGGTACCACAGCGAACCTGAAGGAATCTAGCCTTACCAGCGTCGGGCAACTCAACTTCTAATAACGTTCCAATCTCCTCGTCAGCGTCCCTATCGACTACCTTCGCATCGAGCTGATCAAGTATTCGTTTCCAACCGATGATCTCAATGGCGGCGCGACGCTGCTCAATATTCGGCCAAGTCAACGCTGTTTTTGGATCGAGCGTTTGATTGCGCTCGATCCATGCTGCAGGTACACGAGTGCCGTGCCATTGATAGACTGACCACCCATCGCTCCACGCAATCTGTGGACCGGACTCGGAATGCGCTCGGTTTTGTGCGTCCCTCCCGATCGTCGTAGGGAAATCTGAGCATACCCAAAAATGCTTGTGCACGAACCGTGGGCCACCATGAATAGCAGCAGACTGGAAATGCTGGAAATGTCTATATTCTGGTAAATCTAACCTTGCAATATCTTTAAAGAAAGACAGATATGATATCCATCCTGACCACTGATTACCACCATGAAATAATGAATAATATCCAGAAGTGCATAATATCAGAAAATTTACCACGGCTTCGATCGCCGCATTGGTCGCGGCATCGGTCGCGGCATCGGTCGCGGCTTCGGTCGCGGCGTTGGTCGCATCGTAGGCCGCGGCTCGGGTCACGTAGGTCGCAGCGTTGGTCGCGGCGCGGGTCGCGGCATTGGTCGCAGCGTAGGTCGCGGCGTAGGCCGCAGCTTCGGTCGCGGCGCGGGTCGCGGCGGAGGTCGCTGCGCGGGTCGCGGCTTCGGTCGCGGCGTTGGTCGCAGCGTGGGTCGCATCGTAGGTCTCAGCGTGGGTCGCGGCGCGGATCGCCGCATCGGTCGCTTCGGTCGCTGCGCGGGTCGCAGCGTTGGTCGCGGCGCGGGTCGCAGCGTTGGTCGCGGCGCGGATCGCCGTATTGGTCGCGGCGGAGGTCGCGACGTAGGTCGCGGCGTTGGTCGCGGCTTCGGTCGCTGCGCGGGTCGCGGCATCGGTCGCAGCTTCGGTCGCTGTGTAGTTAGCGGCGCGGGTCGCGGCGTAGGTCGCGGCATCGGTCTCAGCGTGGGTCGCGGCGCGGATTGCGGCATCGGTTGCGTAGGTCGCAGCGCGGGTCGCGGCTTCGGTCGCGGAGGTCGCCGCTTCGGTCGCCGCATTGGTCGCGGCGTGGGTTGCGGCGCGGGTCGCAGCGTTGGTCGCGGCATCGGTCGCGGCGTTGGTCGCGGCATCGCGTA
>WNGK01000740.1_pt1 | contig 49211 bp, 45 predicted proteins | sample 5400601 | NCBI WGS metagenome assembly WNGK01 (sample SAMN13153376, study PRJNA577476) | soil metagenome | isolation source: 60 cm soil or saprolite under Garry oak tree replicate 1 | place: USA:California | collected 2016-06-15 | reverse complement strand
CATAAAACGCTGGACACGGGCCGTCAGTTTGGCTATTATTTGTTTCCCGCTACCGAAGCGGGTCGACCACCGAGCTAGCCGCGAAGCTAGTAAAGTTCCACAAAAAGCGCGTCGTTTTGTTGCTTGCACCCGGCCCGATTTGGTAACTCAACTTGTCGCGCCATCTACTATCTAAATATGGAGGCCAGTTATGCTCAGAATAGGAAAGAACCCCAGGGAGCAAGAAGACAACGAACATCCCGACAAGCCGGATGCAACGGCGTACGGCGCTGCCCGCACTTACCCTTCGTTACCCCAGGTGCCGGAGACGCCAAGCAGACCGCCGGTGGAAGCTTCCGCATCGTCACGAGCGCTGACGGAAAGCGAATCACTCGCGCGCGACATCAAAGAAGGAACACTCAGCGGCTTTGTCGGCAGCGGCACGGTCGTTACCGGCGAGGCGACATTTAAAGCAATGATGCGGATCGACGGCCATTTGTCAGGTCGCATCAGCTCGAGCAGTGGAACACTGGTGGTTGGCACCAACGGCAAAGTCGAAGCGAACATCGACGTAGCGGTGGCGACAATTCACGGTACGGTAAATGGCGATATTATTGCGTCGCAGCGTTTGGAGCTTGGCCGCGCTGCCAAAGTAAGTGGCAACATCCAGACACCGTCGCTACTGATCGAGCAAGGCGCGATCTTCGAAGGTAGTTGCAAGATGATGCAGTTGAGTGCAACGGCCGACAAAAACAAGAAGATCTTCAAGGTCGAAGACCAACCGCTTGATACTACGCGCATCAAGACCGATGGCCCATCAAAAGACATCGCCAACGTTTCAGACGTAGCAAGCTAGCCTCTTCGTTCAACTCCTGAGAATCCGACCAGGGCGCTTCGCTGGCCTCCAGCGCGGCGCCCTGATCTGTTTATCAGCTTGACACGCGCCGTGTCTGTCGCGGATACATATAGAGAACTCCCCTTTTGAGGCGATGGTCTCGTTGTTGAGAACTCGCCAGACTCCTATTCTGATCGCTGCCCGTACGTTACTGGAACAACATGCGGCGAAGAAACCGAAACCGCTTTTGCCTGGCTGCCGGATTGTTCCTTTGTCTTACCCCTTGTGTCTCTGTGATACCCGATGCGTTTGGGCAAACACCGATGCGCGGTGGGTGCGCTCAAATTCCGCACAGCGTCTTGCTGCGTATCGTGCGCGCCGAGGACGAGCGACGGTGGGATGCCGACCTGCTGGGCCTCTTGTCCAATGAAAGCGCGGACGTACGCTGCCGGGCGGCCCTGGCCGCGGGCCGTATCGGCGATGAGCGCGCGGTGCCTTCACTCGTTTCGTTGCTACAAAAGGATAGCGATGAGAGGGTGCGCGCGATGGCAGCGTTTGCGCTAGGCGAGACTGAATCACCGGCGGGTGCGGATGCTCTTGTCGCCGCCTTGAGTCTCAATCAAAGAGAATCGATCGAAATTCGCGCGCGGGCAGTGGAAGCACTGGGAAAGATCGCGGCAGCGCTGCCAAAGTCAGAAGAGGCCCGCGCTCGCCCGATGCGCGAAGCGATCCTGGGCGCGCTACAATTTGAAGCCGGCCGGCGCTCGATGCCGGATCGCGAAGTGATTCTGGCGGGTCTTACCGCCGCGCTCCGCGCTCGCCCGGAGAACGTTGGCAAAGTTATCGCGCGATTTCTCGGTTACTCAGACCCGCGCGTTCGCGCTGACGCGGCAAACACGCTCGCCCGAATGCGTTTGAACGACGGCAATGATGAGCTGCGAAGGATTGTGACTGGCGATCCAGATCCGATTGTTCGCGCGAACGCCGCTCGCGCGCTCGGCGCAACCGAGGATAAAGCCGCGTTCGACGCGCTCCTCGACCACGCGATCAAGGATGAAGACCTGCGTGTGCGAGTGAGCGCCATTCGCGCGTTGGGTGCGCTGAAGGAACCACGAGGCGCCACACCATTGTTGGCACGTGGCGAAAGGCTGTTCGCAAGCTATCGCGCTCACAGAGCAAAGCGATTGGCTCGCCCAACCGAGATCAATGAGATCCTTGAGATTGCAACCACGCTCGGTCGCTTATTGGCGGGAACCAAAAACGAACCCGCTGTCGACTGGCTGCGCAAACTCGGCCGCGCGGCGCCCGAAGTCGATATTGCCTTTGCGCGCATCGCGCCCGTAACCTATGTTGAAGAAACGACGGTGTGTTGTCCCGAGTCCCCCGCTGCTCCGTTGGACGTTCGCTACGGTGGTTCCGGCGTTGCGCAAGGCTGGGGTGAAATCGCCTCGAATTCAAATGCCCTCACGAAGGCGCAAGCGGGATTGTCGCTGCGAAGGGCGTTGGGCATACGCAGCGCGGACGAGCCGCAGTTTAGGCGTGCGAGCCAGATCGAGTTTTCCGATTATTTGCGGGCGTACGTTGCGTTCAAACCAAACGACATTGCCGACGTGCTGCGCAAACAGTTGAGCGACTCGGACGTAATCATTCGCTCGACAGCGGCTGAATTGCTCGGCAACCTGGCGCCCGATGAAACCAACACGCGCGCACTGGTCGAAGCGCTGCCCGTAGCGTTGCAGGACAAAGAGTTGAACGATGCGGCGCTGGCGCTCCTGGATGCCCTGGCCAGGCAGAAGAGCGCAGCGGCTAACGATGCGATCAAGAAAGCATTTGATTCGACAGATCATCTGGTTCGACGACGCGCGGCAGCCTTGCTAAAAGCCAATGGCGTTGGCGATTTCTCCGATCGCATCGGCACAGTGCAGACGCGCAATACGACCGCCGACTACGAGCGTGCCATTGGGCGCATCGGCAAGCAGGAGCGTGCCGTTGTCACTACGAGCAAAGGTTCATTCGTGATCGAGCTGTTGTCTGAAGACGCGTCGCTGACGGTTGACAACTTCGTCATGCTGGCGCGTAAAGGGTTTTTCAATGGGCAAATGATCCCGCGCGTGGTACCAAACTTCGTCGTCCAGGCCGGCGATCCGCGAGGCGATACGAACGGCGGGCCAGGCTATCAGATTCGCTGCGAGATCAACGAAGTGCCTTATGATCGCGCCGCCGTAGGCATGGCCTTGTCGGGTAAAGACACCGGCGGCTCGCAATGGTTCGTGACGCATTCGCCCCAGCCGCATCTTGATGGCGGTTACACGGTTTTTGGTTTAGTCATTTCGGGCATGGCGGTCATTGACGCAATCGTTCGCGGCGACACTATTAGGTCCGTCCGCATCACCGAAGGCGTTGCCAGAGCATCCAAACCGGCGAGCGTTAAAAGAACGTCTCAACCGGCGAAGAAAAGAATGTAATCTTTGTGTTGGCTTCAATGTATAGAAACGTTCAAACGCCGCGCGTAGCAATTCTGCTGCTGGCAGTCTCGCTGCTGGGCACCGGCTCGACGCCCGGCGCGACAAAGCGCTCGCGGCGACCATCGCTCTACCAAAACAAAGCCTTGCAGCAAGGTCAACAGCGACCTCAGTATCAAATCCACCTGACACTGGATTTTGACAATCGCTCGTATTCCGGTTCAGAGCGTGTCCGCTGGACCAATCGTGGGGAACATTCAACCTCTGTTATCTTCTTTCATCTCTATTCGAATGTTCGGTCGGAACCGCAAACTTCACCGCCACCCGCGAATACAAACTCCGCTTCAGCTCTTGACGCGGCCGACGAGCCGCGGACCGAGGTAACAGAAGTTCGGGCAGCAAACGACGCGGACCTTTTCTTCACGCTTGACGATCAGGGTACGACGCTGCGCGTCAACCTGCGCGAGTCGGTCGCGCCGGAGGCATCTACCGAAATCGCGATCAAGTTTAAAGGTACCGTTCCGGAAATCGACGCGGAGGAAACCGGTCTGGTAACACACGTTATTAAACAGGTCAGCGCCGCGATCAAAAACGAACGCGAAATCCGGCGCGCGCGCGAAGTAGACTTTCGCTGTCGGGGCGTTATGTTATTAGGTACCCCGTTTCCGATTCTGGCCGTTCGTGAGGGCGACGATTGGCGGCGCAAAGCCGAGCCCAGTGTCGGTGACATAGTATTCACCGAAGCCTCGGATTACGAGGTAACCATTGAGACGTCACGCGGGGTCGCGGTTTTCGCCTCAGGAACTGAAAAGCCGAAGACCAGTGGAGACGAGACTCATTCATTCCAGGGCACAGCGCTGCGCGACTTTGCCATCGTTGCCGGACGCAGTCTACGCGTCGAGCAACGCGCCGTGGGCGACGTAACGGTGAGGTCGATCTTTCTCCCGGAGCACGAGCGCGTTGGCCGTCGCGTATTATCCATCGCCGCGGACGCCGTCAAAATATTTCTCGAACACTTCGGACCGCTTCCTTTCAAAACAGTCGCCGTGGTCGAGGCGCCACTCGTGGCGGGCCTGGGCAGCACCGAGTTTGCCGGGTTTGATGTGATTGCCAGCGCCTTCTACGTCGATTTTGAATCGCCGGCGATGCGCAACATGCCCGAGATTATTCGCGAACAGCGCGCATCGGTTGAAGACAGTCTTGAATGGACCGTCGGCCATCTGGTGGCGCACGAGTGGTGGGGGGCGGCAGTCGGAAACGATCCAACGCGCGAGCCTGTCTTGGACGAAGCCCTCGCCGGTTGGTCGGCGCTCCTCTATTACCAGCAGACTTATGGAGAGCAACGGGCGGCGGCTGCGTTGCAGGATCAGTTGCGCGGCGTCTATCGAGTGTATCGAACGCTTGGCGGTGAAGACATGGCCGCGGAACACCCGTCGCGCGATTACCGAAACTCTTTTCAGTATGCGGCCATCGTCATGACGAAAGGCGCGCTAATGTTTGCCGAGCTGCAGCGGTTGCTGGGCGATGAGCGTTTCCTCGCTGCCCTGCAGGGTTATTACAAAGCTAATCTGCTGGAGATTGCCGACATGGACGACCTGCGCGGAGCGTTCATCGCCGAAGCTCCGCTTGAACAAAGGCGGATAGTGGCTCGTACTTTTAACCGCTGGCTGTCCAGCAAGCGAGGCGATGAGGATATTGCGCCGCCTGACAGACAGCTTGCGGCTTCGTTGGGGCTACCGGCAAAGCCGGAAACTCAAAGAGGAGGTGACCGGAACGCGCTTACCGTCTTCGGCCGGCTCGGAAAGTTTTTCTGGCAGCAGATGACGCGAATTCACTAGTGAATGGAAAATCGCACAGGGATGATTGTTTGACTAGTGCGTAAAGGTCCAGATGTAATGCAACCAGCAAATGAGAAACTGAGCAGCTACGGCGGTGACTACCTCGAGGGGCTCCCGCAGAAAGGCGCACGCGAACGCATCGTCCGACCGACGCACGTCCAGATCGAACGCGAACTGGAAGTGTTGGCCCGCGTGATGGACAATCAGTTTGTCATTCCCGTTCTGGGTTGGCGCTTTGGGCTGAATGCCATCATCGATCTGGTTCCCGGCATCGGCGACGTTGCCACTTCGCTGGTGGCCGTTTACGTCCTCGTCTCCGCAGTTCGTTATCGCGTGCCTAAGATCACTCTGCTGCGCATGGGCATGAACATCGCCATCTACTTCATCGGCGGACTGCTGCCGTGGGTTGGCGATCTTTTCGATGCGTGGTGGAAACCAAACATCAGAAATCTGCGGCTGCTCCGACTCCGCGCCACCGTCTCTGCTGACAAGGCACACGAAGGTAGAAGAAGCGATTGGTTATTTGTGGGCCTGATCGTCGCGACGCTCTTGGTGTTGTTGTTCGGATCGCTGGCGCTGTCCGCGTTTGTGATCTGGTCTGTCTTCAAAGCCTTGCAGTGACTCTGCGCTGATTGAAAGTCTCTCAACGGATCGAGGGAACTGATCAAATTTGAGAGCCGCAAGCTGCCCCTGAATGGCGAGCAGCACGGCCTGACGCTGCGGCGTTAGCGCTGGCCCGCCATGTTGCTCTTTGATTCGTCCTGCCATGACTGAAGTGGAATTAGAAAAATTCCAATATCAGCGATTGTCAGATGGGGATTACAGCTTCGGATGCCGGGCGGCGAAATCCACGATCGCGCCCACGTAGCTGGAAAAGGGCGGACAGTGAACACCGTGCGGGTCGAGCAGCTCGAGCGCCCGTGTCGTGTCGTAAGTTTGTTTTAGAAAGAAGTAGGGTACGGCGGGATGCGGCAATCCGGTGAGCTTTGGGGACGGAGGCAGCATGAGCGAAAACTCGACTAATGCCGCCGGAATGGTGAAGCGCGAGCCGCGGCCATTGATGGTCCTGGCCACGGCATCGAACAGCCCGCGCGTCGACAATGGCTTCGGATCGGCTATTTGCACAGTCTTGCCCTCTGCTCGCTGGTCTTTGGCGAGCGCCACCATTCCTTCCACGACGAAATCAATCGGCACGAGGTTAAGGCTGACTTTGTCGTTGCCAATGTTAAAGAGTGGTAGCAGGCGCGGCGCGCTCAGCAGATAGTGAATCAGGTAGTAAACGCCATCGTATTTTGCCGTCTCGCCTGTCTGGGAATCGCCCGCCACCACCGCCGGGCGATGAATCGTGACAGGCAGGTCTGGTTTCAAAGCGTCCACTTCGAGTTCGGCCAGGTATTTCGACTCTTCGTAGTAGTTGCGAAAACCTTCTTCGTGTCGCAGATCGCTTTCGAGAATTACGCCCTTCCGCTTGCCGGCGACATAGCAGGTTGAAACGTAATGATAGCGACGCAGGTTCGGGAGCGTTCGCGCAAAGTCGTTAACATTGTGCGTGCCGCCGACGTTGACGCGTATTGCCAGGTCGCGCGCGGCCGCAAGGTCGTAGATTGCCGCGAGATGAAAGACTATCGTGGTCTCGCCCCTGGCTGCCTCACGTTCAACGGGCGAGAGTCCAAGATCATCTTGCGTGATGTCTCCTTCAAGAATGCGAAAATCGGCGGCACATCTATCCGTTTCGTGTGTTATGCGGCTGATCTCGGCGCGCGCTCGTTCCATGAACGCAGGTTGCACAAGGAGTAAGAACCGCGCGCCCTCTGTCGCCAGACGCTGAACAAGGCGACCAGCGATGAAACCCGGAAAGCCGGTAAGAAAAACGGTTTCGTCAAAAGCCATAGCTCATTGGAATCATCGGTGTTCGATTGAGTATAATCTCATTAATCTGATGGGTCACAACTGACGTTGTCGGTTAGCGCCGCTGGTATTGGGATAAAGCCCGGCAAATTGGGTGAGGCGGTTTCTCCAGTGATGTTCGATGATCTTCTAGACGACGAAGCTGTTTTTGGCGACGATGCTTCGCCGCTGGCAAAGCTGCAGGCGAAGAGGCTTTTCCATGAGGCCTATCAGGCGCAGACAAATAACGACTACGACGAGGCGATTGAGTTGTACAAGCGATCGATCGAAACTTATCCGACGGCCGAAGCGCACACATTCCTGGGTTGGGTTTACAGCTTCCAGGACCGTTACGATGAAGCCATCACCGAGTGTCTGGAAGCGATTCGCGTCGACGAGACCTTCGGCAACCCGTACAACGACATTGGGAGCTACATGCTGGCGCGGGGCGACGCCTATGGTTGTGTTCGCTGGTTCAAGCGGGCGTTGCTGGCGCCACGTTATGAATCATACGCCTTCCCACACTTCAATCTTGGCCGCGTCTACGAAATGCGCCACCGGTTTCTCGAAGCAGCGAAGCACTATGGCCTTGCGCTCGAGCAGCAGTCGAGCTTCACTCAGGCGGCTGTCGCGCTAAGGCGAATGCAAGGGAGGCTGAATTAGTCAGTCGTCAGTGGTCAGTCGTTAGTGGTCAGTAGTGATCTTTGGAACCAGCGATACTTTAACAACTGACCACTGACTACTAACCACTGACGACAACTGATCACTGACTACTGACCTTTGGCAATCTTGGTCTTATTCCGATTCTCATCCACAGCGACATAGACAACTTCTGCCTCCGTAACGCGGACGCGGTCGCTTGACGATCCTACTCGTTCGGTTTCGACGAGGACGCGAACAGTGATCGAAGTAGTGCCGATGCGCACTGTTTCAGCGTAAAAGCTGACGAGATCGCCAACAAACACCGGCTTGTGAAAGATGATTTCGCGCATCGCAACGGTGACGAATCTTTCCATCCTGGTGCGCCGACACGCCTCGATTGCGCCGGCAATGTCGATGTAGCTCAGGATCACACCGCCAAAGATTGTGCCCTGCGAGTTGGTATCGCGCGGGAGCATCGTGATGCGTACCGCTGGATCCGTGTAAGAGTTCATGGCGCTATCCTAAATCGGAAGTTAGTGAATGGTAAATGGTGAACAGAAACAGGATGCTAACTAAGCTGACGTGCCGTCCAGTCGGTTATTACGCGCTTCAGTTCATCGAGATGGCCTTCGAAGAAGTGGTCGGCATTCTTGATGACGGCCAGTTCGGCAGGCGCGTTCTCCTTCACCTGAGCGACCAGTGAGCGCAAATCTCCTAGATTGCCGAATTCGTCCCGGTCGCCGTGCACGAAGAGAATCGGCTTGCGGCAGGCGAGCAGAAAACTGAAATCATATTGGTCTACGGGAGTGCCGATGCTTATCAGGTTTAAAACGCGATCATCTGAAGTGCCCACCTCCAGCCCAACACGCGCGCCAAAGGAGAAGCCGCAAATGGTGATACGTCTGTCCGCGTACTTGTCGCGGAAATAATCGAGTCCCGCGCGCACATCATCCAACTCGCCGCGTCCCTGATCATGCGTGCCCGTGCTCTGTCCCACGCCACGAAAGTTGATGCGTAGCGTAACAAGACCCGCGTCGTTCAGGGCGCTGGCCGCGCGAAACACGACTTTGTTGTGCATTGTGCCCCCACCGAGTGGATGGGGATGAAGCACGAGCGCAACACCACGAACGGGCGCACTCCCCGGCTCCTTCAGAATAGCCTCGAGTTGCCCGTGTGCCACCTGGATAAAAAGGTTACCCGCCGGATACATGAATTAAAGTGACAGTTGTCGTGATCTCATTTAGGATTGCTTGGTTTTGTCGACAAACTAGCAAAACTCCGAGCGCCGTGTCCAATGAATGCTTTGCAAAAGCTAAGTGGTGTGTTTCGGTCTGAGACCGCGCTTCGCTACCTGCAACTGATTGCAGGCGCCGCGGCAATAGGTTTGATCTTCTGGCGGCTCCAGTTTTCAACCGGATCGATTTGTTGCGGTGATTTTGACGGCTACTATCACATCATGTGGAGCCGGATGCTTTGGGACGGCATCCGCAGCCGCCATTTCCCGCCCCTCTTCACCTGGCTACCGCTAACCACACTCAGTCCGAAAGGTTACGTCGATCACCACTTTCTCTTCCACATTTTCCAGATTCCTTTCACGTGGTTCCGCGACCTGCGCCTCGGGGCAAAAATAGCCTCAACGATCTTTGCCAGCCTCGCTGTTTTCTCGTGCTACTGGTTCCTGGTTTGCCACCGAATCCGCTACGTCCTCGTCTGGCTGGTTGCCCTGCTGGCTTGTTCGGCTCCTTTTCTTTTCCGAATGAATATGGCAAAGGCGCCGCCATTTGCCATCATCTACCTGATAATCGGCATCTATCTTCTCTTTCGGAGAAAGTATTGGCCACTCTTGCCCCTCGCGTTCGTCTTTGCGCTGACCTATGACATGTTTGTGCTGCTGATCCTCGCGGCACTCGCGTGGGGGGTGGTAATCGGATGGGCCGAGCGGCGCATTGAGTGGCGGCCCGTCGTCCTCGTTTTGCTGGGCACGGCTGCCGCCTTGGTGATCAATCCTTATTTCCCGCATAATCTTTATCTCCTTTACGAACACCTGAAGATAAAGCTCACGTTTTCTGACTTTTCGACTAAGGTTGGGCAAGAGTGGTACCCCTATGAGACATGGGAATTTCTAGGTAACTCTTTGGTGGCGTGCATCGCGATGGTTGTTGGCTACATAGCTTTTGATCCTGCGGATAGAAAGCGGTCCCATTATCCACTCTTTTTCCTGGTTTTTTCCACAGGGCTAATGGTAATGACGGCGCGCTGGAAGCGCATCGCTGAATATTGGCCGCCGTTCGCGGTTATCTTTGCCGCGTTTTCGCTGCAACCGTGGATTGCAGGCGCGCGATCGGCTTTCACGGGTTTGCCTAAAGACATCCTCGACGAGCTGGAGCCGTTTCTTGACAGACATGAGCCGGCCGAAGCCGCCGGGGTGGAGCAGCGCAAAGAGTTGGTGCGGACTCTTGCTGCTGCCGTTGTTGCCGTGGCGCTGGGCATCGCTTTGTTCCTCAATCTGCGCGTTACTGCCAAAGACATCGCGAACAGCGAGCCGGCGGATCACTACAAGGCCGGCATGCAATGGGTGCGCGCCAATGTCCCGCCCGGCGAGATCGTCTTCAACACCGACTGGGATGATTTCCCACGGATGTTCTACTTTGATCCGACACATCGTTACGTATCGGGCCTCGATCCGACCTACCTCTATGACCGAAACCCCGAGCTATCAAAACTCTACGATCAGATTACGCTGGGCGATGAAGAAGATCCCGGCCCCCTAATCCGGGAGCGCTTTGGCGCGCATTATGTGTTCACGGACACATCGCACCAGGATTTCTACAACAACGCAGTTAATAGCGGCTGGTTTGAAGTGGTTCATGAGGAAAAAGACTGCATCGTGCTTCGCCTGCGCGAACAGAAGGTCGAGCCACCGCCCGAGCAGAACGACAACGATAACAGCGACAGTAGCGATACGGGCAATGACAACAGCAGGCCAAAATAAATGTCCGGCGAACTTCTGAGCGTCGGTCACGAAGAAAAACGCTGGGAAAGATCAGGGACAAACTTGAAGTCTGTCGGAAACCGAGACCTTAGGCATGGCTGGTTATTCGGGAACACCTCTGGCGAAAAAGCTCGGAATCAAAGAAGGTTCGCGCATTGTCTTCGCAAATGCGCCAAGAGGCTTTGAACAGGAACTGGGTGAACTGCCACCGCGCGTCCATTTTGTTACTCGTGCCGGCAAACCGATCGACATGATCCTGCTGTTTGCCAAGTCTCATTCGGGTTTGAAGAAGGATTTTGTGAAGATGGCAAAAGAGGCTTTCGCCCAAAGGCATGTTATGGGTAGCCTGGCCGAAGAAGAGCTCGGGCGTTGCGACTGATTTGTCATTCAATAATGTTCAGCGGGTCGGGCTCGAAGCCGGACTTGTTGACGTGAAGATCTGCGCGGTCAACGAGGTTTGGTCCGGACTGAAGTTCGTCTATCGCCTGAAAGATCGCCCGCCTGACAATGTCTGAATTTGTTGCGCTGACTGAAAACGTTTTCCACAGACTGCCTGTGGAAGAATCTGTGGAAAAGCCCTGATCTCTTCCGGCAAAGTTACTAAACGGGAGACTTATGGCCTTTCACACGTCTCCGCCTCGCCTGTAGATCTTAAACTTGGAAGAGGTTCGAAATGAAAAACAAAAAGTTGAGTATTCTCGGGATGTTGCTCTGCTTTGTTGTGTGGCTGAGGCGCAAACTAAACAGCCGCGGATCGCACGGGCCGGAAAAATAAAGCAAGAGATAGCCAACGCGGAGAACGAATTGACTGAAGCGCTTTTCAAAGCGGACAAAGATGTGCTCGACCGACTCTGGAGCGACGAGTTTGTCTTTACGAACCCGGTCGGCAAGGTCTCTCGCAAAGCACAACGGCTGGCGGCGCTCAAACCTGATGCTCAGTCAACGATCGAATCGAACCATAGCGATAAGATTGAAGTCTATCCGTACAACGACGGCGCGGCTGTGGCGACTATTCTGTCAACATGGAGGACTAAGACCGGCAACGAGGAGGTCGTTGAGCAGTATCAGGCGACACACTTCTGGATAAAAGAGCAGGGTCGATGGCGGCTGGTGGCCGCGCATGTTTCAGTCGTCGCCAAATAAGCAGGATTGATTATCTGCAGCATTGACTTGATCGCACTGTATCACTCGAGGATCTCAATGTGCGTTTCACTTCGGTCGATGAATGATGATCTGCGAATCGGAAAAACGCGAGGACTACTAATTGTAGGACCAGACGAGTGTGCGTCGCATCTGTTGCGTCAAACATGAGGCGAACGCTTTCTTGACGATCAAAAAGGCCACGGTTTTGCGAGAGAATTTTGCTCGCCGGAAAAAAGCGATCGTATCAAATTATGCATGCAGGAATTTGTTCTTCCCGCAAGAACGATCATCTATCTTCTCGCGATAGAGTTGTTTGCGTCTCCGTGCAAGTGATCGCGATCAGCGATTCGGAACAAAATTGTGCGAAGAAAAAGTTGGACCACCTTGCGCTTAAAAAGTTGTTGCAAAAAGTTCGCTGATAACTATAATCGCTGCCCTTTGCTAAAGAGTGATGATTGCCCGAAGAGAGGGTTTTAGTTATCTGTTGTCCGATCGCCTGGTTGGTTGCTAGCTCTCATAAATTTTTGCGTACGGCCCCGGAACCTCAGGCGAATTCGAATTCAGATACATAAGGTATCCGGTCATGTTTTTCGCGGATACGCTCGGCAATCTAGGCGATCTCCCTGATTAACTTCAGGTCTTTTCGCCAACAAATCATCTCAACAACAGTAGTGCGGACCGGAGGGTAGCGAGTGCCCGGCCCGAGGAAAAGTGTTTTCATTTTGTGACCCGCCTTAAATGGGTATGTGATTTGGATTGGATGGAGTGCGGAAATGACGGAACGAGCTGAGCTTATGCCTGACGCAAAGCTGTGCCCTATTTGTTCTCAGGTTTTGCCCCTGACGGAATTTGGAATTTGCCGCGCCCGTAAAGACGGCCGCAATCTTTACTGCAAAAGTTGTATCCGCCAGAAAGTGACTGAAAGCCGCAGGGCTTTGAAGGCGTACAAATCAATACGACAGCAGTACTTAACGCAGAGAGTTCTGGAGCCAGGTACAGAGTCTCCGGAGGACCCTGAAACGCTGTCTGCACGACAACAGTATGTCGCGCGGCAGGTTAGCAAAATGACTCCCATCGAACGCGTTCGCGAAGCGGTTAGAAATGGAGCGAGAACCCAGAAAGAAATCGCGCGTGAGACCAAGTTAGGCAAAGACGAGATTGGTGACGCGCTGGCGAACCTTTTACTCTGGACCCGGGAAATCAGGACGGAAGTGATTGAAAACACGAGGATGTATTTCATCAGCGAGTTGCCGCCCGAGCTGGCAATTAGCGAGGAAGCAGGCCAATCTCTGCCGGTGCCTCCTCGAAAACGAGACGTACCCAGTAGCTTCAGCTCGCTGCAAGTCTTGATGCCTGGCAAAAACCCAGAGGGCGAACCGGAAAAGATTGGTGGCTGGGTCGCGGCTTGATCAGTTGTGGCCTTTATTACCCGCTAAAGGCTTTGAGGACCTCACTGGCGTGCTCTTCCGGCTTAACTTTTTCGAAGATCTTCTTGATCTTGCCCTTCTCGTCTATCAGGAATGTCATACGATGCACGCCCATGTACGTTCGCCCCATGAACTTTTTCTGACCATAAGTCCCGTAAGCCTCTGAGATGGAGCGATCTGTGTCGGCCAGCAACGTGAAGGGCAGCTTGTACTTTTTGGCAAACTTCTGATGGGAAGTCTCGTTGTCGAGTGAAACTCCGAGGATCTTGATGCCGCGCTTTTTGAAATCTGCAAAAGCATCGCGAAAGGAACATGCCTCCTTCGTGCAACCGGGTGTGTCATCTTTGGGATAAAAGTAGAGCACGACTTTCTGGCCGCGAAAGTCTGCCAGTTTCACTGTGTTTCCGTCGGCATCGGTAGTCTTGAAGGCAGGCGCGGACTTTCCTTCTTTAAGCATGATTCTCTCCATTCGCAAGGTTTTTGGCGCCAAGTTCCGTTATTCTAGGCAGTCGGTTCAAACCTGACAAGAAGGTAAATCATGAAGAACAAGACGAAGAGCAACTATTGGATGGTCAAGCAAGAGCCCGAAACCTATTCCTGGGATACGCTCGTAAAGGATGGGCAAACGGACTGGACCGGCGTGAGAAACTTTCAGGCGCGCAATAATTTGCGTCAGATGAAGACAGGCGACCGGGTCTTGTTCTATCATTCGGGCAAAAGCAAAGCCGTCGTCGGCATCGCGGAGGTTGCCAAGGCTGCTTACGTCGACCAAACCGCGGATGATTCTCAGTGGGTAGCTGTAGATATCAAACCCGTCAAAGCGTTCGCAACACCAGTTCTCCTGGCTGCGATTCGCTATGACAAGCGACTCAGCGGGTTGCCGTTGATTCGCCAATCGCAACTTTCTGTAATGCCGCTCACGAAAGATGAATTCGACACCATCGTCTCAATGGGCAGCGTCAAGAATCGAAAGAAGTAATCTTCGAAGGAGGCCAAAGAGATGTTCAAACAGATTGATTACACCATGATAATCGTGTCCGACATGAATAGCTCTGTCGAGTTTTATCGCGATAAGCTGGGAATCCCGTTGAAGTTCCAATCACCCGACTGGACAGAATTCGTGACCGGAGCGACAACGCTTGCGCTTCACGGAGGCGGGATACGCCAGGAGCAATCCGGCCTTGATGGCAAAGATAAGACTGCCGGTACGTGTTCCATCGGATTCAATGTGGAAGATGTCGATAAGACTTATGAAGAGCTGAAAGCCAAGGGCATAACCTTCGTCATGCCGCCAACGCAACGAGAAGGCGAGGGAATCAAGCTCGCCGTTTGCGTCGATCCCGACGGTTTGCCGATCTCATTTGCTCAGATGGTGGCGCAAACGGCAGCACGGTAAGGACTGCAATTCAGTGGAAGAGTCTTGAATCGCTGGTGTCTGTCGGCCTTTCCTCTGTAGCAACGGAATCAGCCAGACGCGAATATTCAGTGAGAAGCGGCGCAGGGGCGGGCACGCGCCGCTCGTCCAGGGTGGCTTTGATCTCGAGCGCATTAACGACCGCCTTGCCTCGAAAGTGGTTGTTGGTGATGACGTAAGTCTCCTTTGTTTGCGCCGATACCTCCTTAATTCTCGCAATCCATGGCTGTAACTCATCAAGGGAATAGAGATAGTTGTAACGCTCGGCGGGCGCCGCCTTTTCCCGGAACCAATTCTCATAATTCCTGCCGTGCAGTCGAACGTATCCCAGGGAAGAGGTGCTCAGGGCAGACGGTTTGATTGACCTCGCAAACAGTGGTTGGTCGATGTTGCAAATTCCTACTCCTATTTCTTCGAGCGCTTCGTAAATGACAGGCTGATTCCACGATGCATGCCGAACTTCGATTACCAGCGGATAGTCTTTGAATCTACCAAGCAGGTTGAACAAATAATCTCGTTCGTCGCTCTCGTTCTTGAAAGACCAGGGAAATTGAAGCAATAGCGCTCCCAGTTTTCCTTCATTCGCCAACGGATCGATTCCTTGGCGAAAGGTCTTCTCGTCTTCCGCGGTCGCCTTCCCGCGCTCATGTGTAAAAACCCGATGCAACTTAGCAGTAAAGGTGAAGTCTGAATTGTGGGAGACGCGCCGCGCCCACGATTTAGCCGAAGAAGGAGAAGGCGGCCGGTAAAAACTGCTGTTGATCTCGATCGTCTCGAAGTAGTTCGCGAGGTAAGCGAGAGGGTCACTTTGTATGACCAGCCGGCAGGACCGATCTTGATTGTGGACGTCCGCCGCATCATAGATTGACTCGCCCTACTCGTTCGGCTCGGGCGGTTGCACCAGGTCAGGGATACCTGCAATTACCGTCGCGGATAACGGCTTTAGTTTGAGTTGCTCGGTAAGAAAAGCGAGACGGTCGCGGCGGGCCTCAGCGTTAAGCGCGTGCGGCGCATCGTAGATCTGAAAGCGCTTCGGCTCGCTTACCACAGCCGCGTGCTGTTTGGCGCGTTCGGCGGTCAAGAACCTTTCCTGCGTGGCAAACTGAAGAAAGACCACAGCCGGCGCCGCGTGAGATACATACTTTCCTTGATCAAGATACGAATACTTTGCCACGAAGGCATCCAGTTTTTCCGGGCCGACCCGTTGACGAAACTCCTGAAACTCCCTGGTATTTTGCGTGAGTTCATCTGACATTGAGCCCCCCATCAAAACGAAAGCTTTGAATCGTCGATCGACTCCGCTCAGGAGTGCGCCGACGTTGGCGTTGTAGCTGTGGCCGACAAATGCTATGCGCTTCGGGTCCACGTCGTTGCGCGCCAGCAGCACGTCAACACCACGTCTCATATCAATTACTTGCTGGAGGAAATCAGTGGCGATGCGCTCGTCCAACGGATCTTCGGTCTTTACGTGTCCCGGGCGCGCCACCGGGCCGTCCGTCAATAGCGAGACGACTCCAGCGGGCGCGAGCGCTACCGCCTCATCGAGAAACTCTTTCCGATTGCGCATCGGCGAGTTGTCCCAGTACCAATGTCCCCAGATCACCGCTGCAAACGGCCCCTTCCCTTTCGGCACGACGAGGTACGCAGGCACCAGACCGCCTTTAGGACTGGAATACGTGATGTCGTGGATTGCTGTGTCGCCACGATGCGCGACGCCGATTTCTTTGACGCTGAGGGACGCTTTCTGATCGTAATCAAAGTGGCGGATCAGCTCGGCATCTTGCGCGAACAGGGGCAAGATGCAGAGCAAGAGAACGGCGATCAGAAGAATGACGGAAGAAAGATGAAGCTGTATTCGCATAGCTGGTGTTCTCCTCAAATGACTCCGTAACGCGCGTATTTACCATACGCGTCGTGGAAGTGCTTCCAACCGCAACGCGGTTTCGCCCTCCAGCCCAACGTTGCCGCTGCGGCTGCGTTGGGTCAGGGATGAGCGAAGACATCATACCAACCGCAAGGCGGTTGCGTCAGTCCCAAACATAGCGTTGATCCCATTCGATCCGTTGCCGCCGCAAGAGTTGCCGGTTCCTAGGGGAAAAGATCAGATTGATGTAAACCGCGGAGAGAGATTGAGGCACATCGGATTCTCCTTGAAGACGGCATTGGCGCAACCGCATTGCGGTTGGATGAGGAACCATTCACCGGTTCCCAGGGTAGCCGCTGCCGCGCCAACCCTGGGCTGAAGGCCGTAACCGCTTTGCGGTTCACCTGCAATTTATCCGGATTGACAATACCATAGCGCTGGTGCGACGCTCTGCGAATACCGCGATGCTTTAGTTAGTAGGCTTGAAAGGAGAACCTATGCGTCTGACCGAAATGGTTTCGTGCTCTGGTTGAGCGGCTAAGCTGTCACCGAGCTTACTCGCTCAGGTGTTGAGCGGGCTACCACAACAGCCCAAAGACGAGAATCTCCTGGTTGGCTTTGATACGGCCGACGATGCGGGAGTGTATCGTCTGCGCGAAGACCTCGCGATCGTGCAAACACTCGATTTTTTCACGCCTATCGTCGACGACCCGTACGACTACGGACGCATCGCGGCCCTTAACTCGATTAATGACGTTTGGGCGATGGCCGGCACGCCGATTACGGCGATGGCCATCACCTGTTTTCCGAAAAAGGGGGTTGAACCGGCCATTCTCGGCGAGATCATGCGTGGCGGCCTCGAGACGCTGAACCAGTATGGCGTCATATTGATTGGCGGCCACAGTGTTGATAATGAGCAAATTATGTTTGGGTACTCGGTCACTGGCGTTATCGATCCGCATAGAATCGCCACAAACGACGGCGCACGCCCAGGCGATGCCATCATCCTGACGAAACCAATCGGGACGGGCGTGATTTCGACCGGAATCAAATTCGGCAAAGCCAGCGCCGGAGTCGCGGCGCGTTCAGTGGAAACGATGCTCACGCCTGGCAACTTTGCGGCCGAGGCGATGCGCGAATTCGACGTCAAAGGCGCGACTGATGTAACCGGCTTTGCCCTGCTTGGCCATGCTTGGGAGGTGGCCTGCGCGAGCAAGGTTACAATCGGAATAGATTCAGCCGCAGTTCCCTTGCTTGATGGTGCGTTAGAGCTTGCAGCTCAAGGTTTGCTCACCAGCGGTGATAAGACCAATCGCGAATACATCGGTGACGACATTGAGATAGCTGCCGGCGTTGGTAAAGAGCTGCGTCACTTGCTCTACGATCCGCAAACGGCCGGCGGCATGCTGATTTCGCTACCGTCGCATCGAGCGGAGGCCATGCTCGCAAGGCTGCGCGAAAACTATCCTCGCGCGGCAGTTATCGGCCAGGCTGTCGAGCGGGGAGAACGCTCCCTGGTTGTAAGTTAGATCGGCCCGAACTCGATTCAGCTCTGTCGCTTCTTCCCTCGTGAACAATTCTGGAGAAATGCAATGAAGCGTGGGATTCACTTTCTCTTCATCCTGGTGCTACTAATTGGCTCGTTTGTCGCTTGTCGCAACCGCAACGCGGAAAACTCCAAAAGAACTCTCCGCCTGAGCATGATTCCGACAAACGATCCGGGCAAAATGTTGCGCGATAGCCAGCCGCTGATTGGGTATCTGGAAAAAGCGACCGGGGCAAAGGTCGAGATGACTATACCGACCAACTATGCGGCCGTGGTTGAGGCCATTGCGAACGATCAGGTTGACATCGCCTATCTGGGCGGGTTCACGTACGTGCAAGCGGCCAGACGCGCAGGCGTTATCCCGCTGGTGCAGCGCGACCTGGATCAAAACTTTCACAGTCTGTTCATTACCAACCCAGCCACGGGGATCAAGAGTCTCGCCGATATGAAGGGACACTCGTTCGCGTTTGGTGATGTTAACTCCACGTCTGGTCACCTGATGCCCGAATACTTCATGCGACAGGCCGAAGTCGACGCGGAAGTTATCGCGAAGGCGATTTACACCGGTGGCCACGACGCTACTGCTCTGGCGGTCGCCAACAAGAAGGTCGACGCGGGCGCGATGGACGAAACGGTCTATCAGAAGATGGTAAAAGACGGAAAACTTGATCCCGCCCAAGCCGCGGTCTTTTACACCACGCCGCCGTTTCTTGATTATGTTTGGGCGGCGCGGAAGGGTCTCGATCCAAAGCTCGTCGACTCGTTTTCCAACGCATTCTTGAATCTCAACGCCAATAATCCTGAGCAAAAATCTATCCTGGAGTTCTTGCGCGCGACGAAATACGTGCGCGCTAAGGACGCTGACTATGATCAGCTGCGTCAGGCGGCAAAGGATGCGGGATTACTGAAGTGATCTATTCGCTCAAGCAGGTCAGCAAGGTTTACAACTCTCGCCACGGCAAGGTGCGGGCCCTGGACCGACTCACGTTTGATGTGCGGCCAGGAGAGCGCGTAGCGCTACTTGGCCCCTCAGGCGCGGGAAAGACGACTCTGTTTCGCTTGTTGAACGCGACGCTCAGGCCGACGAGAGGGGTTTTATTCTTTGCTGGAGCTGATGTCGGCGCGCTGTCCCGCAAAGAGCTGCGCGCGGCGCGCCGGCGCATCGGCACCATTTATCAGCAACACCAGCTTGTGCCATCGCTGACAACTCTGGAGAACACGCTTTGTGGAAAACTGGGAAGCTGGTCGCTATTGCATACGATTCGCAGCGTTTTCCAACCGTCCAGGAACGAGATCGAACAGGCAATGGCGGCCCTGGAATCCGTAGGCTTAGCGGAGAAGCGTCGCGCGCGCGCAGACGAGCTTTCGGGCGGACAACAACAGCGACTCGCAATTGCGCGTGTGCTAATGCAGGATCCGCAGGTAATCCTCGCCGACGAACCCTTTGCCTCGCTCGACCCGGCGTTGACGGAAACTGTGGCCTCTCTACTCCTCGGATTGGTACACAATGGCAAACGAACCCTGGTAGCGACCTTGCACGACATCGATCTGGCGCTACGTTATTTTCCGCGCATCATTGCGCTTCGTGACGGCTCCGTCGTTTTTGATACGACGCCTCGCGAAGTCAGCAGAGAAGTTTTGGCGGCGCTCTATGTGACCGAATCGGCGGCCGAGCGAGGAGAGATTGGCGACGAGCGGGCGCGGGACGAGAAGGGGGAGCCGAACTGTGAACCAGGTTGCGCACGTTAACGAGCATCTTTCGTGGGACGAAGGTTACCGTCTGAAGCCCAGGCACATCGGCGGCGCCGTCGCTTTCGGCGTCGCACTGGTGATTTGTTGGCGCGCAGCTGAAATCCGCCCGGGAGCACTCCTTGAGTCCGGCACAGTCACTTCCGTGTGGGCTTTTGTTCGCGGTCTTTTTCCGCCTGACCTCTCGCCGGAGTTTCTTCGCGTTGCGACGGCGGCAGCCGCCCAAACCGTCGCCATTGCGCTCGCTGCTACTTTGCTCTCCATCTTAATTGGCCTTCCGCTCGCGGTACTGGCGACGCCGACTTTGTGGCGACGCGGTGTGTTGCTGGCCGGCGAACGTCAGGGGCCGGAACGTTTTCTATTGTCGGCGCTGAGTCGTACTAGTCGGGCGCTGCTTGGATTCCTGCGCGCCGTCCCGGATCTGATCTGGGCGCTTCTGTTTGTCGTCGCGGTTGGTCTCGGACCACTCGCGGGAGTTTTGGCGTTGGCAGTGAGCTACAGCGCCATGCTCGGACGAGTCTATGCGGATGTCTTCGAAGACGTCGATCAGCGCGCGCTCGAGGCGCTGCATGCGACGGGCGCGACTCGTCTGCAGGTCTTCGTCTACGCCATCTGGCCACAGGCGGCAGCGAGTATTACAGCCTATACCATCTATTCCTTCGAATGCTGCGTGCGCGCCGCCTCAGTCTTGGGATTCATTGGCGCGGGTGGAATCGGATATGAGATTAATCTTTCGATGAGGATGTTCGAGTACCACCAGGTCAGTACGCTGATCGTCACTCTGGTGGCTGTAGTAGCGGCTACCGACCTGGTCAGCCGCTTCCTACGTCGTCGCGTGCACGCAGAAGCTCGAGCTGGTTCTGTGGCGCATCAAGGATTTGATGCACAACGTGATTATGAAAGCCGGACAACGCGCACCCCGAGGAAGATCGCGATTTCTTTGGCGGTTTTTGCTCTCTTCGCCTGGAGTTTTTATGCCACCGGCTTTCTAAATGGGGCATTCAGCGACTCCGCAATTCCCGCACGCATCGTTCGCTTCGTCTCGCAGATGTTCCCGCCGGATGTCGATCCGTCATTCTTGAGATCGTTGGGTCGGCCGTTGCTGCAAACCATCGGTATCTCTGTAATGGGAACGCTGATTGGAATAATCGTCGGCGTTATTCTGTCTTTGCCGGCTGCCGGAATACTCATCTTCAGCGAAAAAGACGAGGCTGGTCAGCGGCGTTGGTCTGATCGAGTCTTTCGTTGGTTGACTTATGGCGCAGCTAGATTGGTTCTCAGTCTGCTTCGTTCGATTCCCGAGCTGGTGTGGGTGCTGATCTGCATCATCGCGATCGGACTCGGTCCATTCGCAGGCACTTTGGCGATTGGAGTTCACACCGGCGGAGTACTTGGTAAGCTGTACGCGGAAACACTCGAAGAGGCCCCGGCCCAACCGATTGAAGCGTTGCGCGCGATGGGAGCGCGTCGTTTGCAGATTTTGCTCTGGGGAATCTGGCCGCAAGTAAAGCCAACGCTGGTGAGCTACACCGTGCTCCGCTGGGAGATGAACCTGCGCGTCGCGACCATCCTCGGTCTGGTCGGCGGCGGTGGTTTGGGTCAGGCAATTTACAATAATGTTCAACTTGCTTTCTATGCGCGGGTGTCGACACTAATTGCCATCATCTATATTTTGGTGATTACCACTGATTGGTTGAGCGACCGGCTGCGCACACGCCGAGTTGTATTTGGATAATCGAGGGTCAGCATGACACCAGAAAGATTCGACGCAATCGTGATTGGCTCCGGCCAGGCAGGCAATCCGCTGGCAAAAGCTCTGGCCAAAGCCGGCTGGAAAACCGCAATCATTGAACGCGAGCATATTGGCGGCACCTGCATAAACGTTGGCTGCACGCCGACCAAGACGATGTTCAATAGCGCGCGTGTGGCTTATCTGGCGAGCCGCGCCGCCGATTACGGCGTGCACCACGGTGCTGTCTCAGTAAACATGATTGAGGTTCGAGCTCGCAAACAAGCGGTGGTCGAGAACTTTCGCGAGAGCGGTCTGAAAGGAATCGAAAACACGAAGGGCCTCGATTTGCTGATGGGCGATGCGAGATTTATCAGTCCGCACGAGATTGAGGTTCATTCCAGCAGCAGGAACACGCGGACGCTCGCCGCCGAAAGGATTTTTATCAATACCGGCGGCCGGCCCGCCAATCCGCCAGTTGCAGGGCTGGATCGGGCGCCCACCCTCGACTCTACCTCGATCATGGAACTAGACGAGGTCCCTGAACATCTGCTGGTGATGGGTGGCGGCTATATCGGTCTGGAATTCGGCCAGATGTTCCGTCGCTTTGGCAGCGAGGTAACCATTGTGCAGCGCGGCGATCATCTGCTGAGCCGCGAAGACCCGGATGTCGCGGACGAAGTCGCAAAGATCCTGCAGGAGGACGGTGTCAAGGTTTTGCTCAATACGGAGGTCGTGCGCGCGGAGATGGTTGGGGGCTCAATCGGCCTTTCGGTCAAGACCCCTGAGGGTGAGCAAAGCGTGAGTGGATCGCATCTGTTGGCTGCCGTAGGCCGCAGGCCTAACACGGATAACCTTAACCTGCCCGCCGCTGGAGTCGAGACTGATAAGCATGGCTTTGTGAAGGTTAATGGGCGGCTTGAAACCAATGTAGCGGGCGTCTACGCTCTCGGTGACGTGAAAGGCGGCCCCGCGTTTACACACATCTCGTACGATGATTTCCGGATCATCCGGACGAACCTGGTTGAAGGCGGCAATACAACCGTGAACGGCCGATTTGTGCCTTATACTGTCTTCATCGATCCACAGTTAGGCCGGGTTGGTTTGAGTGAAAGCGAAGCGCGCGAGCAGGGCTTGAATGTCCGGGTCGCCAAACTGGCGATGACTAGCGTGGCGCGGGCTATCGAGATGAGCGAAACCCGCGGCTTCATGAAGGCCGTAGTTGACGCCGACACGAACCAGATCCTGGGCTGCGCCGTGCTGGGCGTCGAAGGCGGCGAGCTGATGGCCATGTTTGAAATCGCGATGATGGGTAAGCTGCCTTACACGGCTTTGAAAGAGGCGATCTTCGCGCATCCAACGCTGGCTGAGTCGCTGAACAATCTGTTTATGGCGATGGATGGGTAGAACCAGAAGGAGCTGACAAGTGTGCGGCGCATCGGTGCCAATAGAGTCTACATAGTTCGGACGACTTAACGAGCCATCGAAGATGGCGGCAGAGAGTAGACCCGGGCGTGAGCCCGGGAATTCAATCGTAGATAACGTCTCAGAGCCCTCGAGGAGGGCGACAGAAAGTAATCGCGCCACTCGCGCGCAAATAGTAGAATCTTGGCGCCCCTTCAGGGCGCGTGGAATTCGGTATAAGGTTACCAGGGGCGGCGCGCTTCGCGCTTGCCCCTGGCTATTGTATTTCGCGCCTTCGGCGCTTCGTGTTAGGTTCTTCCAAGCTTTTTCACAAACAACCATGACATCCCAAGCCCAACTCGCCGCTGTAGCTAGGACGAGATCGATCAGAGATCTGTATCAGTGTGTTCGCGCCCGGACGATGCAGATCGTTGCGCCGCTGGAGATTGAGGACTATGTAATTCAGACGGCTGAGTTCATGAGTCCGCCGCGTTGGCACTTGGGGCATACGTCCTGGTTTTTCGAGACGGTATTGCAGTCTTACCAACCCGGGTACAAGGTTTACTCGGACGAATTTCTCTTCTATTTCAATTCCTACTACGAGGGCTTTGGTCCGCGGCTGGAGCGCGCCAAAAGGGGGACGCGTTCGCGCCCGACCGTGCGCGATACACTCGCGTATCGCAAACGCATCGACGAACTGATGCTCGAATTACTCGATTCACTGGCCAATTACGGAAACGCTGAAACCGTGCGGTCGTTAGTACGGTTGGGACTCGAGCACGAGATGCAGCACCAGGAGCTTCTGGTTTATGACATCAAACATTTGCTCTGCGATCAGTTTGCCGCGCCGATGGAACCAGCGCCAGCGCCGTCCGTAAGAGTCGAAGGCATGGCGGAAATCGAAGGCGGGCTTTTCTGGCTCGGCTACGGAAGCACGAGTGGTGCACGGGGCAGTAGCCCGACCGTGAGGGAGGGCGCTGGCGGTAGCCTGACCGACATTGGACGTGCACTCTGCAACTACGACTTCGCTTTTGACAATGAGAAGCCTGCTCATCAGGTTTTCCAGCAGGACTACGCCATCGACCGCGCACCGGTCAGCAACGGTGACTTTCTTGAGTTCATTCGTGCTGGCGGCTATCAGGATTTCCGCTGGTGGCTTTCAGAAGGATGGGAAACCGTCACCCGCGAGCATTGGCGAGCGCCCCTCTACTGGGAATTGCGTGACGGCGAATGGATGATTCGCGATTTCAACGGGCTTCATCCGGCGACAAGCAGAGCGGGCGAACCGGTTTCGCACGTTAGTTATTACGAAGCTTCGGCTTTTGCGAAGTGGGCCGGCAAGCGTTTGCCCACGGAAGCCGAATGGGAGATGGCGGCGTGCTTTGCTCCCGGAGGAAATGAAATAACCTATGCACAAAGGGCGGACACGCAGGTCCGCCCCTACGAAGCCCCATGGCGAGGCTTTCCGTGGGGTGACGACTCGCCTGACGTTGCGAAAGCTAATCTTTTCGAGAACGGCCTCTGGAGCGTCGCGCCTGTCGGCGCCTTTCCCGAGGGCCAAAATGCCTATGGCTGTCACCAGATGATCGGTGACGTCTGGGAATGGACGACTTCGGATTACGTGCCCTATCCGCGATTCAGATCGGAGTTCGACGAGTACAATGACAAGTGGTTCGTCAATCAGAAAGTCCTCCGCGGCGGTTCATTTGCGACGCCGCAGCTTCACATACGCGCAACCTATCGCAACTTCTTCCATCCGCACGAGCGTTGGATGATCGCGGGCTTTCGCTGCGCGAAAGACGTCTGAATCGCATTCGCCATGAGTGCACCACAGAGAAAACCGTCAAACGCGGAACTGATTGAAGCGCTGCGCGAAACCCGCGCCAGGACGCTCGATCTGGTCGCTGATCTCACGGACGACCAACTGCTGGGGCCACACCTCAGCATCGTTAACCCTCTGCGCTGGGAAATCGGTCACCTGGCCTGGTTTCAGGAGTTCTGGATGCTGCGACATCTCGGTAGACAGCCGCCGATTCTCGCGCACGGTGACTCACTCTACGATTCAGCGTTGGTGGCTCACGATACGCGCTGGGATCTGCCGCTGCTGACGCGTGAAGAGACGGTTGCTTACATGCAGAGAGTGCTCGATCGGGTGATCGAACAGACCGAGCGTTCAGGTGGGCGACTTCGGGCTGCTGACGGATACGATGAGTCATACTTCCTGCAGCTCGTCTTGCTTCACGAGCAGATGCACGACGAGGCAATCACCTACACGCGGCAGACGCTAGCCTATCCGCCGCCACGATTTTCCGTATCTGCGAACCCATCGAGGGCTTCGGCAGAGGCCATCTGTTTGTCGCAGGCTGATGGCTCAGGCGACGCGGAAGGCGACACGCAGATTCCGGGCGGCAGGTTCATGCTCGGCAGTGGGCCTGGCGAAGGTTTTGTCTTTGACAACGAGCAATGGGCGCACGAAATCGAGGTCGCGCCTTTCGCGATATCAAAGACCGCCGTGACGAATGAGGAATTCTTGAGTTTCGTCGAAGACGGAGGCTATCAGAGGCGGACCCTCTGGACTGACGAGGGCTGGCAATGGCGGGAAAGTGCGAGAGCCGAGCATCCGGTCTACTGGAAACGCGAAGCAAACAGCCGCTGGTTGCGGCGCAACTTTGATCAGTGGGTGTCGCTGGAGGATCGTCTGCCGGTGATCCATGTTAACTGGCATGAAGCTGATGCTTACTGTCGTTGGGTGAGGCGTCGTTTGCCGACCGAAGCTGAATGGGAACTGGCCGCAAGCGCGGAACCCGCCGCAGATGCTCAAGCCATTACCAAGCATAAACGCCGTTATCCGTGGGGCGATGATCCACCAACGCGGGAGCGCGCGAATCTCGACTGGCGGGCTTTAAAAGAGGGGGGCTGTATTCCGGTTGATGCGTTGTCTGCGGGTGACAGCGCGTTCGGTTGCCGTCAGATGATCGGCAACGTCTGGGAATGGACATCAACAACATTTGCTCCTTATCCGGGTTTTGCTCCCGGTCCGTACAAGGAGTATTCGCAGCCCTGGTTCGGCGATCATAGAGTGTTGCGTGGCGGCTGTTGGGTCACGCGCTCGCGGTTGATCCGCAATAACTATCGCAACTTCTATACGCCCGATCGACGCGACGTTTGGGCCGGTTTTCGCACTTGTGCTCTCCGACTTGAATAGTTTCTTTCCCACTGCTTGATGCGAATCGGAATCATAACCCCCGCGCCTCCGCGGTCTCGCTATGGCAACCGGGTAACGGCGGTGCGCTGGGCGCGGATTCTGAGAAAGCTCGGCCACCGCGTCAGCGTCAAACAGGAATATGACGGAGGACGTTATGACTTGCTCATCGCCCTGCATGCCCGCAAGAGTCAAGCTGCGGTAAAGCAATTTCACCAGCACCATCCTGAATCACCCATCATCGTCGCGCTGACGGGAACCGATCTCTATCGCGATCTTCGTACAAACGCGTCGGCTCAATCTTCAATTGAACTGGCCACGCGTCTCGTTGCGTTACAGCCGAAGGCACTCGACGAGCTTGAGCCGCACTTGCGTGGGAAGACAGTTGTTATCTACCAGTCGGTCGAGTCGAGGCCTCGCGCCGGACGAGCGACGCACTCCTCCCTTGCGCGCCAGTCCCCGCAGAGCTTTGACGTCTGCGTGATTGGACATCTACGACCAGTCAAGGACCCTTTTCGCACAGCGATGGCCGCCCGATTACTGCTGGGTTCGTCGCGCATTAGAATTCTCCAGATTGGCAGCGCGATGACGAAAGCAATGGAGCGTCGGGCCCGCGCTGAGACGAAAAGAAATCCTCGTTACCGTTGGCTGGGCGAGCAACCGCGCTGGCGCGTGCGCCGGATCCTTGCGCGCAGCCAACTCACCGTGGTGTCGTCGCGGATGGAGGGAGGAGCGAACGCTTTGTCAGAGTCGCTGGTTGCTTCAGTACCTGTGCTTGGTTCGCGAATTCCGGGCAACGTTGGCGTCTTGCGCGAGGATTATCCGGGTTATTTCGCGGTTGGTGATACACGTGGTCTGGCGCAACTCCTGAGGCGCGCTGAGAATGATGCTGCGTTCTATGCCTATCTAAGCACCCGCTGCCGAAAACTCGCTCGGCTCTTCGATCCCGCGCGCGAAGAGCAGGCGTGGTCAAGCTTGCTGAACGAGGTAGTTGAAGCGGAAAAGCAATTGAAATGAATTGTGGAGCGCGGCGGCAAGCGTAGCGCGACGCGCTTTGGATCAAAACATCCAAAGCGCCGCCACTGTCGGCGCACTCCAAAATCGGTTATCGTCCCTGGTTGTACTGGTAGTAGGCGCAAGTCTTTTTCAAAGGACACGCATCGCAAGCCGGATTGTTCGTGCGGCACAATTCCTTCCCATGCTGGCGCAAGAGTTGATGAGCACGAATCAGAAAATCACAATCGTCTCCGATCTGATTTTGCAGCGCTTCGCGCACGGAAGCGTAGCTGGTTGAATAGTTCCTGTGCTCCTCGCCAAATCCCAGCCGCAAGAGCACTCGCAATCCGTTCGACTCAAGAGCTAACACAGGATACGTCTTGGTGAACAACAGGATTTTCTCCGCGCCTGGATCGGCGATCGAAGGAAACTTTTTCAGCTCTTTCATCGCCTGCCGCAGTGGTAGCTTTAAAGCATTTCTCAAATCGCCCTGAAAATCATTTAGCACAATCTGCGCGATTTCCTTGAGGCGGTGGGCGCGCAACTCAGGATGGATGCCGCCGAGCTTTGTGATCTTGACGAGTTGTTCGGTGGGCGCCGACAGGATGTCAGTGGGGCTCAAGCCCACCTGTCTTCGCAGCGCCTTAAACGCCGTTTCGCGCCGATCGTCTTCGACGAGATAACCAATGCTTTCCCACAGAATCAAATGAAGCGGGTCCGAAACCCCTGGCGATCTGGAATGGCCATAATGAGCCTCGAGCTGATTGATGATTCTGCGAAAAGGATTATCCGGCGACATGGATCGCGCTCGCGCTTTCACTCTGCAATTGGGGACTCGATGCTAAGGACTTCTCGCGACATCGGCTTGTCGTGACTCGACCACGGCAGTCCCAACGCTCGCGTCAGAAATTCCATGAAAGGCGCAGTTGCCTCGCAGACGCGCGCTACGCGATCGAGAAAGTCGGTTGCCCAAACCTGTTCATCGGTGAAATAAGTGACGGTGATGAAATCCTTTCGTCTTAGCTCGTCCGCCAGCGGATGTTTCGGATCGTAACCTGGTGGCATCCGCTTCATCGAGCCACCCGACAGTTCGCACATCGCCTTAAATCTCTTGCCGCCCACAGCCTTCTTCCATTGCGAAGCGTTTTTGACGATAGCCTCTATAACTTTATTCCTGGTTTCCGGATCCGGATGCCAGAGTCCGCAGCCGAGAAACGAAGTGCCGGATTCGAGATGCAAATAGAAGCCTGGCGTCCGCGTCTGTTTCCATGCCGCGTGAGGGAACCGCGCAGCCGCCATCGTTTGATAGGGATCGCCTTCGGGGCGAAAACGCATATCACGGTAAATACGCAGCAACGATGCACCACCGCGGCGAGAATCGGCAATAAATTGCGGGCTTATTTTATGCAGCCGCGGACGAAAATCTTCGATGAACTTCAGGAACGGATCGCGAACGTCGCGTTCATATTTGCTCTTGTTCTTCTGAAACCAATCGCGGTTGTTGTGGCGCTTGAGTTGCCGAAGAAACCCAAAAAGTTCGGGAGTGAAATGCGCTTGTTTCCGCATAAGGCTCAGAATTGTTTCACGCAAAGGCGCAAAGGAGCAAAGGCCCCAAGCTCGTTTCATGGTTGGGCTCGTGATTCATGCGTGCAATTTCCAGCAAGTGAAGTTATAATGTCCGAACCCATGAAGCCCAGTCTTTTCCATCCAGCGGTTGCGAACTGGTTTGCGAAGCGGTTTGCTGCGCCTACGCGCGCGCAGGAACTGGCGTGGCCGGCGATCAAGAATCAGCAAAACACCCTGATTGCCGCGCCAACCGGATCTGGTAAAACTCTCGCGGCGTTTCTGGCGGCGATTGACGACCTGGTAATGCTCGGTCTCGATGGCAAGCTCGATGAGACGACGCACGTCGTCTACGTGTCGCCGCTTAAGGCACTCTCGAACGACATCCAGATCAATTTGCAGACACCGCTGGAAGGAATTCAGCAAGAGCTGCACGCGATGGCTCTGCCCCAGGTCAATATTCGAACGTTGGTCAGAACCGGCGACACGTCCGCAGCCGAGCGCACCGCGATGATTAAGCGGCCACCACATATCATCGTCACGACGCCTGAATCGCTCTACATACTGCTGACCAGTGAAGGCGGCCGCCGCATGCTGCAGACGGCGCGCACGCTGATTGTGGACGAGATTCACGCAGTCGTCGGTGACAAGCGTGGGTCACACCTCGCGCTTTCGATGGAGCGGCTCGAGCAACTCGTCGGTCAGCACGAACTCGAAACCCGAAACTCGAAACTCGAAACGCTATCCCCAACACCCGACACCCGACACCCACGCCTCGTCCGCATCGGTCTTTCGGCGACCCAGCGGCCCATCGAAGAAGTCGCGCGTTTTCTGGTAGGCACGCAAAACCTTCGAGCAGACGGCACGCCTGTCTGCACGATCATCGACAGCGGCCACGTGCGCAGGCTCGACATGGCGATTGAGCTACCAGAGTCGCCTCTGCAAGCGGTGATGTCAGGCGAGGTTTGGGATGAGGTATACGATCGACTGGCCCAACTAATCAGAGAGCACCGGACGACACTTATTTTCGTTAACACGAGGCGGCTGGCTGAGCGTGTGGCGCGCCACCTCGGCGAGCGGCTCGGCGACGAGAACATTGCCGCACATCACGGTAGCCTCGCTCGGGAGCAGCGACTCGCGGCTGAGCAGCGTTTGAAAGCTGGGGAGCTAAGCGCCCTGGTGGCTACTGCGTCGCTCGAACTGGGTATCGACATCGGCGATGTGAATCTTGTATGTCAGCTTGGCTCGACGCGTTCGATTGCGAGTTTCCTGCAGCGCGTCGGCAGATCGAATCACACCGTCGAAGGCTTTCCGAAAGGACGAATCTTTCCGCTATCGCGCGATGAGTTAATCGAGTGCGCCGCGCTGATCGATTCCGTGCGGCGTGGCGAACTCGATCGCGTTTCGATTCCCGAACAGCCGCTGGACATCCTCGCTCAGCAGATAGTGGCCTCCGTCGCGGCTGAAGAATGGACCGAAGACGCGCTCTTTGCGATGGTTCGACGAGCTTATCCGTACCGCAATCTCGAGCGTAAGGATTTTGACGAAGTGGTGCGCATGCTCTCCGAGGGTTTCTCGACGAAGCGGGGCCGGCGCTCGGCTTATCTGCATCACGATGCAGTAAATCATCGTCTGCGTGGGCGGCGCGGGGCCCGTCTGGCGGCGATCACCTCTGGCGGCGCCATTCCCGACACGGCTGATTATGCGGTTGTGCTCGAGCCGAGCGGTCTAGTGATCGGTTCTGTCAACGAAGATTTTGCCATCGAGAGTCTACAAGGCGACATCTTTCAGCTTGGTAACACGTCCTGGCGAGTGCTTCGTGTCGAACAAGGCAAGGTGCGCGTCGAAGACGCACACGGGCAACCGCCTTCGATCCCCTTCTGGCTGGGTGAGGCACCGGCACGCACTCATGAACTTTCAGAATCTGTGTCGAGGCTGCGCGAAGAAATCGCCCAAAGAGTCTTGCTGAATGGCCACGCCGACGCCGCGCCGTCTGATCATTCCGATCAAGTTAGTGAGCCCGAAGGTGGCGAGCGGCTTTCATCGGTTGATTTTGCTGCGGCGGTCAATTGGTTGACTGATGAAGTGGGAATCTCACCAGCGGCTGCCGAACAGATTGGCGAATATCTGGCGTCGGCCAAAGCTGCGCTGGGCGTAATGCCGTCACAGCAAAACATCGTACTCGAGCGGTTCTTTGACGACAGCGGCAGCATGCAACTGGTCATTCATGCGCCGTTTGGCAGCCGTCTCAATCGCGCCTGGGGCTTGGCGTTGCGCAAGCGTTTCTGTCGCAAATTCAACTTTGAATTACAGGCCGCGGCTACCGAAGACTCGATCGTTCTCTCGCTCGGGCCTACTCACAGTTTTCCTCTCGATGAGGTGTTTCGTTATTTGAACTCGAGGACCGTGCGTGACCTACTGAAACAGGCTTTACTGGCCGCGCCGATGTGGAACATTCGCTGGCGCTGGAACGTGTCGCGCGCGCTGGCGGTCTTGCGCCGCCGGGGAGGCAAGAAAATTCCCGCGCAGCTTCAGCGCATGGATGCCGACGATCTGATGACTGCAGTGTTCCCAGATCAAATGGCCTGCGCGGAGAATTTGGCTGGGGAGATTCAGGTTCCCGATCATCCGCTGGTCAACCAAACGGTGCGCGACTGTCTGGAAGAGGCGATGGATGTCGACAGCCTCGAGGCGTTGTTAACGGAAATTGAGCGCGGCGAGAAGAATTTAATCGCGCGCGAGATGGTCGAAGCATCGCCGCTGGCGCAGGAAATTTTAAACGCACGGCCCTACGCCTTTTTGGATGATGCGCCGCTTGAGGAACGGCGCACGCGCGCTGTTTTCCAGCGTCGCTGGCTCGATCCGGAAACTGCGGCGGACATTGGCAGGTTGGATCAGGCCGCGATCGACCGAGTGCGCGAAGAAGCCTGGCCGCAGGTCGAGAATGCGGACGAGTTGCACGACGCGCTAACCGAGTTGGGCTTCATCACCGAAAAGGAAGGTGCGGCATGGCAGCAATACTTCTTTGAGTTGCAAACTGATCGACGCGCCGCAAGGCTTTGCGCTGGGAGCGCAGACACACGATCTGCAATGAGCGCGCAGCGCGAACAAACCACGGCAGACAAGATGTCTGCGCTGCCAGCGGCAAGGCTTTGGGTTGCCGCCGAACGTTTACCCCAACTCACGGCCATATTTTCCTCAATAGCTCTCGATCCTCTAATCGCCGCGCCGGAGAGTTTTGCCCAAACCACGTGGTCATTCGAAGACGCGCTGGTGGAGGTTCTTCGCGGCAGACTCGAAGGTCTTGGGCCAATGACTCTGGAAAGTCTCGCCGCTTCTTCCGGTCTTGCATTGAAAGATGTTGAGGGTACTCTGCTCAAACTCGAAGCCGAAGGGTTTGTCATTCGCGGAAAGTTTACGCCCGGCACGACGGAGACTGAATGGTGCGCTCGTCGACTGCTCGCGCGCATTCACAGCTACACTCTGAATCGACTGCGTCAGGAAATCGAGCCCGTCTCGAGCGCTGACTTCGTGCGGTTCTTGTTGGTTTGGCAAAAGGTTGCGCCCGAAACCCGGATGGAAGGACCGGAAAGCGTTTCGGCATTACTCGATCAATTGGAAGGTTTCGAAGCGCCCGCCGCTGCCTGGGAAGGCGAGTTGTTGCCGGCCCGCCTGGTTGAATACGATCCCTCGTGGCTTGATGCCTTGTGTTTGTCCGGTGAAGTGATGTGGGCGCGGCTTACTCCAGCGGCTTCGCCAAAAAACGGCGCGGAAAAACTCCGCAGCTCTGGTCCGGTGCGCACGACGCCGATTGCTTTGATCAAGCGAAAGAATTTCTCGATCTGGAACTCAGTCTTTCCCGGCTCGTCGCTCAATGAGACTAGTTTCTTCTCGACGATCACGCAGTCTGTCTACGACTATCTCGCTACACGTGGCGCGTCGTTTTTCAGTGACATTGTTGACGGCACAAAGCTCTTGCGCAATCAGGTGGAGGAGTCACTCGGCGAGCTGGTAGCTTACGGGCGGATCACTTCTGACAGTTTCACTGGTCTGCGCGCATTGTTAACCCCTTCAAATCGCAAGACGCACGCGGGCGTAAGAAAGAAACGCCGCGAGGCGGTCTATGAAATGTCGAGCGCCGGCCGCTGGTCAATACTTCAGCGCAACGCTGGGAGCGCAGACATCCTGTCTGCCGTTGGCAATTGTGAAGCGGGAGAAAAGATCGCGCGAATTCTGCTGGTCCGCTATGGCGTCGTCTTCAAACGCTTGCTCGAACGGGAAGGCCTGATGTTGCCGTGGCGCGAGCTGTTGCGCATCTACCATCGCCTGGAAGCGCGTGGCGAGATTCGCGGTGGACGCTTTGTTGCAGGCATTTCGGGAGAGCAGTTCGCACTCGCCGAAGCCGTTGGCCTGGTGCGCTCGATTCGTCGCGCACCCGCGATCGAGAACCTGATCTCCGTCAGCGCCGCCGACCCGCTGAATCTTGCCGGCATCATCACACCCGGCGGGCGCATCACTGCGCATTCAGCCAATCGAGTCCTTTATCGTGACGGGACGCCGGTGGCGGCCCTCGAATCCGGTGAGACTCGTTTTCTGGTCGAGATGAGCAAAGCGATGGAGTGGAAGGCGAAGAACGCGCTGTTACGCAGGATCACACCGCCCGTGTTGCGTTCCTACCTCAACCGGAGGGCGTGAGCTGACCTGGTTACCGTCAAAAGACTCTTTCGGGACAAGAATTCTTCCGCACGACCCCAACCATCTCTGTGTGAAAGGCGTCTAACTTCTGGTTCGAGGAAAAAGGATGTGAGCTTTTTCTCCCGTGGCTCGATCAATTCAACGCGATTGAGCTATTATTACCGAAACCAAGCCAGCTTTTCTTAGTGAGGTAAGAAATTATGATAGAGAGACGACTTGCCGGTCTTCTTGTTGCACTATCTGTGGGCTTTGGCGCCGCAACAACGGCCATGGCGCAGGATACTTCAGCCCAGCAATCGCCAGCCGCGCAGCAGACTGACGAAGAGCAGCAGAAGGCGAAGGACGCCGCGGAAAAGAGAGCGGTCGGGTTGCTCGATCAGGTTCTCGATCAAGCGCAGACGCTTAAGCTGCCTGAGAATCGCATCCGCGTGCAGATCACGGCCGCCGATCTCTTGTGGAAACGGAGCGAAGCGCGCGCGCGTTCGCTGTTCTCCCTTGCCGGCGACGGCGTCGCGGAGATGATGCGAAATACTAACGGCAACATGCAGCGCTGGGCGGCCCAGTTGCGGCAGGAGTTGGTGATGACTGCGGCGCAGCACGATGCACCCCTGGCTTATCAACTGCTGGCGGCTACCCGTTCTTTAACGTCTACTCCCGACACGGTCAACAATTTGCGCCGGCCAAACTTCGACGCCAACCTGGAACAGAGTCTGCTGGCGCGAGTGGCGGCAATCGATCCAAAGCTGGCGGCGCAAAAGGCCGAAGAGGCGTTGGCGAAAGGCCAGTACCCAAGCACTCTGAGCCAGGTGGTCGCCGAGCTGCAGACTCAGGACAATGACGCAGCCACAAAGCTGACGGCGAAAGTAGTAAGCAAGTTGCAGTCGGAGAATATGCTCGCGAACGTGGAGGCGGAAAATCTGGCCTTGAACCTCTTGCGACCTGGGCCGCGATCCGCACAGACAGCGACAAACGGCACGCCGGCAATGGCGAACCAGACGGCTTCAAATCAACCTGGCTCGAATCAACCGGCGTCGAGCCAGGCGCTTGCGTATCGGGCAGGCATACCCGTGCTCGGCGATTCATCTTTCCAGGACTTGATGAACACGGTAATCGATGCGGCGCTGAGGGCGACACCGCAACCAGCCAACAATCAGCGAGGCCCAAACAATCCTCGCGGCCGAGGCAATTTTGGCGGAGTGCAGAATGCTGATCAAAGCACACCCACTGACGGACAGATCGAGCAGCAAAACGCGCGGCGACTGTTGTCGGGATTGCAAGCGCTGCTGCCACAGATTGATCAGTATCTTCCTTCTCGGGCGACTGCCGTGCGCAACAAAATGACCGAGATCGGCATGGGCAATAATCCGCGACAGTCCTTCAATCAGCTCAGTAATCTCATGCAGCAGGGAACCGCGGACAGCCTTCTGGCGCTTGCGCCTACCGCGCCACCGCCGCTTCAGTCGAGGCTTTATCAGCAGGCCGCGCAAAAAGCGCTTGACGAAGGGAACGTGGATCGCGCCCGTCAGATTGCCAATGACCATCTCGATTCCGCGACGCGCGACGCCGTGCTGCAAAAGGTAGACTTTCAGGTGATGGCGCAAAAGGTCGAGAGTGAAAACAACGACCAGTTGCGGCAGACGCTTGCAAGTTTGCGTTCGGACGATGAGCGCATCGACCTGTTGTTGCTGTTGTCCGCGATGGCGCAAAAGAACGACACCAAACTTGCCGTGAAGTTTCTGGGCGAAGCGCAACGTCTCACGAATCGCCACGCCACAAACTATCAGCAATTCGAGCAGCAACTCAGAGTGGCCCAGGCATTCGCGCCGCTGGAACCGGCGCGTAGTTTTGAAGTGCTAGATCCGGGCATCTCCCAGTTAAACGAACTGCTGTCTGCCGCCGCGTTGCTCAGTGGTTTCGAAGTGGATATTTTCAAGGAAGGCGAGTTACCCATGCAGGGTGGCAGCGGACTCGGCGAGATGGTAGCGCAATATGGGCAGCAACTGGCGAGTTTGGCGAAGATCGACTTCGATCGCGCGCAGACCACGGCAAATAAATTCCAGCTTGCGGAACCGCGCATCCTCGCGCAGCTAACCATTGTGCGAAATGTGCTTGGCGTCCCCGAAGCCGCGCCGGTCAACAATGGCTTCGGCGGAGGCCGCGGTTTCTTCCGGCGCGGGCAGTAAATGGCGGACCCGTCATAACTGCGAGATAAGGTTGTTGTAATCTTCATGTGAGCCGATCCAGTACCAAATGATCGTATCGTCTGTTCTGGTTCCCACGGCTCGCCAGCCAATACCAACCCGGACTGAATAAATCAGTCTCTTGGCGTGGATGGCTTAAATTCTAAACCGGGATGATATGGATTATCTTTCCATAGGCGATACGCGTCGCTGGCCTGACGCTGAATGTGAGGCGGCAACTTTTGGAGGGCTTTTCGAAATCGTCCAGTCGTATGTGAGTTCACAAGCTTTCTTCCAATGGCTTCGTCTGGCCATTTTGATATTCAGCCAGCGCTTCGTCCGCCAATTGCGCCAAGCCATCTTGAGACTGGGCGAAAGCACGATCCCATAATTCCTCTGAAGCAAGATCTCCCAGCAACCTACGAGCCAACAGGTCTTGTTCATCCGGCGACAATTTTGCTGCTTCCGCAAATGCTTTTTCTAGAAGTTCTGTCATGGTGATTTCACTCCTAACCTTGAACGTAGATAATGTACTGGAGAACAACCAAACCATTCAAGTAAACATAGTAAGCCCCAGACCATCAAATGCCGATGCTGGCACCAAGAGAGCATTTGAGACTTCACAACTTCAGGTCTGTTGAGCGCCGCTGGAAATGGCTGATACTTCTAGCAATCACCACCTTTGGCGGGACCCTTTTGGGGGTTGTTCTTATAGGATGGATCGGGGTTATTGTCGGTCTAGTCTTGGCGATTATTTCGTGGAAGATCGGCCCGCTCGCAAAGACCAAAGCGCGCGACACTGACCACTACTAGTGGTACGACATCCACCAACACAGATTTACAACACTACCCAACTTCAGTTTCACCTTTGCGCGGACGCAACGTTTCTCTATAATCCATCTCACAGTTCCGATTAACTAACTTCTGAGACTGGGAGTTTCTCCTATGCCTGCGATTAATTACGTCAACCCAAAGGCTGGCGATGTGCTGATGATGATCGGCACAATGAAAGGCGGGTTTCTATTGCGTTCTGGCAACGCAAGAAACAATTGGGAAGCCGGCGGCCCGTATTTTCCCGGGCGCGCGATTTACGCGCTCGCTTACGACGATCGCAATGGACGCAATCGCCTTTGGGCGGCGGTCAACAGCCCGCACTGGGGATCCTACTTGAGTTCATCCGATGATTTCGGAAAGAACTGGACTGAGCCGGAGACTTATGGCGTCAAGTTTCCGGAAGGTTCCGAAGTCTCGCTCAAGCAGATCTGGCAGATCGCGGCGGGTCACAAGGACGAGCCTGACACGCTCTATTGCGGCGTCGAACCGGCGGCGCTTTTCAAATCAACCGATGCAGGCGCGACCTGGTCAATCGTCAAAGGGCTTCACGATCATCCGCACCGGACGCAGTGGATGCCGGGTGGCGGCGGTCTGTGTCTGCACACAATCCTGCCCGACCCTGCAAACAGTAAACGAATGCACGTTGCTATTTCTACCGGAGGACACTATCGCACGGACGATGGAGGGGAAACGTGGCAGGCGCGCAACGTTGGGGTGCGGGCGCAGTTTCTGCCACCCGAAAACTGGTACCCGGAGTTTGGCCAGTGTGTGCACAAGATCGTCAGCCATCCGTCGAACTCGAACAGAATGTTCTTGCAGAACCATTGGGGACTCTATCGGACCGACGATGCCGGCGATTCGTGGCAAGACATTGCCAACGGTGTGCCCTCTGATTTTGGTTTTGCGATGGAGATCGATCACTACGATCCGAATACCGTGTTCATTATTCCGCTCGAGTCGGACGAGTTTCGCTGCACGCCCGAAGCAAAGCTGCGCGTCTATCGCACGCGCGATGCCGGCGCATCGTGGCAGGCGCTGACCAATGGTCTGCCACAGGAGAATGCATTTGAGACTGTGCTGCGCGACGGTATGTCAGGAGACACTCTGACGCCGATGGGCCTCTATTTCGGCACGCGCAGTGGGAAATTGTTTGGCTCAAACGATGCCGGCCAGTCGTGGAATGCGATCATGGAAGGCCTGCCCGCTGTGGTGTGTGTAAAGAGTGCGGTGATCTGAAAAACCGACTACCAGGAAAGGAAAGCACTCAATAATGAGGATTTTGCTCTGGCTCATTCTGATCGGTCTGATCACCAATGTTGCTTTTACCCAACAAAAACCTGAACCGCAGTTCAAGCTGGTACAGTTCCATATGGCGCTCCTCAAGAAGGGATCGAAATGGACGGCAACTAATACGCAAGAGTCAGCGAGTCTTCACCAGCAGCACATTGCCTATGTGACCTCCTTGTTGGAATCAGGCAAGGCGATGATTGCCGGGCCGCTGACCGATGATGGCGAGATTCGCGGCGTCTATATTTTTCGCGCGCAGTCGGCCGAGGAAGCAAAGGCCTGGGCCGAAGGCGATCCAGCGGTGGCGGCGGGGCATCTGGTCGCGGAGATGCATCCGTGGTGGTCGGAGGACGTGATGAAGAAGCCTGCGTCACCGATTAAACTCGAAACAGCGTATCTTGGCTTTCTGACGCGCGGCGCGAAGTGGACACCCGAGCAGAGCCCCGTGACTGAAGAACTCCAGAAAGCCCACATAGCCAACATTCAAAGACTGGCGGCAATGAAGAAGCTGGTTGTTGCCGGTCCGTTCGGTGATAATGGCAACTTGCGAGGCATTTTTGTGTTTCGTGTGGCATCGTTGGACGAGGCGAAGCAATTGTCAGCCACCGACCCTGCGGTGCAGGCGGGACGGTTGGTGGTCGATCTGCATCCGTGGATTGGTGCCGGAAGGAGTCTTGCCTAGTAAAGGTCTCAAGTCTTAGGTCTCAGGACTGGTAAACCAGACACCGTCAATCAAGAACCTGAGACTTGAGACCTGAGACTCTTACTTGACTTATGATTACCTTCAACATCGCAGGCTTCTTGACCGACTTCACCGGCGGACAGCGTCGCGTTGTGCTTGATTCTTCGCCGGCTACGGTTGGTGAAGCACTGGGCGAATTATGGCGGCTGCATATTGGCCTGCGCGATCGAGTTCTGAACGAGCAGGGTCATGTCAGACCACATGTAAATGTCTTTTTGAATGATGAGAACATTCGGCGCAAAGAAGTGCTCAATACCGCGTTGGCGGATCGCAGTGAAGTCACCATTCTCCCTTCTGTCAGTGGCGGCATTTAGTGGCCCCTCGGTTCAGTCGTAACATACATTTCATGAAGGCGACCTGGAACAACACCATTCTGGCAGAAAGCGACGATACCGTAATCGTCGAAGGCAATCACTATTTCCCGCCTCAGTCGATCAAGAGGGAATATTTTCAAGAGAGCGCAACGCATACCTCTTGCCCATGGAAGGGCGAAGCGAGCTACTACAACGTTGTCGTCGACGGACAGATCAACAAAGATGCCGCCTGGTACTATCCCGATCCTAAGCCGGCAGCGGCGGAGATCAAAGACCACGTCGCCTTCTGGCGCGGTGTCAAAGTTGAGAACCAATGAACTCAAACGACGACGCAGCCGTATAATCCAAAGCGATGTATTGTCCAACCTGCGGTTCCGAAGAACGTCAGATGAGTCAGTATTGCCGCGCCTGCGGCACTGACCTGCGGCCTGTCCGTGTGAGCCTTGAGCGGCCAGACTCGATCACGGCGTCTGCCGTTTCAGCACGCGAAGATATCGGCCGCGCGGTCGCAGAAAAAATTCGCGAAGTGGATGACGCTGACGACTTGAAGCGAGTTGCGGAAGACGTCCTGCCCGAAATAGAAAAATTCCTCGAATCGCCGGATGAGAAGCGTTTGCGACGCATGCGCGCCGGAGTGATTACCGCTTCCGTCGGTTTCGGGGCTGGCATCCTGGCGTTGTTGATGACCACCGTGGTTAATGGTCCCGATGTCGAAAAGTTCGTGGCCGTGTTCGGGCTTGCAGTGGTGACCTTCATGATCGGTCTCGGCCTCGTGCTTAATGGTGTGCTCTTTACGAGACCGCGCAAAGAACGCAAGGACAGTTCGTCGGATGCTCGCCTGCAGAACCTTCTCGACGCGCGCTCTGCGCCGTCGCAATTGCGATCCGGCACCGAAGCGCAATCGCTTCCCTCGCCGACGACTTCCGATTTTTCGCGCCCTGAGCTCCGGGCCGGTTCGTCAGTCACGGAGCAAACGACTCGCCACTTAGAGACTGAATTGTGATTGGCGAGGTCTTGCAGCGCTGCCCCTTTCATATACAATCCTGCAATGGCGGTGATTCTCGAAGGCGGTTGCCGCGTATCGGAAATGCGCGAAGGCACTCCCCTGGTGCATGGCACCCTGACCCTGTGGCCACAGATCGGGCGGAATGTCGGCGCGCAGGCGATCTCTCTGCGCGTGCTCGAATTTGCGCCAGGCATCTCACCGGGAATGCGTAATGAAGGATCTGACGAGGTTCTATACGTGCTGGAAAACGCGGCTGCGGTTGACGTAAATGTCGCGCCGAAACCGGTACGGAACGCCACAGTCTTTATCGATGGCTGCGCTTTCGAAGTCACGACTGAGACCTCGATCTCCTTGCGACCGGGTCAAACGCTCACTGTTGACAACCCTGGACCAAAGCCGCTGGTGCTGATCAGTTCGCAATGTCCCGAGCCAGTAGGTGAACCAAGTATTGGTCCGCCTGTAACGTCGCTGGCTTCCGGGGAAACTCGACTGGAGACCTCCCCGCTTGTGCATCTTGATAATCGCGAAGCGATCCCAACTGCTGATCGCTGGTACCGCGTGCTGGTAGACGATAAAGTGGGCAGCGCAAAAATGACGCAGTTCGTCGGCTGGATTCCGCCGGGTCGCGCGCCGGATCATTTTCACACTTACGAAGAGGTGCTCTTCATTCTGCGTGGCACCGGACGCTTGTGGGCGGGTGAAGCCAACACGCGGATCGCTGCCGAGTCATGCGTCTATTTGCCAAAGGGCCAGGTCCACTGCGTTGAAAATACTGGTACCGAGGTGTTGCAACTTTTGGGCGTGTTTTATCCAGCGGGTAGCCCTGCGGTTCGCTACGATGTGTGAATGAGGTTGCCGTGATCTTTGGTCGAGGGCTATCAAACGGACCTTCAGTCCTGGGCTTTATCACACTTGGTACGTCATCACCGGTTCTTCTTGATGGGAAATCTCAGGAAGATTCAGGCCGGCCTCGCGCGCCAGCTCTTTAGCGAGCAGCGCGGGAACCGCTGCGGTATCAACCGGCCGAGAGAAGAGATATCCCTGGCCGTATTCACAGCCGAGCGCCTTGAGTTGTTCGTGCTGCTCCTGAGTTTCCACTCCCTCCGCGATGACTTCCATCCCTAAGTTGCGGGCCAGGGTAACAATCGTGCGAACGATTTCCGCGTTATCGTTTTCGTCGGTCATCCGGCTGACAAAGGAGCGATCGATCTTCAGATAATTTACCGGAAAGCGGTGCAGGTAGCTGAGAGATGAATAGCCGGTGCCAAAATCGTCGATGCTGAGTTGCACACCAAGGGCGCGCAACTGCCTAAACATCGTGGTGGCGGCCTCAGCATTCTCCATGACCACACTCTCCGTAATCTCCAGCTTCAGGCAATGCGGTTTGAGTCTGTTTGCTTCAAGGGCTCGCTTAACCTGATCTGCGAGGTCGGTTTGAGACATTTGTTTTGCGGAGAGATTGACGCTAAGACTCAACAATCCGAAGCATGGTGACTGTTGCTGCCAGTCCTTTAACTTCATGCATGCTTGTTCCAGTACCCACTGTCCGAGGGGGACAATCAATCCGGTTTCCTCGGCTACGGGAATAAACTCGTTTGGAGCAACCAGGCCAAGCTCCGGATGATTCCAGCGCACCAGTGCCTCAAAGCCAGCGAGTTTTCCGGTTTCGATGGTAACGATGGGCTGGTAATGAATGCAGAATTCATTTTGCTCAATTCCCTGCCGCAGATCGCTCTCTAGACGCAGACGCGATACGGCACGTGCATGCATCCCCTGATCGAACATTTCGTACCGAGCCTTTCCGTTCTCCTTCGCGCGATACATGGCGGTGTCGGCGTCCCTGAGAATGTCTTCGGGCCGCTCGTAGCCGGTGGTACTGAGCGCAATGCCAATACTGGTAGTAGTAAACGCCGAGTTCTTATCCAGCTCGAAGGGTACAGTCTGTTCTTGCTGGATCCGCTCAGCGACCCGGATTGCATCGCTGGCATCCTTGATGCCCCTGAGCAGGATCGCGAATTCGTCGCCGCCAAAACGCGCCAGCGTATCTATAGGACGAAGACAACGTTCCAAACGTTGGGCGAACGCCACCAGTAAGAGATCTCCGTGAGTGTGTCCGAGACTGTCGTTGATGTTCTTGAAACGGTCGAGGTCGAGAAACAACACGCTGAATAAATGATCTTGGGGGTGCTTAGCGCTTTCGATTTCGGTTTTCAGAAGTTCTGCGAACATCAAACGGTTGGGTAAGCCCGTCAGAGGGTCGTGAAAAGCCGCATGGCGAAAGTGTTCCTTCGTTTCTTCCAGCGCCAGACTGATGCGCTCTTGTTCGGCAATGTAACTATTAAGCTCCACCACATGACGTTCGGCCTGTTCGGCGCGCTCACGCTCCAGTTCGGCTCGAGCGCGTTCGGCTAGTTGAGCCTGACTGGCGGCCGTAACGTCCTTGAGGTATTTGTCGTAACTAAGGCAGACAATCACTGCGATCGGTATCGCAATCAAAAAGGCATAGAAGCCGGCTGTACCCATCGTGGTCACAATCGCTCCGGCGGCCCCGGCGCCGGCGAAATAGGTAATCGGTATCGAGAGGAAATTTTGTCTCCACATGGGCCAGATTTTTCGACGGTCTTTTAGCGCGGTGGCGATCGTTACCAGAGCGGTGTGTGAAAGATATTGCACCAATCCCATCAGACCGACGGCAATAATGGAAAGCACGGGACCGTGATGAAGCAACTGCGTCGTCGGGCCCAACGCCAACGTCAAGACGCCAGCAGTACTGTAAACTGCGCACGCCAGACTAGCGCCGGCGACCAGCACCATCCGTGGTTTCTTGCCGCAATGTAGTGCGGAACAAGTTCCACTGACCGCGCCGAGTAGCGTAGCCGCAGCGCCCCCATACAAGAGCAACGCGATGAAAACGAAGGTGAGATCTATCGTAATGTTACTATTGATACGCGAAATACGAATCGCGACGCGTGATCCGATCATCAGAGTGGTCAGTACCAATAAAAGGAAATAGAGATCGAGCTTTGCAAGCGGGAGATGATAGGCCGCGAACAAACACGTAACTGCGCCAGCCGTTGTGAGCGGCCACACATACAGATCAGCTAGTCTCTGTCTTGCCAGTGCCATGCGGGTGAACACCACCAGGGCTAATTAGCTTCCGGATGTAGGTAGATCGCGTCGCACAAACCGCGGATTTTGTCGCCCTCCTTCTCATCAATAGTTAGGAGATCTTTCGGTGATTGATTAGCAGGCAGATCGATTGTGAGCTCTTCAAAAGCAAGCGGATCCTCGTCACTCCTTCGATGTAGCTCATCGCCGCGGCTTGATTCGTTGATGAGCACCGGTTTATGTTGTGGATCCTCAGAGAGAATTCCTACGATTTGGTTCAGCTCTGCTTTGTGCTCCTTAGCCGTTTCGAGCCGGCCAGCGCGCGCCAACTCGGTCAGGTCCACTGCGTAGCGCGAGAGCGCTGAGTCAACGGGCCTGGCATCCTGTCGTGCGGCGTCGCGTTGGGCAAGTCGAGAGTTCCTGACGGTGCTCGCCGGGCTATTCACGAATAACGAAGCCAACAGCGCCAGGCTTGCCAGCCACGTTCTGGTGGTGAATTGTTTAGCTGTCCTCATGTTTCCATTTCTTTAATCGTTGGGGATGGTACTCCAGTCATCATTCATGCAAACGCCATTTGTAAATTGCCGTCTACGTTCGAGTTTCTTAGGGAGCTCCCACTACGGTATTCCTGTTGCGGGGGACTCAGGCTGGCAAGCGCGTGTCGGCCGGGGGGCTTCACACAGGAACGGCTCGTATCGATAACCCTTGATGATTTGAAAGAAATCGTTCGACGCTTCCGGGCGCCCAGCCCAGATTGCGACCTTTGTGCCAAACGAGAAAACGGCTCGACGCGCGAAAACTTTCAGCAAAAGCTCTGTAAACTGGAAGATTGAAGCAGTGGGGTCTTAGGTCAGACTGAGCAAAAACTTCAGATTGATTGGATCAGTCATTCAGACTGACGTGAGGTTTTCCGATCATCACTCGGAGTGATCTTGGGCGGCCTATCAGTTCATCAATTCCGCCAAAATCTCCATGGCCTGGCGCACCTCGTCATCGGTGTTAAAGAAGTGCGGCGAGATGCGCAGACCAACACCAGGCCGGCAATCAACAAACACCTTTCGTTCTGCCAGTCGCGCCACCATCGAAGGCCCCTCGTCAAGCACCCCAGCGGGGCAGCCCCGCTGGGGACCCCGCCCGACGCCAATCATGACTGAGCCGCCGCGCTCGTTAACGTTGTGCGGAGTGTTCACCTGCCAGTCACGCTCCAACGCAAACCCGATCATCCATTCAGTCCGGCGTCGCGATTCGCTGGCAATTGTCTCCACACCAACCTCTTCGATGATTTGCAAACCCGGCAGCGCTGAGTAGAACGCAGGAATGCTCGGTGTGCCCTGAGCGAAACGGCGCACCGAACGCGCATAGCGCATCGGCGAGTGAGCAAAGTCGAACGGCGCGTCATGTGCAACCCAGCCTGTCAGTCTCGGCTTTAGATCGTTTTGCAGGTCATGGCGCACATAGAGGTAGCCACAGGCAGGCCCCCCGCACAACCACTTGATCGTCCCGCCAATCAGAAAATCAACTCCCCAACCCGCGGCGTCCAGTTCGACCGCGCCCGCAGACTGATAGACGTCCAACAGCACCAGCGCGCCGACTCGGTGCGCACGCTCGACGATCGCCCGTGGCTCGACACGATACGAGCTGCGAAACGACGTGTGCGAGAGAGCAACAAGGCAAGTAGTGTCGTCGATCGCTTCAAGGATGCGTTCCAGTGGAACCGTAATACCATCATCGGAAGGAACGACTTCAACTCTTGCTCCGAGTCTGGTTTGTGCTTCCCAGATGTATTCCATCGAAGGAAAATCGAGCGCGCTGGTGACCACTTTGTTGCGCGTAGTGGCTGCAAAGTCAAAACATGACGCCACATTCGACAGAGCAATCGATGCGTTCGGTTGGATTTGTACTGAGCCTGGAGTTCCTCCGAGTATTTGGGCGATGCGATCGCCGACGCGTTGCGAGAGTTCCCACCAACTTGTGGCCCAGGCGTCTTCGCTGGTGTGACGTTCCCAGGCGTCGCAATAGTCCAGCATCGATGTGCGCGCCGCGCGCGGCACCGGCCCCAGACTGTGACTGAGCAGATGAATTCCGGTAGTTAGAGTGGGAAACTCTTCGCGCCGACGATTGAAGGATGGTTCAAACATTATGGAAGTCTTATCGAACTGACTGCGCATTGCCGGGGGCGCGAAAGCATGTCCGCAGACGCGCCGCAGGGGCGTCTGTTTTTCGCGCTTCGCGCTCAATGCGGACAGGCTGTCCGCGCTCCCAGCCCTACTCACGAATCTGCGCGAAGGTCTGCTCCATGCTCAGCGGATCTTTTGCTAATCCTTCCAGGATCCCTCTGGCCTCGTCGCCAATAGGTGGATCGATTGGCTCTTCGCGAATGATGCGGAGGATCTCTCCGGCAACAAACTCTTTCGTCATCTTTGGCACATCCGCACCGCGGCTCATGTCGGTATCAATCGTGCTTGGCAGCACTGTGAGCACGCGCACGCCCTTATCGGCGAGATGGGCGCGCAGCGCCTGACCCAACGAAAGCAACGCTGCCTTCGTCGCGCAGTAAGTGCCTACAATCGGCAGATTGACTTTGGCGAAAATCGTCGCGATGTTTACGATCATGCCGTCGCCTTGTTCGATCATCGTCGGCGCGAAAGCCTGCACTAAACGAACGACCGCCAAATAGTTCGTCTCAATCTCGTTGCGGATGTCTGCAAACTCAGCTTTAAGGGGACCGCCGTAGACGGCGATGGCCGCATTGTTTACCAGAATATCTACCGGCCCGAGTGCCACCACGGCGGCGACGTCCTCCTCAAACCTGACATCCAGCCTGACCGGCGTTATTGGCGCGCCATCCGCCAACGCATCGGCTTTCAGTTGTTCAATATCTTCCGGCTTGCGCGCGCCCGCGATGATTTCACGCGCGTCCGCCGTCGCGAAGGCAAACGCCAGCGCGCGACCGAGGCCGCGATTCGCTCCGGTGACCAGAATTCGTTTTCCTTTAATCTCCATCTTCAATCCGTGGCGGCGCGCTTATGTCGCCTTCCGGGATAGCAGCAACCGAACCTGCCCTGCGGCGAGAATAGGCATACAGCGCCGCCCCGACTAGTCCCCAGGCAACAGCGAGTTCAAGGCTGGTCAACGAGTGGTGCGACACTCGTTCGCGCAGACTCTGCGTCGCCAACGTTTCGAGGTCCTGAACCACCTGGACCGCGATCATGCCGCCCATCGCGATCACTGAAAGGACTGCACTTCCCACAAGAATCGATCTTGGAATGTTGACTGTAATCTCACTGTAGAGTTTCGGGTTCCAACGGGGCAACAAGAGAAACGTCAGACTGTGCAAAAAGTAGAGAACGATCAGCGCAAAGACGGCGATGTTCAGCGCCAGCGACAGTTGATTACTGACCAGCAGCGCAATGCAAGCGAACAAGGTCAACGTGAGTCCGCGAATCGGTGTGGCCGTGCGCGGATTGACGAAGCCGATCCAAGGCGTCGCCAGTCGATCCTCGACAAACATCAGCGCGAGCCGGGATGGTACCAGCATCGTGCCATTCAGCGCAGTCATGATCGCCATTATTGCCCCGAAGGTAACGAACCCTGCCGCGCCTGCCGGCAGATAAACGGCGGCCACTTCGGCCATCGGAGCGCTGCTCGCCTGCAAACGCGCGCCCGGCAAAACGCCAAACGAAACCACGGACATCAGCGCGTAGATCAGCGCCGTAGCCGTGATCCCTTTGAGCAAGATCATCGGCAAGCGACGCGTGCTGTCTTTTACTTCGCCCGCTGTTTGGGCCAGCGATTCAAAGCCGGCATAAGCAAAGAAAATCGGCAGCAGGCTGGCAGCAAAACCGTTGAATCCGTGCGTTACAAAGGGCGCGTAATTTGCTGCGCGAATAGCAAACAGACCCGGAACGACCAAGACCACGATCGCCAAACCTTTTAGTGCGCACATAGCCACCTGCATCCGTCCGAACCAACGCACACCCGCAACATGGATCGCGTAGAAAAAAACCAGACCGACCAGGGCAAGTGGCAGGTGAAATCTTTCCGGACTCAAGCGACCGCCGAGCAGGTTGATCAGGTAACCCGCGAGCGCGTCCGCCAGGTATGCTCCGGCCCCTACGTATGAAATGATCTTTAGCCACGAGCCGATGTAAGCGATGCGAAAGCCGCCGAGCGTCCGTGAGATGTGCAAGTACTCGCCACCGGGTTCGCGTCCCAGCGGCGTCGAGAGAAACGCCGCATAAGGAATCGATGTCGCGAGAATCGCGGGCACCAGCACAACGTAACCCAGAATCACGCTTGGGCCAGTTAGCGACCACGCCTGGCTGGTTACTTTGAAGATGCCCGCGCCGATCAGAATTCCGATCAGCGTAGCGTAGGATTCAACCGTGCCGAGGTCGCGGCGCAAGCGTCCAACGATGTCTTGGGAATTTGGCAGGGCCATTTAGTGTATGTAATTTCCAGTGTCGCCGCTTATCGATTCATCAATTCATTCGAAGGTCGACTCGGATCCAAAACCTTCTCCGCACTCTCAGCGCCTGCGATTGGCAGCTTTTCAGTATCAATCAATTCAAGTTGGGCCAAGACTGACGCCTGGTCCCAGTAGATGTGTTCGTGCGCAAGTTTGCCGTCGCGAAAGTGAACGATAACCACGAGCGGAACTTTGACGTGCTTTCCTGACGGCGCCACGCCCGGCAGCATCCAGTCCATTTTGATCGTATGCGTGAATTCAAAGACCATTTCATCGACTATACGATCGACGCCGATGGTGCGCGACACCGGCGTCATCGATGTATCTGGCGGCATCTGCGGAATGAACCGCTGGGAGTAGAACTCGCGCAACTGATCATGGCCCACGCCGCCGGTCAGCACTGGAACGTGATTGACGTATGCATCCGGCACCATGGTCCGCAAAGTATCTTCAGTATCACGCGTGGCAAATTCATATTTGACGTGCTCGTCCCAGGTGTCCGAGAGCGTCTTCTGCGCGCTGGCTAACCCTGCGCCAGCGAGATTACTCACGAAGAATTCAAGCGTTCTTAAATTAGCGAGCTCGGCAGCCTGCGCGTTGTAGTGTTCTCCGCCAGGCCGCCCGAACGCGTGATCTTGTTCGGCATAAACATGAATAGTCGCCACCGGATTTTTATCGAGCGCCTGATGGATATGCGCTTGTGCTTCGGGCGGGCAGTATTTATCTTTGCCCGCGATGTGCAGCATCAACGGGCAACTGAGATTCTTTGCCTCATCCAGGGCCTTCTCAATGCTTACCCCGTAGTAGCCAACCGCGCAATCGGGACCCCCACCGCGCGCGGGCTGGCCGCGCGGGGACCCCGGGTATCTCACGGCAAGCAGATAGGCGAGATTGCCACCCAGGCAGAAACCTACTGCGCCAACTCTTCCTGTGCAGGCGGGATGCTGGCGCAAAAACTGTGTAGCCGCCGCTGAATCGTCAACAGCTTTTGCTTCGTCGAGACCCTGATAGAAGACAAAGGCCTTCTGCCATTCCGCCTCGGTCTGATCGGTTAGCTGCACGCCGCGTTCCTGCCGCCAGAAAAGATCCGGACAAAGAGCAACAAAACCGCGCGCCGCATACCAGTCGGCAACGCTGCGCAGGTAAGCGTTCACACCGAAGATTTCCTGCAGCACCACGATGCCTGGGCCAAAGCCACTCGCGGGCACGGCGAGATACCCCTCAAACTGCCCACCATCAAACGCCTCGATCGTAACCATAGCGACTCCCCAGTCGAGCTCGAAATATGTTAGACGGAAAAGGAGAGCGGCAATTCTAACCCACGGCCCTTTCGGAGAGCCAGGTTTTGTTGTGGCGCAGCCATTCCCGCCCGTTGGAACACAACTCAACAAAGTTGCACACGCGGCAATGAATGGCTGGGTGAACGGGAAAGTCTGCCGGCTCGCGTGAAGACACGATCTCGCTCATCGCTTCGTCGATGGCGCGAGCACAGATGGCCGGGTCGAGTAATTCTTCGGGCAGACTGTACTCGACATTCGCGTCGAGAAAGTGAAGTGTGACTTTGATTCGACCTCGATCGGTGATTGTTGAAGGCAGCAGCTCGCGCACGGCCAGGGCATAGGCTTGCATTTGCAGTTGATAATCTGAGGCGAGCCGCTTTACGGCTTCGTGAATTGATTCGGGATCGCCTTCGCTACTCTGTGGAGCAGGCTCTGTAAAGTCGAACGCAATTTGTTGCGCTGTGCCAACGCCGGCGGGCACTGCTCTAGCGCCTCCGGCGCTCTGCGGACGGGATGGCACCCCAGCGGAGCTGCTCCGCTGGGGATCCCGCAACGTCCGCGTTCCCAGCAAGCGGTTGGTTTTGAAGTCGATGATTTCGACTTCGCATCCGCCATCACGTGAGGG
>WNGK01001405.1_pt1 | contig 49237 bp, 29 predicted proteins | sample 5400601 | NCBI WGS metagenome assembly WNGK01 (sample SAMN13153376, study PRJNA577476) | soil metagenome | isolation source: 60 cm soil or saprolite under Garry oak tree replicate 1 | place: USA:California | collected 2016-06-15 | reverse complement strand
TCGAGCATTCCACTCGCGGCCTGCCACAGACCCACGTGTAAACTGAGATTTTGCATTGCACGCATTGCACTCGACAAGCTCCTGCTGTGAAAAGATGATAGAATAATCAGCATTGAACATACCTTAAGGCAACCAATAACAGGGGAGCGCAAAGTTTTTCATGCATGACTTACCTACGGGCACGGTCACCTTCCTCTTCACAGATATCGAGGGGTCTACGCGACTGCTCCAACAGTTGGGTGATCGCTATGCCAGGGTACTTGAAGAGTGCCGGCGCTTACTGCGGGTAGCATTTCAAGAATGGAATGGTCACGAGGTCGATACGCAAGGAGATGCCTTCTTCGTCGCCTTTGCTCGCGCCACTGATGCTGTATCGGCAGCGGTAGATGGCCTGCATGCGCTGGTTATTCACCCCTGGCCGGAAAACGTGGAGGTGCGCGTGCGTATGGGATTGCATACAGGCGAGCCACAGCTTTCCTCAGAAGGCTATGTAGGGATAGATGTTCATCACGCTGCCCGCGTGATGAGTGCTGGACATGGCGGTCAGGTGCTGCTTTCTCAAACAACACGCGATCTCGTAGAACATCAACTGCCGGATGGAGTGAGTCTGCGAGATTTGGGTGAGCACCGCTTAAAGGACTTACAACGCCCCGTTCATCTCTTCCAATTAGTCATTGCAGGCTTACCTTCCCATTTTCCGTCTCTGAAGTCCCTCGATGCCTATCCCAACAACCTTCCGGTCCAACCGACTTCACTTATTGGACGTGAGTGGGAAGTAGCGTCCCTCGTAGAACTCTTACGCCGTGTAGATATACGATTGGTGACCTTGACGGGTCCGGGAGGTACGGGTAAGACTCGCCTGGCCTTGCAGGTGGCAGCGGAATTGAGCGACCTGGAATGGCGTGGTATCTATTTCGTGGATCTGGCCCCTGTGAGTGACTCCACGCAGGTCATTCCAACCATTGCCTCGACACTCGGCTTGCGTGAAGAGCGCAGTCGATCTCCTCTGGAGTGTCTTAAGGAGGAAATAGACCAGAACCGGCTGCTGCTGCTGCTGGACAACTTTGAGCAGGTGCTAGATGCGGCGGTGCGAGTGTCAGAACTGCTGGTGGCATGCCCACAACTCAAGATAATGGTGACGAGTCGAGCAGTGTTGCGAGTGCGTGCTGAGCGGGAGTTCGCCGTACCCACGCTCAGGCTGCCGGATTCAGCGCAGATGCCGGATCTCGAGGCACTTCTGCAATACGAAGCGATAGTGCTGTTCGTGCAACGGACTCAGGCTGTTGTACCCGAATTCCGGTTGACAGATATGAATGCCCCAGCCGTTGTGGAGATTGTCAGGCGTTTAGATGGACTGCCGCTGGCTATCGAACTGGCAGCTGCGCGTATGAAACTTCTTTCGCCGGAAGCATTACTTGCGCGCTTGAATCAGCCGCTGCAGGTGCTGACGAGTGGAGTGCGCGATGTCGCGGCACGCCAGCAGACACTACGCAATACCATCGCGTGGAGCTATAACCTCTTGGATGCGCAGGAACAAGAACTCTTTCGCCGGCTCTCGGACTTCGTTGGCGGCTGTACACTGGGAGCGATAGAGGCGGTCTATGGTGCGCTTGGTAATGCAACAGGATTGATCCTGGATATTGTAGACTCACTTGTCGATAAAAGCTTGTTGCAGCTAAGGGAGCCGGGAAAAGGGGAAGAACCCCGATTCGCAATGTTGGAAACAATCCGCGAATATGGATTAGAGCTCCTGGTCGCGAGTGGAGAGTTGGAGAGCGTTCGCGAGGCTCATGCAATGTACTTTCTGGAACTGTCAGAAAGAGCAGACCTGGATCCCTCTGCTTCAGATTCTCCTGAGAGGTTGGATCGGTTGGAACAGGAGCACGATAATGTGCGAGCGGCCATGCACTGGTCTTTAGAGGATATAGAGAGGCGTGAACAGATCGCCTTGCGCATGGGAGGAGCATTGCGATCTTTCTGGTATGTGCGGGGTTACCTCAGTGAGGGATTGGACTTCCTGGAGCGTGCGATGATGGGGAGCGATGAAGTGGAGGAGCCTACGCGGGCAGCAGCCCTCTATGCTGCTGCCAGGCTATACGAGGCTCGAGGCGATTATGACCGTGCTGAGCCCTTCCTGGTTAAGAGTCTGGTGCTCTATAGGGAGCTTGGAAACCCGGAACGCATAGCCTATGCCCTGCACCTGCAGGCCGATATAGCCTGGAGGAGAGGCATCCTGGACATGGCACGTTCGTTGGCAGAGGAGTCGCTCGCTGTCTTCAGAGAATTGGGCGACAGGGGAGCAATCGCAAGTTTGCTGCTGCACCTGGGAGCATTGGCGGCAGATCAAGGCGAGTATGCTAGAGCACGCGATCTGCTCGAAGAGAGCTTGGCGATCAATAGAGAACTGGGGGACAAGAGCAGTATCCCCGATTCACTTTTCAACCTGGCACGGGCATACTTTTTCTCTGGAAGCGAGCTGGGAGCGGCGCGCGTTTTGCTTGAAGAGAGTCTCTCACTTTTCCGCCAATTAAGTGATAAGGAGAGTATCGGCTATTGTCTCTGCCTCCTTGGACTATTAACCCTCGAACAGGGAGATGTTACTACGGCGCGTTCGCTCGTAGAGCAAAGTGTGGCACTCTTCAAAGAGAGAAGGCAGGCACATGGCATGGCCTTGTCAACCTCCGCCATGGCCACGGTGATCGCTGCTCAAGGCGACAACGCGGTAGCCCGTGCCCTTTACGATGCGGCCTTAACCGAAGCTCGGAAAGCGGGCGACAAGTTGATTATTGCCTCCGGACTGGAAGGCTTGTCCCGTGTGCTAGTAGCACTGGGTGAATTCGAGAGGGCGGTACAACTTCGGGCTGCCGCAGAGACCCTGCGTGAAGCTATAGGTGCCCCTATGCCAGCGGTCGAGCGTCTTGCAGATGAGCAAGCTGCGAAAGTCGCGCGCGAGTGGTTGGGAGAGGAGGCCTTTGCTGTAGTATGGGATGATTGGCGGGGTTTGAAAGTGGAAGATGCACTAAACCGTATTGCTTAAGCCTTGTGTTGGCTACTCAGAGTATCCGTTCCAAAATAGGAAGTCAATTGGGGCTTTAGTCATATCTGTTCTTCAGCAATTATAGTAAAGATGACGGCAATAAGGTTTCCTGGTTGCCTTACTCATCTATTGAGTTCCCAACTTTATTGTCCATTTCGGTGACTTAGAAGGGGAAAGAAACGCTGTCAGTTCCCAACTTTATTTTTTCAGGGGGTCGCAAGTTTTACAAATTTTGAGCACAAATGAGCTTTTGTCAGTTCCCAACTTTATAGTAGTTCAACAATTGTTGTCTAACAACAATAAAGTCGGTAACTTGAACAATAAAGTCGGTAACTTGAACAATAAAGTCGGTAACTGGATTTTTGTTTACGTACATTAAAGTCGGTAACTCTAGCTTTTAGTGTACGCACTCACGAACAAGAATCTCACGGACTGAGTCGCCATTCGATAACGGCGACTCAGTCCGTGAGATTCTCTGATTAAACTTTTGGTGCTATTCTCTTTTCTCGAACGTTCACTGACCTTGGACTTCACACCCCATTTCATCGATTTAATCTGAATCTTCTAATCATTCACTGTAACAGAACGCTTCCCCTGATACATTATGCATAGAAGCCTGTCGATCTTGCTCAATGTCAAAGGGTACCTCTCCCAGGCACTGGCTCAGCAACCGCTTGAAACGCAGGGGCTTCACCTCATTACCAACAGCGGGAAGCCAAAAGCTTGAGCCAAGTGCTAGGATGAAGAAAGGAAAAGAAGGAGCAAGCAAGCATCAAGGAGAAGAGCGCCAGTGAAAGCCTATTCTGTTGATTTGAGAGAGAAGGTGTTGCGAGCCGTCGATCAGGGCTACCCACGAAGCGAGATTATCAAGCTCTTTGGGGTCTCACGAGCCACGATCAAACGCTACCTTAAGCGGCGGCGCGAGACAGGGGATGTGAGCATCAAACCGATTCCTGGTCGCCCTTCTAAGAAATATGCTCCCTTGCAGGCTGGGTTGGTTGCCCAATTACAGGCGTATCCTGATGTCACCTTGGAGATGCATTGCCAGATGTGGGAGCACGAGCACGGCTTGCGGGTGAGCACGAGCACGATGGGTCGTGCCATCAGACGTGTGGGGTGGACGCGAAAAAAACCGTGAGGGCAAAAGTCACGTCGAAGCAGGGGTAGCCCAGCGCTCCTCGAGCGAGCAGAGAAAGGCTTCGCGTTTGTGACGGAAACGAAAGCGCGTCAGTTGCTCCCGCTGCGCGGTGGTAGCATCGCGACGGAGAACTCGCCACCGGAGGCGATCGAGCCGAGAGGCCTGCTCGACCAGCTGTTGACGCCTGGGCGCATCTTGTTCCCACCACTCGTAATAGGCCACCGCGCGCCCATAGCGCACCAGATAGCTGTTCCAGTTCTTGCGACCGCTGATGCGGCGGTAGCGTGTCTTGAGAGCGCGGATGCTGCGTTCCATCTCATTGTTCGTACGTGGGAAACCCTCTTGGTCAGAGCACTGGACCAGGTGCGATCGCAAGTTGGTGAGTTGCTTCAGGAATACGGCGAGGCACTCCTGCTCCACCTCCGAGAGCGTACCATCGGTCAAGTGCCGTGACATCTGTCTGCGCCAGGTATCCAGACGACGGCCGACCTTCGCATTGCTCACCACTGCTCCTGCCTGGCTCCCACTGCCATCCAGGATCCCCTCTACATCCAGCACCCATTGGCGCATGCGCTTGACCTGCGCTAACTGCTCGCGCCAGAGGGTACGCTCGGCCACAATGGCACACAGGCGTGCCAACTTCTGGGCCGTCAGCTGGTTTATGGCTGCCCCTTTTTTGAAAGCCGCTCGAGGCTGGCCTCCACGTCGTCTAACGCCTGGGCGGCTTCCACCGCTGCATACTTGAAGGGCTGGATCCCATCCGTGTTGAGAGCGGTCAAGATGCCTAAGGCGTAGTCATCGAGCGCCGCAAGCTGTTCCGCTTCCTTGGGTGAAGCTGTAGAAATTTGCTGCTTGAGCTGCTTGCGCACCTCTCGCACCTTGGGCTGCAGGCGTTTGCGCATGGCAGTTTTGACCTTCTTATCGGCCTCAAAAGCCGGTTGCGCCGCATCGCGCAACGCATGGAACTGGCACACCTGATGCGGCACCTGTGGCCACAGCTGCTCCACTGCTTGCAACTCGCGCGCCTTCGCGTCAGTGATCGTGCCTAGCACCCTCACCTCAAGCGCCACCACTGGAGCTACGAGCGCCTTCATCACCGCCGTCTCCGACGAACTCACTTGCTCGGCGGCCAGCACCCGCCCGGTGAGCGCATCACGTACCACGTAGACCGTCTCGTTGCCTTTCTCTGGCTGGATTCCGTCCACTGACACAATGATGCCCCCATTCTTCTTGACTTGCGCCAACCACTCCTGGTCATCTTTCACCTCACTGCTGGCTCGCAGCAGCGTACAGTAGGCCTCAAACACATACAGGATCTCCCGTCGCGAAATCGTCACCTCCAATGGGGCCAACCGCTCCAGCAACTCCTGATGCACTTCATCCACGGTCTGATGCTTGCCCAGGCGCAGCCGTCCCACCAGCAGCACGATATCCAGGCCGTACGTAAAGCCAGGCAGTGCTAACGCATCAGCCGCCGGGCTACGATATGTCCGCTGATGTCCCGGGCACTGCGCATCCGGACAGCGATAGCCCGCGTGGATCAGTCGGATCACCTCCTCCAATCGGATCACTGTGCGCCTAGTCAACGTCATCGCCTGCTGGAGCGTCCGATGACATATTGGGCATTCATGTTCGATCGGTCGATACCAGCGGCGCGTCACACTTGCAAACGTTCTGCGTCGGTTCATGAGCCTGCTCCTTGTGCTTCACTGACTCCTTTCTCTCTTGCTCGTATTTTACCTTACTGCTTCCGACGTATCCTTTGCCCTCACGGAAAAAAAAGACGCTGGGTGCCACTGAACGTAACGAAGAGGCACGAGCAGCCTGGCGAGAGCAATGCAAGCAGTTCGATGCCCGCAAGCTGGTCGTGATCGATGAGTGTGGCTCCAACATCGCCTTGACTCCTCTGTATGCTCGTGCCCCAAAGGGCCAACGCGCCTACGGCAGGGTTCCACGCAATCGTGGCAAAAATACCACGCTGATTGCTTCTCTCACCTTTGACGGGATGGGCGAGTCGATGATCATCGAGGGATCAGCCAATGCCGCTGCTTTTGAGCGTTATGTCGAAGAGATCCTGGCTCCCAGTTTGACTGCCGGGCAGATCGTCATCATGGATAATTTAGCTGCCCACAAAGGCAAGAAGGTCGAGCAACTCATCCAAGCAAAGGGCTGTCAACTGCTCTTCTTGCCGGCCTATTCGCCCGACTTCTCGCCCATTGAAGAAACCTTTTCCAAACTGAAGACCGCTTTACGTCGAGCAGGAGCTCGAACACGCGAAACGTTGCAGGAAGCCATCTGCCAAGCATTACTCATGGTGACTGCACAGGATGCCCAAGGCTGGTTTCGTCACTGTGGCTATCTTCCTGCAAAGGAGCGGGCGTAATGGCTCAAGCCTTTGGCTTCCCGCTGTAGGTTGATTTCACACTCCTTTCCGTAGTCTATCACACGGCTCAACCTTTCCCTGCATCGCTGTAGGTTATCCGTTCCAAAAAAGAGCGCTAATGATGGATCTACCTTTCCTTTTTCTTTGCAATTTTTGCATCAGATAGGTGGCGTTAAGATTTCTTGCAGGACTGTTTACTTCCTGGTTTTTGAACGGATAACCTAAGTAGCCAGCACAAAGGAAAGAGATGATCTGCTCGGTTCAGGAAGCTGTTGCTGAATACCTTGATGCGGTCGAGCCTGGTTGAAGTACGCCACATACTGATTGAGCACGCGTTGAAGCTGCTTCTCGCGGAAGACCAACACATGGTCAAGGCATTCTTGACGCACACTCCTCAAGAAGCGCTCGCAGACCGCATTGGCTCGTGGTGCATGAACGGGCGTTTTGAGAATCTCGATGGCACTCGTGGTCGCCACCCGAGCAAAGCAAGACCCAAATTTGCGATCGTTATCACGAATCAGATACTTCGGGGCATGCCCATATGGGGTAGCTTCTCGGAGTTGTTGAGCAACCCAGGGATCGGTCGGAGATCGAGTCACTCCTACGTGGACCACCTTCCTTGATTTGAGTTCGATGATGAAGAACGCAAACAGCGGTCGAAAGAAGAGATCGGTGACCTGCAAGAAGTCGCAGGCCCAGATCTGTGCTGCGTGATTGTGCAAAAAGGTTGCCCACCTCTGGCCTCTTGGCCGGGGAGTGCGAACTTGTCTCATGTGCTTCTGAATGGTTCGCTTGCCTACACGAATGCCGAGTTTCAATAATTCCCCGCGAATACGCTCAGCACCCCAGAGCCGATTCTCCCTCGCCATCTCTCTGATCAATGCGACAGTTTCCGCAGCTACCTTTGGCTTGTGAGAAGAGGCCTTTGACCTGCGCTTCCAATACAGGCGGAAGAGCTCACGATGCCACCGCAATAGTGTTTCTGGTTGAACGATAAAGAGCGTTTGCTTCCATGCCCGCACAGCTCTAGCTAAGAGCACAAGCAGGATGCGATCCCTCTTCGTGCGCGCTGGCCGTTTCACCTGCCGCTTGAGGATGACGAGTTGTTGGCGTAAAAGTGCGTTTTCTGCCATGAGTTCAGACTTGTTTCTCCCAAGATCGGCAATGGTTCCCAGCAGCAATGAGGGAGTGAGCGGTCTCGTCCACCGGACAAAGCGAGTGTGGAGTTTGTCCAGGCAGAGACGAATCAGACGCTTGAGAGAGGGAAGAACAGGGTTCACAGAAAGAGCTTTCACCTTCGCGAAGATGGGTAGATTTCTTATGCCGTCGCGTGGGTACATGATAAGATCTTTCGATTGTACCCTGTCTTGCCTGCATTTGCAAGCAGTAATGGCATGCTCAATCGTTCTTCTAGTGACTATTTTCTGAACGGATGTTTCAAGTAGCCAGTACAGGCGCCCTACGCACCCTCTGCTCCCATCTCACGCGCGGTTGCCTGTCAGGTCCTTGTCTTCCATTTCCCACGCGTGATCCAGCGTATGAAACGCGGTGTGCCGAATCAGATACCGGAGCGGCCAAGTGCGGGCCAGTTTGCCCTGGGCATGGAACGCCCGAATGGCAGTGCGATAGGCGTCGCGGTGCGCTCTCAGGCCCTCGTCGGTCAGATTCGCACCGTCAAGAGTGCGCAACCCGAGCTTCGCAGCCCAGTCCTGCTCCGTGCCCAACGTATGCCGGACGATGCGGTCCCGATCCCGCCCGCCCCCGCGCGGACCTTTCTGCAACTCTGCCGACACGCGCGAACGTACATCGTCGAAAAACGCCCAGCACGCCTGCAGCAGCGTCAGTTCTCGTTCCAATTCTGCGCTCGACACGACTTGTCTGTCGATGCCCGAGAACGCGAACGAGATGCCCCAGAAGTCGGTTGATCCCGTACCCCGATAGCGCTCGACCACGTCGACGTTGGCGATGGTCGCGAACTCCGCACCCATCCCCGCCAAGTTCGCCACCGGTGCGTAGCGTGGAAGGTAGGCTTGCAACCGTGCAATCGCAGCCTCCCTGGTCTTCGCACCACGCTCGAGGCCAGGCCAATCCGGTGCCACCGCCACCACCTGCTTGTCTTTCGGGCCGATTTCGAGCATCACCCGAAGTTTGTCAGCCATCGATTCCTCCCAGCATTAAATGTCTTGCAGTCACTGATCTCGCGTTGCCATGATCCTATTATAACCCGCAATGCGGAAATGGTGCATCCGCATGTGTGCATTGTCAGATGATGGGGCGAAAATATCAGCGGTGGATGGAGTGGAGGATAGACATGGAGAGTGGTTATGGGTGTATTGGCTACTTAGGGTATCCGTTCCAAAAATGATAGTTGCCGACTGCTTAAGGTATCCATTAGCCCATTAAAAAGTTGCTATCTGTGTAGAACTTTATTTTAAGCTACCTGGCGGTTATGAGAGAAAATGAACTCTAAAATAGTATAGTGTAAAACTTTGTCAGAGGAACTTGGTCCATAATTCTGAGCGCAGGATCTCTTCGGTAGTGTACAACTTTATTTGACGCCTACAGTCGGTGCGTTCCAACAAGGAAGCGAATCTCGGCTTTCTCAAAGATCGGCGTCGGCTCAATGTGGCACTCTCCCGCGCGCGGCAGCTGTTGGTAATCATAGGGGATCTTTGGACGCTTGAAAACGGACGGGCCGGCCCTGAGGGGAATCCCTATCAGGAACTCATCCGGTATATGCGCGAGCACCCAGCCGAGTGCTTGATTGAGCATCTCAAGGGGGAGGCACCACATGCATGAACTCTTGCCCATCCTGCGCAGTGAATTCCCCGAATTCGACGCCTTGCAGGTCTTCGAAGCCGGGATTCCTGCCTACGCTGTTCGGCTCGCCCTGGAGGTGCTTGAACCACAAAAACTGACAAGCTTCCAATCGTACATGCTTCACGCAATTGCCCTGGGGGTCAATACCCGCGGAACGATCGCGCACCTGCTTGGCGTCGACGACCGCGATCTGGTGTCGCCAGGGGCAAGCTTGCTTAAGCTCGGATGCATCCAGCAGGACCTTCCCAACGCTGAGGGAGTGCGGCCAATTCTCCTAACGGATCGTGGTCGCCAGGCGCTAGAGGACGGCGGCGCACCCCCGGCTCCCAAGCTCAAGGTATGCAAGCTGCACTTCAACGCGCTGACCTGGACGCCCATACCACTGGAGGACACCACCTGGTCGGTGGAGCAGATGTACAAGGAAGGCTTATTCATCCTGCCGACCAAGGAACGCGAACGTCCGACACTGGGAGATTTCTCTGAGAAAGAGGTGGCCGCCGCCTTAAGCGGAGCAGCGGCCTTCAAAGACAATGTGGTGATCGCGCTACTTGAGTTGAAGAAGGTCGATCTTCAGTACATCGCGCCCGTCACCGTGGTTCTGCTCCATCACCGCGAAACGGGCGAGGAACGCCTGGCAGTCTACCGCAACGGTGTCCAGCAGCGCCTGGATTCCGAGGCGCTGCAGCGCGCATTCGACCAAGGGACGTTCACTTTACCTGCCGATGCAACATCGCTGAGCGAACGCGGTCTGGATGTGCCCATAGCCCTCCCACCACACGTCGCCCAGGCCAGCCAGGACCTCGTGCAGAACGAATACGCGATGCAGAACTTGCAGGCTGAGATCACCGAGTACGAGGTGCGCAGGACCACGTCACAAAATGATCGTGAGCGGCGTGCCCTGGAGGAACGGGTTCAACAACTCAAGGAAGAACTTCGACAGAAGCGGACGGAGAACGAGGGGCTACGTGAGCAGCTGCGCCAGAACCAGGTCGAGTTCTTGCGCACCGAACAGCACCGGCCATGGCTGATGCGGGCGCTGCGGGAGGCGCAAGAAGAGGTTGTTATCATTTCTCCCTGGATGAACCGCCGTGCTTGCGACGATGAGTTGTGTGCGCTGATCGGGAGCGCCATTGTAAGGGGGGTGCGTATCCGCATTGGCTATGGTTTTGGCAAAGCACGCTCAGCAGCCGAAGCCGATCGCAACCACTCCAATGTCAGCCAGGTGAAATCGGCCTTACGACACCATATTCCACCATCCCACGAGAAATTGCTCGAAATGAAAGAGACCAGCGGCACGCACCAGAAAATCCTGGTCTGCGACAAGACGTTTGCTATCAGCAGCAGCTTTAACTGGCTATCTTACGCCGGGCAGCAAGATGAGGGATATCGCAACGAGACGGGCACCGTCTTTCGCCATCTCGATCAGGTCGATGAGCTTGCTCGCATAGCACTACAGACATGGTCTTCTTGAGATGTATGACTGGGGTGAGTACCACTTGAACAGTTCGACTGCAAGACAACTTTCGCTTAAAGGCGATTGAAAGAGCACTACTGGCCGTACTTGCCACGTATTTAGGAGTGCCAAAGGAGGGATCATCAGCAGGCATCACCATTGTGACAGGCATCGTATCGGCACTCAAGAAGCAGCTAGTACGTAATGATATCGCGATAACCGGTGAGATCACCAGAATGGGGAGGGTATTGGCTGTTGGAGGAATCCAGCAGATGATACGAGCAGCCTATGATGCCGGAGTCAAAGAGGTTCTGCATCCGGCAGATAACTAGAAAGAGGCACGGGAATTACCGTCCTACATTCTTAACGCTTTGTAACTAAACCCTATACAGACCGTCGATGAGTTAATCAGGTATACATTCGTAGACGTTGCTTCGAAGTGAGTTTGTGGTATCATCAGTTAGGCAAGATACAGCTGATGACCTCAGAAGAAATTGAGGAATCATCAGCCGTTTGGTGTAAAACTTTGTTTTCATTGTAAGACTTTATTTTACAAGTACTCCATGTCCCATCCACCTTGCATCTTCCCTGTAGCTTTAGTAAGCAGCCCATAATGAAATACATCATCTGGCTCTACTTTCAGCTCCAATTTACCAATAGCACCGAGCGAAATCCTCAGGCCAGCGAGTTGTTCGTCAAGCGTGCTGACAGTTTCGATACTTTTATGCAGGGGCTCCAGTTTCTTTACAGTTTGATGCATGAAGTAAAACACATTGAGGATAAATGTAGTAAGGAGGACAAGGATGCTACTTAGATAGAAAGAAATGTTGTTTCCAATAATACCTGTTATAGTGGCGGCAATTTCGGCTGTGAGAATGCCAAACGCAAAAATCTCTTGACATGTGATCCAGCGGTCAAAGAGTTTAACATCGCCTTTGCGTTCGTCCATTTTGAGACTACTCTTATGTACTTTACTTGCAAGCTCCTACTCTTTCTAATAAGCATTGCTATGAACTAATATCCAAATTTGCCTATTTGTTCGAGGAGCAAGCGATGCTCTCTAGCATCGACTAAAACGGCTCACTTCTTTTGAGGATGAGCCCTCGAAAGGCTGCTGGCAATTACTGCATACCCAGATGCTTTGTGCCAGGAATGGCCTCCTCAGAGCGAGACTTCTGCTCCTCCAATACAGTTCTGGTTAGTGTGACCAGGGTGGTCTCGGGAGGAACGCCAACTGCTATTCCTTCTACCCGCAGCTCTGGGGCAATCTTCTTTAATTCGTCGACATACTTATACGGGGCCCGATACCACGTTGCGAACTCTTCAGGAAAGCGCGAGCAGATGAGCTCCTTGAACTGTTTCGGGGTTCCGCTCCACTCCTGCTTCTCCTGCACCAGCAGGCACATTGGCTCAAAGAGAGCAGAGGCTCGGAGCGTGGCCTTCAACTCCGCTGCTCCCTTTTCTTCGTGCATCAGGTGGATCTCTGCCTGTATCGCCTCATCGCTCAGATCTTTGCCTGCCGCTTGCAGTCGCGCCTTCGCTGCTGCCACCTGCTTGAGATCGACTTTCCCAAAGAGGCAAATGATCGCATACCAGGGCTCGGGCGCGCTCCGCTCTGCGCGCTGATACTCAGCATTGGCCTGCTCATAGCGCAGCAGTTTTTTCAGCACGCCTGCTCTCTCCACCAGGAGAGAGAAATGCCCTGGCTCCAGCTCAAGCGCCTTATTATAGGCAGCCAGCGCCTGCTCATAGCGCCCCAGCTTCTCCAGGGCCTGGGCTTTCGACTTACACGCGCGGCTGAAAGTCGGCCTGAGGCGAAGAGCTCGATCATATATCTTGACGGCATCGGCGAACCGTTCTAGTTCGCAGAGCGTATCTCCGACTTGCTCGTAGGCAAAGGCATCCTTGGGAGCATGTTGAACAGCTTGCTGGTACGCCGAGAGTGCATCTTCATGCCGTTTTTGCCTGGTCAGGAGGTCTCCCTTCTGTTTGTAGACCGATGGTTTCTCCGGAGCGAGTTGGATCGCGCGCTCACAAGCCTGCAGTGCTTCGTCGAAGCGCTTCAGGCTGCCCAGTGTCCGAGCCTGATCGAGCAGGATATCCTCATCCAGAGGGTCTAATCGAACGGCCTCCTCGTAGGAGAGGAGCGCCTCGTCATAGCGCTCCATATACCACAACATGCGACCTCGCCAGTGGTGAGGCTGCGCCCAATGGGGATGGAGTACGATGGCTTGGTCACAGGTGGCCAGTCCGTCGTCATATCGCCTGTGCTCGGCAAGGAAATGGAGCTTCCAGGTATAGCCATAAAAGCTTTCAGGCGTGCGCTCGATGAACTGATCGAAGACCACCAGCACGTCTGCATCTCGACCTACCTGGACGAGCAGTTCGGCTTTGTCCTTGCACAAGAACACGTCGTAGGGGTCGAGCCGTATCGCCTGGTCATAGGCATCCAGAGCCTCGTCATATCTCCTCACGTCGGCAAACACGCTGGCTTTCTCCTTGTAGGGAGTACGCGTGTCAGGATCCAGGCTGATGGCCTGGTCGAAGGCGTCGAGCGCTTCCTGAAAGTGCTTGATCTGATGCAGAATCTCTCCCTTCTGGCAGTAGGCACTGGCGCAACTCTCATCGAGCTGAATCGCTCGATTGCAGGCATCGAGTGCTTCCTGGTACCGTTCAAGATAGGTGAGAGCTTGCGCCCGCTTTGCGTGAAGCTTCGCACACTCAGGAAAAATGTGCAGCGCTTGCTGATAGGTGGCCAGCGACTTCTCATGATTCCCCCTCACGAAATACAGCCGAGCGACGTACTCATAGCCATCCAGATCCAACGGGTCAAGCTCGATGCTGCGCGCAAAGGCCCGGAACGCTTCTTCATCTCGATCGAGAGCGATGAGCTGACACCCTACTTCGTAGTAATCCTGAGCAGATTGACAGGGCTTGGAAAGCATCTCTTTGTCGAAAGCATGTTTTCTGGGGGAGGCGGCACGTTTCTGAGGCTCGCGATGAAAGAGATGCGTGAAGATATAGACTTTGCCATTCTGCGGCTCGCTAGCAGATGGGTCAAGCTGGAGCGCCTGGTTAAAGGCAGCCAGCGCCTCGTCGTACCTCCTCAAGTCAACGAGCGCCCAGCCTTTCCTTGCAGCAGCTTTGACCGCGGTGGGATCAAGGCGCAGGATCTCTTCATACGCGGCTTTAGCCTCTGCTGGACGGTTTAATTGCCGCAACATCTCCGCTTTGCCATCCAGGGCAGCCAGGCAGCCTTGATCGCGCTGGAGCGCCTGCTCATAGGAGGCCAATGCTTCTTTGTAGCGCCAGGTTTTGTCCAGCATCTTCGCTTCCTCGAGCAGTTGGGCGACCGTCATCTTGTCGCGGTCAATGGTGCGCGGCTGTGGAACAGCTAGAGATGGCCGGCGAGAGATGGAAGCCTGCTCTGATGATTGATGAACAGGGTTCGATGTTTGCCTGAATGGGAGAGCAGTCGGAAGAGGTGTCTGTGTAGTTGGTATGCTACCTGACGCCATCTTGATGCTCTCAAGCTCTTCTCTGAGAATAAGGCTACACTCATGGCAGTAGTGGACAGCTTGTAGCCGATCGTAATCAGCCATGGTGAGGTAGAAGAGATGTTTGCAGATCCGGCAGGTGAGTTGCTTGATCGGCCCGACATAGCCATCAGGGATCACAGGAGTGATATTCATGACCACATTCCTTTTCATTTCGATGTGAAAGGCGAATTGCTACCCATATTCTTGTGTTGCATTTCCTACTTCAACTTCTCATTGAGAGGCGGTGTGCAAAAGTCGGAAAGATTTGTTTGTGCCAGGCGAACAAACACGATATAGACCAAAGTGGCAGAGACCAGGACTTTTTCACGAGCAAACGGCAAGATACGCGTCTGGGAGGAAAATCCAACGGACCGCAAGCAGAAGTAGAGCACGTCGTGCAAGGATATGTGAAGCTTGAATAACAAGCGAGATGGGTTACGGTTTCTCTGGAAGACGTGCAAGGATTTGCGTCAGTAACGCTGTATGCTCATGAGACTGTGCTTCCAGTCGTTCGAGTCGATCTTTGATACTGCTCGTATCCGCCTTGATGACCTTGATATCCCCACCCTGGCTCGACGTGACCCCAAGCAGTATAGTGAGATTTTCGTTGATCTCTTTCATCGTGCGCGCCTGTGCAGGAGGCAGAGCCTCTTCTGCCTTTCTTTCATCTTGCGAGCGAAGCAGTTCAAGCATCGCTACTTTCCGCTCGAGCGCTGTTATGCGATCTTCCTGAGTTGGCACCGGAACGGTATCCTTTCCGGTATAATGCGCCTCAACTATGCGCATTATACCATACGAAGCTGACATTCAATACTGTTGTGTTGATAGAGGAGTACTCTTAGGTATGCTCGCTGATTGCACTGCGAGCCTCTTTCAACATCGTGCGAGCAGTCTACCAGCTCTCCTCACGATAAAGGTATGTAGCGCCACTGTGGCATTGCCAAGAGGGCAGTCAAGCTTCTCGGATAGCATACCAGATGACACTCATCGCTGCGTCACGAGAATTCACGATATACTCACGAGCACAATGGGGGAGAGCAATCCTGGCAGCTAGCAGGCAGAGCTTCATGTGAAATTCGATCGCTGGCTACCCGCAAAGCTAGGGAGTGAAAGTGGCTACCGATCTCTCGGGTGGTCTTGGACGCGTCTCAACGAGCGTAAAACGGTGCATTTACGGACAAAGTTGCCTCCAACCGAGGAGAAAGTATGGGAAAAGTCACATAAGCAAATATGCCTTTCCCCAGGTGGATTTGTCTGTAAGGTAGTTTAATAGTCCAGGAGGGTTATTCCCTCTCGACCGCCTGCACCAGCGGTGTACCCCATGAGTATCAAGCTATCAAAATACCAATGAAAGTACATTTCCAAGGGTCTTGAAAAAATGACCATTAATGTTCCATGAAAAGAAATCGAGGAATTACATATTTGGTGATTGAGAGAATGATGATAGGAGTTCTCTATTCCTTGTCATTCCCAACCTTGTCTTTCTAAATAGGTTCTTCGATAGACTCTGTTTGGTCGAGAAAGACCTTGACATTTCGTTGCGCTTCTTTCCAACTTTGAAAAATCATTTCTAGGTGTTGCTGAATTTCCTCAAGAAGTATTAAGGTTTGCTGGGAAGGTGTCCAACTACTACTGCTACTCAATGCAGCGATGAGCAACCAGAGCTCCTTGAGTTGTTCATCAATCTGATGAAGGCCCATGACGAGGGGATAACGTAAAGGACATACCACATAAGGAAGCCTCTCACTCGCTTCCAAAAATTCGCTGAATGCCTGGATTCGTTGTCTTATCTTTTTTAGTAGCTCAATTATAGATTCGCTTTGATCGGACCAAATAGTTTCTGATTTCATAAATAATCTGCGAATATAAACCAAAAACTTACGCATTTGTGCAATTTCTGACCAGTGATCCTGAGTGAAGTTCCGAACTTCGTCAATTGAGTACGTAAGATCTGGCCATGGACCCTTGACCATCTTACCCATGCTTTTTTCCTCTCGGCACGAAAATGAACTCCTGTTCTAAGTATATAGAAGTAGAAACATTTGTCAAGTTTTCAAATACGGAATTGACTGATGGCTCCTCTCAGAGCAGCGCTACACTTTCCAAGAACCTTATCGAGTTCGACTCCACTTTCTATCTGTCTTGCAACGGAAGTTGTCGTTGAATGAATATTGTCTACTGGAATTAAACCTGATCCTAACAGTCGCCTCGCTTCAGATACTTGTTCTTTGACAGCGATTGATGATTTGAGACATTGCTCTATTATAGGTTTGTTTCTGGGTTGTTTCATGAGTTTTTCCATTTCTCCTATTACAACGGTAAGGTCTTTAATATGTGTCATTAGATCTTTTCTAAGAACTTTTTTGGGTTCCCGATAATGCTGTAATTGCCTGTTCACTCCAACTAGCATATTTTTACACGCCAGTAATTTTTTCCCTACTGTCGTTGTCTTTGGATCCGGTAGAGGTGACTTGTTGGTTTGAGACGACACAGGAAGTTACTCCTGCTGCAAAATATCGTGATAACTTCTCTCAGTAACTGATATGCATGTATTCGTCACAAAAATAATTACACTTCTGACTTGTTCAAGGATTTTTTTAAACGTTGTATTTTGCCAATGCTGATCAGAATTTCCTTTAGTTGCATTTCAACTTCCTGCCGTTGTTCCACTGAAGCTTCGAGGCAGGAGGGACAAAAGGTTTTCTTTGTGATCGTCAACTTATCTACTTGCTCATCAATCAAATGTAGAATATTGATGAGTTTAGAACGTATCTGTATAAAGAGATAAGGATGCTTTTCAACCAATCTATCAAGCTCTTGTATTGGTTTCCTGATAGCTTCCATTGCACTTAATGCTCGGTCACACTCATCTAGAAAGATAATTTGACGATTGAAAAGCTTTATTGCATTTCTAGCTAAAGGTTGTGCTGCTATTATACTATCAAGCCATATGTTCATTATGTTGTGCATATTGCTCTGCTGGCTTGCATCCATGTTTGAGGTTTGATCTTTTGCAGGAGAACCTAATGGCTTTTCTTCTGGTTGCGCATGTTCTTGTGGATGTAGCTCTTTATCTGAACCCGCCTTTAATTCTAAAAGATTGGTTGAATCATCGCTCTTTCTGGTAAGCGATTCCCGCGAATTACCCAAATCGGTATCAGATCTAAAAAACAAGTTCTCGGACGTGCGTTCGCGAGGCGACAATTTACGAGGCTTACCAGTAGGTGGTTTCGGCGTAAGCGGCTGGTTAGTCAGGAAACGGTAGAGTTCTTCATAACCGGCTTCAGAAGTTGGGTTGAAATGTGTTGTACCCCTACAAGGAACAGGTATATCTGAGATACTGCTTCCCGGAAATAAAATCGGGATAAATTTGCTGTTCGAAACACCGGAATTATAGAGATACTGATAGATAATGTTTGCCTCCCATAGAACACCAAGTCCTTTCCCAGGTTCTTCACTTCTCTTCACGCGTTTGAAGTAGGTCGATGTACAAATCATGAGGATAAAATCTGCTTCTTGAATCTGTCGTTCCATCCAAAATGGCCATCCCTCAGAAGCTAAGGTTACATATTGATCTATGTTACAATCAATTCCATCCTTGCGGAGTTGATCGGAAAGTGCAAGCACACGGTCTTGGTGTTCAGGTGAGTCATGACTATAGCTAATGAATACCCTTGGAGCGATTATTTCATCATCAGTCATAAAAACACCTCATGACTTTCCCTTCTTCTTTGCCAACTCCTGGCTCTATTCAGAACAATTCTATGATAACATGAAAAAGTTTTAGTAGCTACATAAAGAATAATCTATACTCATAGAATACGTAACGAGCAGGAATTGATGGGTTCCGTCAGAGCCAGCTTAGTCAACTTAGATATCAAAGCTGAAAGTTACAACTGAAAACCGCTAGCCGTGGTTTTCTCAGAATATACTCTGCTATAAAGTCCTCCCGGAACCTGAGAAAGAACAGTATTGGTTGCAAATGCCTCTTCGGGGCCTACAAAAAAGAGGCGTTGTTTTGCTCTCGTAGCACTGACGTAGAGCCGTTGCCGAAAAACTTTATTGAGTCCGATCAAAAAGACTGTCTCGAACTCCTGGCATTTTGAGTAATCCACTGTTGCCAGAACTAAATCTGTACGACCTTGATGCTTATCGAGAAACGTAATGTGGCGTCGAATTTCCTCAATGGTATGCTGTATCGTCCAATTTCTGAAGGTGTTCAGTATCGTTTCCACTTGTTCGAATTTATGCTCCTGATCCTGTAAGAGCGTGAGCGGACCATCAGTTAACTCCCTGAGCCCTTGTTCTAGCTGGCTCATAGAAGTATCAAGTGTAATCTGGTTAATCAGAGCTTGATGATGCAGTAAGCTTGCACTTTGTTCTTTACTTATTCTGGCTTCCTGTAAGAATTTTTGTGAAGCAACTATCTCAAAAAGGGTAAGACCTTTTCTATTGGCCAGTTGTTTCAAGGCAATAATCTGTGTTTTCTCAAAGTAGGGTACAATATTATAGCGTAAGAGGCGTTCCATATCGTCATCTCGCGCCTTATCCTCTATCAGATAGAGGTAGAGGAGCAGGTTTTTCACATAGTGTAATTGATACATGGTTTGTTGACCATCCATCAAAGCGAAGGGAATGTTACGTTCCTTCAAGAGGTTTTGAGCTTGAGGGAGCATCTTTTTGTCGCCAAAGATGAGGACCACACTCTCTTTCTCGGAGGCTGATAACTGAGCAATCTGGTTGAGTGTGGCATCGACCATTTCTGTCAGCGAACTTGTACGCGTATACAGGTAAGTCGGCTTCGGTCCGTGTTTGTTTTGTCCCGAGCGAAGTTGTACTGCTGTTCCACCGTTTACTTTGCTGCGGATATACGTAGCAATATCCAGGATTTCTTGTGTCGAACGGAAATTGATCGTCAGCTGGTGCGCTTTCCCCAGATGACACGTATCTCTTTGTGCAAGCCTGACAAAGGCAGCCTGGGCTGGTATTTTGACGTTCTCGCCAGACCCCTCTCCTTGTGTACTTATAGTATCAAACTGCACTTCCTGGAAAATATCGCCGAATGCCATGATGTTTGCATGTCTTTCACAGAGCATCATAAGCAGCTCAACTTTGGCAGGTGAAAAATCCTGGATTTCGTCAATAATGATGTGCTCAAAGTAGCGCTGGTACTCGTGCAGAATGTCAGGGTTGGTGCGCAGTAGGGCCAGCGCGAAGACAATCTGGTCATCAAATGTATACAGGTTTTGCTCTGCTAATACCTCAATGAATGTCGTATACACCGCGTACAATTCTGACGCACTATAAACTCCTGTATGCTCTCCTATTATTTGCTGGACGCGCTCTCCCGATGGTGGTATCGTTGGGAATATCCCGTACTGACGTAGCCGGTGGATGGCGGCCTGGAAGCGATCTTCTTCCACAGCATTGGAGCGGTAATGTGGTGAAAAATGGGGAAACTCAAGTCCTTGCGGCCATGGCCAGTGCAACTGGTGCACAAGGTCGGTAAAATCCATTGTAGCAACCTTTTTTAACGCTTGATTGATATATGGTAATTCCTCTTCTGAAGCGAATCTGCTCTTGAGAATTTGTGGTAGTTGAGTGCTCCTATAGTATGGAAGTCCATCTGGCCGACGAAGTAGTGACCGATACTGTGTAAAGATTTTGTTGCCAAATGCGTTGATTGTTGTACTGATTGCCAGGGCTCCCTCGCTCTCCAGATCCTTTAAGGCTTCGGCAATGTGTCCTTCGGCAGAGGTGAAGTGGGTCGTGATCATGATATGGTCTATCGGGACCTGACGGTTGATGAGATATTTGATGTGCTCAGCGAGTGTCAGGGTCTTCCCACAGCCAGCAGGGCCTTCGATGACATGAATCCCCTCAGACAAGCTCGCTATCTGGTGTTGTTGCGGTGTAAGGTCTTGACGCAGCTCGTGCTGGTTCTGTTCGAGTAACGGCTTATCTCCCTGGAAATATCTCGCGAACAGCTCAGCATATCGTTGTTTCTCTGAAGATGTTGCGTATTGCTCCATGAGCTTGCGCTTGCTTTTCGCGTACCTTTCTTGTAAGCGGAGCGATTGGAGATTGATTGCTAGCTGTTCTCGCGGAACAGGGGGCTGCAGGAGCGTCAGTTGCATCGCCTGCCCCAGGGCGGGATCGCTTCGATAAGCCATGAGGCCGAGGATTTCGAGAAGAAGAAGCTGTTGGTGAAACGTTCGCCGTTCGGCATAAGACAGATGCAGGTCTGCTTCAAAGACATCGATGGCGTACCAATCTATCGTATCTGTCGTGTCTTTCATGCGTGTTTCAAGGATTTCCAGCTTTTGGATAAGCTGCCTAATAATCGTGTGTGCGGTCTCCAGGATAGACGTGGAAGTATCTCGATTGAGCCAGAGTTGGAGTTCGTAGATATCCGGTTGGCCATTACGTGTAGCCCTACGAAAATGTTCGAGTAGACGCAACGGTTCTGAGGATTCCTGGGAATGCAGGAAGAGAAAGTGGGTAAGTTGGGAGAAGGTCACTGAGTTGAAGTGGAATATGCTGAGCAGTGCCCGTATGTTCGCGCTTACTCGCTCATTCCGTGCAAAGGCGTTTCTGCTGGATGTATTGATAGCTCGAAAGAGTGTGTTCAGATGCTTATCTAATTGCATAAGTTTTTCATAGAGGATAGGAAGCGGATAATTCAATTTAAATTGGCCACTTCCAGCATACTCAATGATGCCCCTTCGCACAAGATTCAGCAATTCTGTTTCCAGAATCTTGAGAGACACATGCAAACTGTTCGCCAGTTCCCGTGCAGAGAGCGTTAAGAAGCGCTCATGGTTCAGGCGATATTCGTTATTGCTCAGGAAGATGCGTACAAGCGGCCAGGAGGCTGAGCCTGCTGGTAGCGCTTGTAAACGGGTCTGATACTCTTTTCCAAATCGCAACTGCCAGATGTTGCTGGCGTAAGCCCCTCTTTCTACGAGAGCTTGATGAGAGCGTTTGTCTTTCGTCTGGTATTCCAGGTAGTATAGCAGTGTGTGGACGTGATCTTCCTGAACTCCAGCTCGTTCTGCGATCTCCTGTACGCTGGCAAATATATGCCGGGAGTCGCTCATCGAGAAGTTTGCGTGCTCGTTATGCATCTTACTGCCTAGATTGAGCTCTCTGTCACGCTTATAGAGAGTGCTTATCGCCTGGTATACGTCTTCGATCTCATAATCTGTGAAGGTGGTCTGGCTACTCAAGAAACGCTGCTTTTCAAGGTCGCTGGGGTGAAAAAGGAGTATGCACTGTGCCCGTTCCTGGCCCTCACGAAACTGGCTATCCCGTCCTGCCCTACCTGCTTCTTGATAATAGGCCTCTGGGGTTGCAGGCGTATCAAAATGGATCACGAAGCCGAGCCGCCGTACATCTATACCCATCCCGAAAGCGTTCGTACCGGCAACGACATCTATTCCCTGTTCGGTATCGCTGGTAAACATGTTTAGGGTATCGTCTCGCTCAGCGTTGTCCATTCCTGCGTGATAGGCTCTCACACGCAGCCCGGAGATTTCTTTTCTCAGAAAATCAGCAATATCTTCAGTTGTACTCTGGTAGGCACAATAGATCAGCCCGCGTTGGCGCCTGCCCAGTGGTTGTGACCAGCGTGGGTAGAGATCGGGCAGATGGTTGCTCTTTTGCTGGGGATCCGAGCTAAGCAGGGAGAGCAGCTTCTGTTTCTTGAGTTCTGTTACTGTTTGTTGCAACATACTTCTGGTTAGATGCAGGCGGTAGCCGCATAAGGGACAGATGCCGGGCGCAGTGATGTATTCGTAGGTGTGCTTGCATTTGGGACAACTCTGCATTGGAGTGATATAGTCAAAATGGAATTCAAGTTCGGGACGAATTGCCGAGGAGAGAACGACTTCATCCTCGCTGATGCGTAGCCCCAGTTTCTCTATGATGTCTGTCACGGTGCTCTCTTGATCTGGTTGTACCACATTGTGGCTATCCTTATAGCCCCTGCGTGCTGTGGCAGTGAGCGCTATAATAGGAAACTCCCGATTTCGGCCCTGGCAGAGCGTCTGCTCAATCCATTTCTTAAGTGCGAAATAGTCGGTGCGGAAGTTGTGCCCCCACTGGCTGATGCAGTGAGCCTCATCCATAGCGATGAGACCTATTTCACGGTATTGTAAGACCTCACGGATTTTCTTGGAATATATTTGCTCTGGGGCGAGGTAGATAATCGAGTAGTATCCCTTTTTGATCCCCTCAAGATGCTCCTGGCGTTGTTCGAGTGAAAGCGTGGAATTGAACATGATTGCTGAGAAAATGCCTTTGTGCCTGAGTTGGTCCACCTGGTTGCTCATCAACGCAATCAGCGGCGAGAAGACCAGCGTTACTTTGGGTATAGTCTCCTCAGCCAGGATGATAGCAGGAAGCTGGAAACACAGAGATTTCCCTCCTCCGGTGGCTGCGATCACCAGTTGGTCTTTTCCATCGAGCATGGTGCGCACGACATCCTTCTGAGTGAGAGCAGGCCGATCTTCTCCTTCAAGAGGAGGAAATGAACGGAAGGTATCGGTATCCCAAACACTGCGTAGTATGAGGGTGAGATCGGCGTCGGAGATGGATACGTGGTCATCCAGGCCATGGTATGCCATGATACTGCAGAGCGTTACGAGAAATTCTTCGAAATCCATTTCAGTATCCAGGTTTGTGAGTTCCTGGACATCAGCGCATTCTGAGAGGATGTGTAGGACTTCGTCTCGATAACTCCTGGAAAGCAGACTGCCATCGCAGATGATCTGTTCGTTCGCATCTGAGGTCAGGCGGATTTTCAGCTCCTCGAGATAGACTGACCCATCCAGGAGTGTCTGCCTGAGGCCAGGAGAGGTAAAGACGAGCAAGCGCCGTGAAGGATCATGCAGGCGCTCCCGTATCTTCGAGACGGTCCACTTGAGTTGCGTTGCCAATAGCTGCCGTCCGGCCGTAGCGCCAGCTTGCTGAAACGCCTGGATGAAAGCTTCCATCGCTAGACTATTATTGAGTGAGACGAGTATTTTTTGATGTTTCTCTTGCATGATACGGGCCAACAAGGCCCCAACCTGTATCATCCACGTACGGCGCTTCAGGTAACCGCCGGGAGGGATGAGCTCAGGAGACGGAAGATAAACGCGTTTGCGGGGTTGTTGATCCTGCTGGAAGGGGAGCTTATGGTCAATACCCAGGCAGCGCTCCAGAAAAGTGGTGTTGTTTCCACCCGTAGAGAGGGCAGGCCCGGCAAGGAGATGTTTTTGATATGGTTCCCAGTACTTGCGCTGGAAGAGCTCTCGAAGGTCAGCGCTTATGCCGCATATACGCCAGCTGTGAAGCTGCGGCATTGCTCCCTTGTTCTCAAACCAGAGATCAATCCAGAAGGCATGAGTATATGCCTGGTCTTGGGGTATTCGCGAGCTCTTCTGAAAGAGATCCTCGATCGTATTCGCGAATCTTCCTCCCAGGGCACTGACCTGCTTCAGCCCTGCAAGCACTGCTCGTAGATCGGGACTTGCGTGTTGTGAAGTGTGAGCGGTAAGGCTAGAGAGTGGTAGGCGTTCATGGTAGCCAGGTTCAGGCAGATACGCACTGGCTATCTGCTGGATGTGCGCTTCAAAGTGTGAGAGTACAGTTCGTTCTGCCGGAGAGCGGAGGTGACTTTTGAGTTGATCGCTCGTCAGCTCGGTCGCGCCAAACTCAGCCAGATTCATCTGCAGGTACATGGCGTCGTCGATCATGATGGTGCTCGCTTGCACAGACACCTGTTGCCTGGTGAAGGCTGCATGCTTGCTCAACAGGATGGGATGGGTTTCAATCGCCGACTTGGCTGCACACCATGTAGAGCAATCTTCTTTGTGGTTGATATCGCTCGAGCAACATGACTCCAACAGTATGCGCCTGAGATCTGCGATCTCCTCATCGTCAAGCGCCTCTAAAGGAAGGCGCAGCGGGTAGAGGGTTGCGGCGTCGTGGTTATGCGATGCCTGGTACAAGCAGAAGAGATGCAGCTTCTGTTCGCTAGATGAAGAGTTTTCAATTGCCTGACGGACGCGTGTGGGGCAGAGGAGTGTCCGCGGATCGGGTAGGACATAAATCCGCTCCACCTGTGGATAGTGCGCGAGGATACGCTCAACGCGGGTGCGAGAGCCAACGGTCACAACTGTTCGTTCTGCCGGTGAAAGTGCATGAGTGTAGAACGCATCATAATCAGCGTGTTCAATGTATAGGTCAGCATTGGTGCTAAGGGCTCGAAGCATCGCGGGACTTGCCTGGGTGCCTCTGAGCGGTGCAATGCACCTTGAGATGCTCGGTCCAGCATCGAAGTCCCATTTGAGATTGGGATCTGCCCCAATATTCCGGGGTTGCAAAATGGCTCTATCAAACGCGCTATTCGGTGGAACCAGCGCCCGTATCCCTGTCAGCAAATGAGCTTCTCTCCCTGCCAGGCTGTCTCCTAAAGCATGGAAGAGCTGTGCGCAATAATGGGCATCGGGCAATGCCAAGTGCAAGGATTCGTGTAAAACAGGTATACCGTACGTTTGGCAGAGGATGTCGAGGTGGTGGCGCAGGCTATCTGGGTGGAGTAAACGGGCCAGTTGCAGCGTATCAATCATGTGATCTTTGGGGATGGTTACGCCCATACCTTCTAAATGTGGGGCATCGAATGCACGTAGATTATGTCCGACGACGATGTCATCTCCGATAAACTGCTGTAGTTTTTGTGCTACCCTCGTCGCTGTAGGTGCCTGGCCTAGCCTGGACCGGGCAGTCTCCTTGTCCCATTTCGCCGGGCAGAAATCCCGCTGTATATACGAATGATAGTGACACAAACACGTCTGCCCTTTGTAACGAACGGCAGCCACTTCAAACACACGAGAACCGGGAGCTGTTTCTTCACAGGGATCTACTTCGAGGTCAAGGGTAGCAACGACCAGAAAGATATAATCCGGGTGATGCAGTAATGCAGGAATTCCGTCCCACTGTCCTTCGTAGAATTGCATCAATTGGGGTACTTCCTGCCCTAACTCCACGGCCTTCCGGTATGCCTGGACTGCTGCCATTCCATCCCCAAGCTGTTCTCCCCGCAGATCGCCAATCATCTTCCATGCCAGGCCTGCTCGTTCATCTTGCTGGGACAACATCACAAATTGCAGGAGCGCTTCATGCAGGACATGTGGAGGACGGCCAAGTTGTCGGAAGGCTTGAATCAGTAGCCAGAGAGCCTCGGGAGAAGCGTGACGTTTTATCAGGTGCTCAAGAAGAGATGCAGCTTCAGCATAGTTTTCGCGGCGGATGAGAGCCTGGGCCAGCAATTGGTGCGCATATTCCAATGGAATACCGTATGCGGGGAGCGATCGGTAGAATTGAATGGCTAAATCATCGCAGCGCGCTTCTGCTACCCAACGTACCGTTATAGCCTGGATGACAGATATGAAACCGGGGAGTGCCGGGTGTGGGAGTGAAATGAGTATTTTAGCGAGCAATGGATACCCGTAGCTGCCCCCTATAAGAGAAAGCGCCTCAGCCCTACTGTGTTCAGGAAAGAACGTAAGTAATTCCTGTACAGTGCTGTTATAAAACGTAGCAATGTGAATAGGTCTCCCACGTAGCATTTCAAAATAAAGGTTTCCGATTGATTCTAGCGTCTGGGCTGTCCGAGGATCGGAAGGAGCGCTTCTGATGAAGCAAGCAAGTGCCCAGAGCTGCTGCTCTGGTGCTCGCTGGAGTGCTTGAAGCACGCATGCAAGTTGCCACCAGATTTCAGAAGAGGAACTGTGTTGTGCTAATTCCAGAAGCAGTGGCTCGGCTTGGAGATATTGAGCGCGCGCCACGAATGCGCGTGCCATGAGCCATTGTACATAACGTTGAGGAGCTCCGTACGCTGTTAGCGATTGATACAATGCCAGTGCCAGATCATCATGGCGTCCCGCATGTGTCCATTGTTCTGCGATCCATTTTGCGACGAACGAGAGACCAGCAGGAGGGGAGGGTAAGAATTGTAGCAGGAGGAAAGCAACTCGGGTCGGGTCACTGTTCGTAGCAAGTTGTAATGCTTCTGCTCGTATTTGCTCAGGAAGCACTTCAAGCAGCTTCAGCAGCGTCGATAGATCCGGTGTGGAATTGTCTCGTTCAACTGAACTCCATAACAGACATGACGTAAGCTGGACGTTCGTGCCTGGAGACTCTATGTGAAGGAGATGAGTTAAAGCTGCGGAGGAGGTCTTCCATTTCTTCAGTGCTTGCTCTGCTATCTGTTGCGGTAGCATGTCGTCAGTAACATACCATAGACCCAACAATCTTGCCCAAAAATAGATCAAACGCCTCACCGGTACTCTCTCCATCCCGATTATACTTATCAAATCTTTAAAGTATTTCTCAAGTGCAAGTAATTATGGCTGAGGAGTTCCGTCATTGGGAAGGAATATTGGTTAAAATATGGTTGTGATTTAGTTGCAATTCTTTGAAACTGGTTGCGATCAGCTTTTCATGTAGTGAAATGATTTTCGATGGAAACTTTCCGCTTTCACCCTTCTGCTCCAGTCAAGCATAACAATACTGGATGTGGACTGCCAGTATGATATCCCGAGAAACCGATACTTGTGTTCCGTTTGTGGGCGAGAGTTTGCGTCTCAAGAACTACTTTTATCCCGTATTAGTGCTTAAATATCGTCATGCATTGCAGAGTGTAGTAATATATCTCAACAATGTGATTGTTACTAAAATGATAAGAAATTTTGTTCTGGTGTAATGATTTGCGATAAAAAATGAATATCGCGTAGGAGAGCAACAATGAGCCGGAGATTAGCCACACCTTCGTAGTATTTGCAATGAAGCTCGTACCTGACTATGTGTGAAATCTGAAATTCACAGAGTTGAGGCTCATCAATACTTATACAAGGTTTGCCGTGTGCATATGGCTAATCACCAGACTACGAGTTGCGAGACAGATAAGGAAGAAGGTGTCTATGGAGGAAACAAAGACCAGGATACCAAGCGCTGGCGTCGCTTCAACAGATCCTCGCGCTACTGTTTTACTCAAACAGTTCCTTGGCAAGGAGGCTGCACAGTTCATTGGTATTTTACGGAGTTATATCTCCCAATATCATCTCGCTTCAGGTGATGAAGAGGTGCAAGATAAGGCGCTTGAGCTGTTCCATGATGTCTATATCGAGGCCATGCGATCTCTCTCTCATTTCGACCCGGACCGCCCTCCACGTGCCTGGTTGCTCGGCATTGCGCAAAATCTGGTAAAGCGAGAGTATACAGCAGCGATAAGGCGCAAGCAAAATGAAGTGAGTATAAGTGAACTTGTTCGGCGAAACCAAGATCAAGGGATGGACGCAGATCCGCTAGAACGCTATTTTATACAGAACAGTTCTGGACCTGAAGAGCAGGTAGAAGCAAGTGAACACGTTCATTATCTCCTTTCCCAGGTTTCCCAGGAGTATCAAGCCATTCTCCGAATGTGGTACATCGAAGACCTAGAGGGGATGGAAATCGCAGAGCGCCTGGGTTGTAGTTATAACAGTGCGATAGTACGGCTGCATAGAGCAAGAAAACGGCTGCAGGACGTCATCCTAAGAGAGAAAGGGGGGCATAATGGATAGAGATCAGTTAAAGAGCGAGCAAAGAAAAGCACGTGAAAGGATTGTTCTGGCTTATCTGGACGCATTTGATCGGTGTGATGCTGAAAACGTAGACCGCATCTTGCAGCAAGCTGAACAAGATCCAGTGCTAGAAAAAATGATCTGGGATGTGCACGCAACATACCAGACGGAACAGGAGTACAAGGGATACGAAAAAGATGTGGCTCTGGTGCGAGAACTTTTACAACATCATGTCTCCTCGGGATGGACAGAACACTCTGAACTAGCTGACATACCTCCTCTTACAATAAGCGACGTGATTGCACAGATGCAGAGCGAAGCAGTTGCGAAAGGTGAGGTCAGGCAGGAATTTACAAATCTTGCACATCAGTTACGCCAATCGTCAAAACAACTGCCGGAAAACATGGGGTTACATGGAGTATGTAAACTCTTCCAGGAGTTGGGTGTACCGGTCAGCAAACAACTACAACGCGTATTTAGCGAATCCGCTCTCGTCCTTATCTCGCGTAGAGATCAAGGAATGGCTCAATTAGCGGCAGCGCGTCGACAGCGATCGAAAGCATTGCAATCAGCAGAGCAGCCTGACAAGGAGCAACCATGATGCTAGATCCTATTGAAAATGCCATTGAGGAGTTGTACCAGTTAGCTGAGGTGCCTCCAGTAACTGGTACGAAACATGTTGTTCCGCTGAATGACCTGGTAGGAGCATATAACCTGGCATGTATTGAAATGCTTGCTTTAACGAGCGAAGCAGCTTCGAACCATCTCTTGCAGCGTGGGGTTATTCTTCAGCCGCTGCGCTTGGTGAGCAGGGAACCATTGGCCGGGTATGTGTATATCAGCAAACGTGTTGGCTATATCTTCGTGGAGAAGGATGATCCTTTGGGACGAAGGCGTTTTTCAGTCGCACATGAGTTAGGCCACTACGTGTTGCACTTCTTGCCATTGCTTGATCATTCGACGCATGCAGATTACGAGCTTGTTGAAATTACAGAGGCACTGACTTGGGGCAATGCCGAAGAGGAGGAGGCAGAGGCACCACGCCAGGGGAATGTACAGCCTTTGCAGTCTGAACTGGTAGCATTGTTACCATCTTATGATCAGATGGAACTGGAAGCAAATCAATTTGCTGGGAACTGCTTATGCCTGAATTGCTCGTACGTGAGCTGGTGCAGCGATTTGCAGTAGATTGCAGGGGAGACGACTTAGTTTGGCGTCTTGCTACCGAAATGATGATGAGCCGTGCAGCCGTCAAGGTGCGATTGCGTAGCCTTGGTTTGTTGCCGATTCCTGTCGGAGCACATGAAGAGGGGTAAGGTATGGGATTAGAGTTTTTGCGTGACCACGGGGCGCAGCGTATGCGCGATGATATTATGGGGCCACTCTTGCTCGATAATGACTATGAACAGAGTAACGTACAAGAAACCGAACAATGCCTCGAATATGAATTACCAACAGAGAAGTGGCGTGCTTTGCCAGTCAATCATGTCTCGATTCCTGCTGAATGGTCACTTGGTCCACAGCGCTTTATCGATGGGAAAGATCTTGGACGCACTGTGGCATGGTTACAAACTGAGGAGTGGTATCCTATTCCGGTACGTCTTTCAGAGATTGGCGCGGTCATTATTCAGAATGTCGAAGGACGACTGCGACGTGAGTGGTATACCGTTGAGCGCGTCGTGTCTATGATCATTGATCCTTTTCCCTGGTACGAAATTGAGAGTTTCGCTATAGCCTTGCAGGAAGAAAATCTACGCCTGCTCCCTTGTAGAAAACCACAAGGGCGCCTGACGTATGATTTCCAAGAAATGCGAAAAGCCACACAAAATCGCACCCTTGATGAGATGATGCGCTTGGAAAAACGTGCGCTCGTTCATGCTTGCGATACCCCTGTCCTTATAGACGGCAGATTGGAATCACGCTACGGCGGCTTCGACGAACTTCTCACTCCTGTCGTTGGCATGATCAAAGGACACCATCGAGATTATCTGCATAAAGAGGGTTGGCGGGTCTATTACAATCTTCGTTGTGGAGAGAGAACTCCGGCTTTCCTTCTGAAACAAAAGAACGTCGATGTAGTTTCATGGTATGTGCGTATCGATGGCACGGGGAGTGACCTTCCAAACTGGGGAATTGTTCGATTAGAAATACCGGCAAAATTTTTTGAGAAGCTCGGCAAGGACTGGGAGTATATCAATCGGATTTCGTATCTGGTCTGTGAATATCGGTGCCGCGATAAAAGTTACGAGCGTGCATCAGTCTCTCTCTATCCTATACAGCGAGCAGAGGAGAGCCTCGGATCCCTATTTACGGGAGCAGATAAATTCATTCAGCACTTTTACAAGCTGATACAACTTTAATCATGGGAGGGAGCACAATGGACCAACAGGGTAACAATAGCATCGTTCAAGATCACAACGATACGGCTGGCGAGGGAATGCCAAATGAGTCTCCGCTACAGGAAGGTGGTAAAACGTGTATTGGGAGAGTAGGAGCGCCACCACAGAAAGAGGCAACCAGTACCAAGTTCTACTTCTGGACACCTGAGAATCAGTTGGTTGAGAAGACGCAAATCATCACCTGCGAAAGTGCTATTGCTGGGGAAAACTACACCTTCTATGGCATCGTAAATGAGGTATACCGTCAGAGCCGCAAGCGCTCTATGGGCGCTGAAATCGATGAGGCAGATGGGGAGATAGACCACGAACCCCCATTTAAAAATGATGGTTTTACCTATGCAGAAGCCAGTATATTACAAACGCCGGTGTTTGCCCCACCTCAAGAGCGGAGTCGAGTCTACCTGGCCTGTGGGGATGAAGCACGAATCGCTTACGGTGCTGATGAGATAGATGAGAAGTCTGCCCTCGAAATCGGGTTAATCAAGAACGGCGTCAACACTATAGCGGGGCCAGGTGTCATTGATCTAGATTATTTACTGGGGACAAATGGCGGCCACATGAACGTCAATGGTTCGGCAGGGCGTGGTACGAAGTCTAGTTTTCTACTGCATGTGAACTGGTTACTCCTGCACAAGGCACGAAGTGATGCCAAGAAACGGCCCTCTGCTCGAGATCGCTGGCTCATTGCCCCCATTATCCTCAATGTCAAGGGCCAGGACCTCTTCTACATTGATCGCAGGAGCAGTCGATTCCATTCAGAGGCTCACATCGGAGACTGGAAAGCCCTGGGCATTCAAGATCCGAGACCATTCGAGCAGGTGACAATGTATGCTCCACAAATGCCGGACAGTGATATTGCGGTGCCAACTGGGCGTGGAAGTTCGGTCAAACCATATAGTTGGAGCCTGAGCGACATTATCGAGAACGGGTTGTTTTCCTATCTGTTTGCCGAGGCAGATGCGAATGATGCCAACTTTGGGGCACTGGTACTGGATGTGGAGGCCTGGCTCACGAGAGAGAAGACAGAGGCTGGTATAACAACCCGTACTTTGCGTAGTAGTGATGGCGCACCGCAAACATTTCAGGAACTGCTGATCTGGGTCGATGAGCAGAGCGATAGTAAGGATGGAAAATGGCGAAATCATCACCCTTCGACCTGTAAGAAATTGTATAGGCGTGTGCTGAAGTTAGTGCTAGAGTGCAAGGGAGTGTTGCGTATCGATGATCGCCGTGGCAATCCACCGGACGTGAGGAGGAGTGATACCAGCGATCCCCAAGTTATCGATCTTTCGTCACTGGCAGCCAGACCCGAAATTCAGCGCTTTGTCGTTGCCACCATTTTCCGACAATTAATCGATGCTCAGACTGGCCCTCATGCTATTCCCGGCCTGGTCTACTTGGTAACGCTCGACGAACTCAATCGCTTTGCACCGCGCGGCGCAAATGATCCCATCACGAAATTGATCGAGAATATCGCTGCGGAGATGCGCTCAAGAGGGATTATCTTGTTGGGTGCACAACAACAGGCATCCAAAGTATCCGAAAAGGTGATAGAGAATGCTGCGTTGCGGGTTCTGGGCAGAACCGGTACGCTAGAACTGGATTCAGTTACCTGGCGCTTTTTAAGCGCCAGTGCGAAGATCAAAGCTAGTGTACTGCCTTTATGGGAGAAACTTATTATACAGGACAATTTCCGTGAACCAATGCATGTGCGCGTTCCTTTCCCTGCCTGGGCCATGAACCCTCGTGAGGCAATGAACGAAAAGGATGACGAGAATGAGATTACGCTCTATTAGAGAGTAGGAAGCGAGAACGCTCATGCGAATACTACACACCTCGGATTGGCACTTAACTGAAAAATTGGGCAGTGTGGATCGTCACCCAGATATAGTTGCTCGCCTTCGTGAGATAGCAAGATACCTGGATGAGTATCGTGTGGATGTCATGCTCGTCTCCGGCGACATGTTTAGCCAGTGCACGCGATGGGACGAAATTGAGAGGGCGGTTAAAGATGTAAATACTATCTTCAAACCCTACTTACTTCGTGGAGGAACGATTGTAGCGATCAGTGGCAACCATGATAACGAACATCTTTTTTCAATACTGCGAACAACTCTTGATCTCGCGCTTCCTCTCGACACCCAACAAATGGGAGGAGGTCCGAGACCGAGCGGACGATTATATCTTGCCTCTGAGCCTGGCTTATTACGCCTTTCCGATGAAGACGGGCAGGTCGTGCAGTTCGTCCTGCTGCCTTATCCGACCCAGATGCGCTATTTGAAAGATGAAAAAATACGCTATAGCAGTCTGGCAGATAAGCACCAGCGCCTGCACGATGAACTAGTGAAACGCCTCGATAACATAGTAAGCAATGCACTGCGAGAAGATCAGCGTAGCGTTTTGGTGTCTCACATCCATGTGCGTGGAAGTGAAATCCATACATCACACCATTTATCAGAAAACGAGGAAATTGTCTTCGAGCAGGGAGAACTTCCCACACGCTGGGAATATATGGCACTTGGGCATATTCATAAGCCTCAAGCGATTCGCACTATCCCACACGCCAGGTATGCTGGTAGCATTGAGCGTCTCGACTGGGGAGAGCGTGAGGACGACAAGGGAGTCGTGTTTGTCGAAATCGGTCCAGATGGCCGCACAAAAGAGCCGATCTTGCTTCCTCTCGAAGGGACCCTGTTCTACGAAATTGAAATTCGCGACCACGAAAAAGATATACAGCAGTTACAAGAGCAGTATCCCAACGCTACGCCTGCTCTGGTGAGGTGCCATATCATCTACAAGCCAGGAGACGATTTAAATAGCGTACTACAAGCGATGAGAGCGATCTTCCCGCGCTGCTACAAAGTACAACTTGAAATGGAAGGCCTAGCTCCCGCAGCAGGCGCTCAAGGAGAGCAAGTATTGTCCCCGACAGTGGAGACCACTATCGAAAACTATTTGCAAGAACGACTGAAAGAACACCCCTTACGGGATGAGGTCTTGTCAGCAGCCCGCGAGTTGATTGTTAACGTAGAGTAGGGAGAGAAAAATGATACCACTTCGCATCTCACTTGAAGGCTTTATGTGCTACCGTGATAAACAATGTATAGATTTTCATGGGTCATCGCTCTGGATTTTATGGGGAGAAAATGCTGTAGGTAAATCGGCTGTTTTTGATGCCATAACCTACGCGCTGTACAACGAGTATAGAGGGGGAAAATCCAATCACAAGGATCTGATCAACCATGATGCAAATAAATTGTGCGTTGAATTTGATTTCTTGCTGGGCTATGTTACATACAGAATCAGGCGCACTTGCGCGAGAAGTGGAAGCTCTACACGTGCAATCTATCTCCTCGATGAGTCAGGTTCCGATGGCTCAGGAGGTCCTGCAATCATTCCCATTGCCGATACCGAGACAGTCCAGGGTTTTGAAGAATGGGTGAGACGTATGGTTGGCTTTACATATACGACTTTTATCTCTTCGGTGTTGTTGCTACAGGGGAAAAATGAAAAGCTATTAGATGTAGCCCCTCAAGGTCGTTTTGTAGTGCTCTCTGAACTGATTAATCTTTCCCGTTATGAACGTATCGCAAAGGCCGCTGATCTGAAGCGTGGCGAAGCGAAGGTAACACTCGACAGCCTGGAAACGCGGTTACAGCAACTACCTGAAGTGACGAATGAACGAATAACTGACCTAAAGGGTGAAATAGTGCAAAAAGATGTGGAGTTGGAACAAAAAAGTACAGAGATAGAAGATTTGACCACACTTCTGGAACGTGTTCGACAGCGCATGCGGCTTGTGCACCAAAAAGACGAAGAGGAGACCCGCCTCCAAGCAATTTCGAAATTGTTAGAACGGGAACAGGAAATCAAAGAGCGGTATGTAGAATGGGCGGACCTGGAGCAGGTGCTTCCATCTATTGAACAGATTGAGGAACAACGGCGACAGATTCATGAGAAAGATCAGCATATCATATCGCTGCAAAATGACATACAGGTTCTGAATACACTTATTCAAGGTCTGAAGCAGAGCAAAGGGGTGATGGAAAAACAGTTTGAGGCCTATCGGGGAGAGCAAAGGCAGGTACAGGAACGAAAAGAGGAGTGCCTGAGGCAGCAAAAGGATCTGGTGCCCCTGGTAGAGCGGATTGATCAGATTGAAAAGGCACATGAGGCAGTACTTGATTCAGAAAAGAAGCTAGCCGATTTTCGGGAGGACATCGAGCAGGCAGTCACCGATGCTGAACAACGTATGAAAGCATTGGAAGAAGCATCCCGGGCGTTGCCCTGGTTGAAAAAAGTTGCTCATTGGCGTGAGGATATGAACAAGGCTCTCCTTGATGAAAGATTGGCTCAGGAAGAGCTTGAAAAGCTAAGCGAACAATTGTCAGAGGCGCAGCAGACGCTGGAATCAATGGATGTAGAGCTGAGGAGTGCTCAGCAGGAGGAGCGGCAGCTTTTTGAACTCACCGCGCAGGCGAAGCAAAAATACAAAGATACACAAGAGCGACTTGAACGTTTTGAAGATGTTGCTACCCAACCCGTTTGCGAGCTGTGTGGGCAGGTGATCGACCAGCAACATGCTCTTAATGAAAAAACGCGCCTGCAGAACCTACAACAAGACGCAAAGGAACAGTTCGATGCGATAACACGGCAACAAGAAGAGGCGAAGAAGGTATTGTTATCGCTAGAAAATGAGCGTCTAGCGGTGCAGGCAAAATCAAAGTCACTCACTGAGTCGGTTCTTGATAACGAGAATATTGGGAAGAATGCTCAGTCTCATGTAGGCCAATATCGATCCCAGCTGATTGAAGCTTATGCCGCACTTCCCGCTTTGTATCAAACATGTATCATGGATAATCAATCGGCCAGTGATATCGATTGGCAAGAAACTGTGTATCCCTCGTCCACGGATTTACAAGAGATCGAATTACTAGCGAAGAAGAAGAAGATCCATGAATCAGATTTAAAACAATTGCGTGAAGAGCATGAGCAATGGCGATGTGTTCAAATGGAACTAGCTCTGTTAAAGGCGCAACTGAAAGATTTGGAAGATAAGACAAATCTAGTGCAGGCAAGAGCTGCCAGGACGCGTTTGTTGACGTTGGAGCAGGCATATACAGATTTGCAGAACGAGGAGAATCAAATCGATGGTTTGCTCGAACAAATAGATGCACGCCTGAGCGTAGTGCGCCATAATCTGCTTCAGACCGAAACTTGCTCCCAAACATATCAAGTAGATCTAAAGGGCGAGAGAGCAACCGTGGATGAAAAGAACAGACTAGTACAGGTTCTTCTGACCACTTTAACAACTGAATGGCAGGAGCGTGCTGTAACACTCGATACACAAGCCTTAGGAGTATTAAAATGCAGGCACGTTGAATTAGCAATCTATGAAAGCCTACATGATGAATTGGAGCAAGCGCAGCAATCAAGAGAGAGCTGCCAGAAACGCATAGATGAATTGGAGAAGCACATTACTCTTGAATACAAAGAAGAGGCATTGTATTCGGAAGATGCAGTTCAGGAGAATCTGAACACCAGGAAAGATGAGCGGCGGCAATTAGAAGAAGAACGCAATTCGAGGGGAGTCGAGCTCTCACTGTTAAAGGGTCAGCAGAAGACACGATCTGAAGTGCTTGAACTGAAACGCACGACCGAGCGTAGGTTACAAGTGTATAAACTTCTGGCTGATCTCCTTGGGCGTAATGGTCTTCAGCGTAGTCTGATGAACGATGCAGAAAAAATGATCGTCATGTATGCGAATCAAACTTTGTATAATCTGTCCCATGGTCGTATGCGCATTGAATTGAAGAAAGACAGTCAAAGAGCTGGGTCTCATAAAATTGATAAGGCTTTGGATCTAGTGGTGTACGATGAAGCGACAGGAAATCAGGCTATTCCCGTTGACATGGTAAGTGGCAGCCAGAAATTCCGCATCGCGATAAGCTTGGCGATGGCCATTGGGAAGCATACACGTGGAAATGGACGTGGGGTAGAATCGGTGATTATCGATGAGGGCTTTGGTAGTCTCGACAAGGCAGGACGCGACGATATGATTCTGGAGCTATCTCAGCTCAGTCAAGAACTGTCACGAGTTATCGTCGTTTCGCACCAAGAGGAAATCGCAAACGCCTTTAGCAATCGCTACAGCTTTGAACTCGTTGATAGTTCAACTCAAGTGAGTTTTATGCTGAGCGATGAGTAAATCTTTGCCAGGAAATGCGCAATGCAACACCTTTCAAACTGACTTATAGAGCTATGATATCTTGTTCCTTGTTTTGTAAACATGCATTCAAAGTAATCATGCTGTCTATTAGATATCAGGAATATGTGTTCAGCGCATGAGAAATGCCATAGGCTTGCCATGATCTTTAAGTTAGGCTAAACTAAGAAAACTGCAAGATTACCCCTACAAGCTCTCATTGGCAGATGAAGACTGAGTAAGGTGAGAAGATCTGGTGGTTCAACGCTCCACCAAGGGCGATCTGTACCCACCACATGAGAAAGAAGCAGAAAAATATATGTAAGGAAAGGGTTGAGGATGGAAGGATGACTGCACCCAAAGAAGTTCTTGAGCTTGTCGAGCGCTTTGACCGTAATCGCAATGCCTATTGTTCTCATAATTACTATGAAGCTCGACTGCGTATTGAATTCATCAATCCACTTTTTAAAGCACTCGGCTGGGACATGAGCAACGAGCGAGGCTATGCTGAGGCATACAAAGATGTTATCCACGAAGAATCCATCAAGGTAGGCGTTGCAACGAAAGCCCCTGATTACTGCTTCCGTATAGGGGGAACCCGTAAGTTCTTCCTCGAAACCAAAAGACCATCTGTCAACATTAAGGAGGACATAGAAGCAGCTTTCCAATTGCGTCGCTACGCGTGGTCGGCGAAACTTCCCCTCAGTATTCTTTCTGACTTTGAGGAGTTCGCTGTCTATGACTGTCGATTCAAACCTGAAAAGGCAGACAAAGCCTCTACGGCTCGTGTCATGTACTTCAGTTATGTCAACTATCCCGAGCAGTGGGACGAGATTGCAGCATTGTTCTCTCGTGAAGCAGTACTTAAGGGCTTTTTCGATACGTACGCTGAGTCAAGCAAGACGAAAAAAGGGACTGCTGAAGTTGATGATGTCTTTCTTGCCGAAATAGAGCAGTGGCGTGAAATGTTGGCTAGGAACCTCGCTCTTCGCAATCCAGGTCTTTCTGCGCGCGATCTCAACTTCGCCGTCCAGATGACCATTGACCGAATCATTTTCCTGCGCATCTGTGAAGATCGGGGTATAGAACCGTATAAGCGACTGCTAGAACTCCAGGAAGGTAGGCACGTTTATGAGGCGCTCTGCCAATTGTTTCTCGAGGCTGATGCAAAATATAATTCCGGTCTGTTCCATTTCACACACGAAAAAGACAATTTGGAAGCCCCTGATACCTTCACGCAATCTCTTACGGTTGATGATATGCCTTTGAAAAAAATCATCAAGGATTTATATTATCCCGACAGCCCGTACGAATTCTCGGTTCTCCCAGCAGATATCCTTGGCCAGGTCTACGAGCAGTTTCTGGGGAAAGTGATTGGTCTTACCCATGGGCACCGAGCGGTGGTCGAGGAAAAACCTGAGGTCAAGAAAGCGGGTGGAGTCTATTATACTCCGACACATATCGTGGATTACATCGTTGAACAGACGGTAGGGGAGCTCTTGAAAGGAAAAACGCCGCGACAGGCTGCAAAACTAAAGATTCTCGATCCAGCCTGTGGTTCTGGCTCATTCCTGCTCGGCGCCTACCAGTACCTCCTTGACTGGCACAGTAACTTCTATCAATCAGAGGGTCCGGAGAAGCACCGAAATGTGTTGTTTGAGGGTTTTGGTGGAGTTTGGCGGTTGACAACTGCAGAACGCAAGCGCATCTTGCTCAATAACATCTATGGAGTTGACCTGGATCCGCAAGCGGTTGAGGTGACGAAGCTGTCCTTGCTGCTCAAGGTGTTAGAGGGTGAGTCAGAGGGAAGCCTGGCTACCCAGATGCAAATGTTTCAAGAACGCGTGCTCCCGAATTTGGGCAACAACATTAAGTGTGGGAACTCTCTCATCGGGCCTGATTTTAATGATAACGAGCAGATGAGTTTTCTCGATGAGGAAGTGCGTTATAGCATCAATACCTTCGACTGGCACACTGAATATCCAGAGATTATGAAGAAGGGAGGCTTTGATGCGGTTATCGGTAATCCTCCCTACATCTTCGGTGAGTATCATAATCAGAAGGCAAAACAATATTTTCGCACACATTTTGCTCTCGCGCGAAATCAGTATGATACCTACTGGCTCTTTATTGAACGAGGCTTGAATTTAACCAGGAGTAAAGGCCGCTTCGCTCTCATTGTTCCCGATGCGCTTTTGGCGCGCGATGAAACGCTTGACACACGGCAGGTGTTACTAAGCGAGGGCCTTGAGAGCGTATACCATTGTGGCATGGTATTTAAGGCGCATGTCTCTACTATCGTGTTCGTTGCAGAGAAGGATGAACAACATGCTGAAATACGGAGCGATATTCGTAACAAGAGGACTGTAGTGACCGAACACACATGTCGTCGGAAGCGTTTCGTGGAAGATCCGATGCACAGATTGCTTGTTCATGCCACAGATCAAGAAGCAGATATTCTCTCAAAGGTAGAGAGCGAGTGTAAACGTTTAGAAAGCGTTGTGAGTATCTCGCGAGGGGAAGAAATTGGGAAGAAGGAGGTACTGACTGAAGGACCCATTCCTATCATGGTTGGTGATGATATCGACCGCTATCACATCGACCAGCCAAAGCGTTATGTGCAAAAAATGACGAAGGATGCTCAGCTGTATCTACCTCCCAAAATCGTAATAGTAAAGACAGGTGATCGCTGTATTGCTGCCCTAGATACCGTAGGTTTTGTCACCATGCAGTCCGTGTACAATCTGCACGTGTCCTGTCCTGATCTTGAGTACGAAGCCTTATTAGGACTCCTGAACAGCCGCTTTGTACGCTGCTACATCTACAAAACGTTCACAGCCTATAAGCTTCTTTTCCCTCAACTCAATCAAAGTACGATTCAATCTATTCCGGTACCTGTGGAATTACATCAAAAACAAGATCCTCTGGTGCAGTTAGTTCAATACATACTATCGCTACATGAGAAACTGGCTGCTGTGCACACGACACACGATAAAACTGTTCTCCAGCGTCAAATTGAGGTAACGAATAATGAGATTGATCTGTTGATACGCAAACTGTACGGTTTAACGAGTGAAGAAATGAAGCTACTTGACCAGGGAGTACCGTAAAATCCAGCAGTTGAAACCAAGAAAGAAGTTCTTCAAAGGAAAGGATATGTGGGACAAGTTGCCAAAGGAAAATAGCCTCTTTATTGCTTATCGAGTGATCATTCGCATCTGCAGCTTGACCTTTTCCCTTAATTTTGTAAACGTCAAGCGAATAGTGGGTCTCCCGCATCTCTTGGGCAAAGCTAAGCTGATCTAGCAAGGGCCCTGTGTCGTAACCCGCTTGTCCGTAGGATTGCCTCTTCAGCAGCTTCAGAAGATGGATTTTGGCAAAGAATAGTAGGTGGTTAGCGCTTTACCCGTTCAGGCACGTTGACCCGTCACACCTCTCCGAACCTAACATGCGCCTTTCAGCGCAACAGGCTCTCTAGCATCATACTATCTTTGTGAACGCGACAGGAGTCAAGTCATAGGACGTCCTTCATGAACGACGTGATTTGCACACATGCTGGTTTCTCGCGTCCATCATATTTCTTCAGGTCTTTTAGGGCAAGATCATGATGGACCTGGAGGTGTTCGCTGGAGTCATACTACTCGCATGCTTGAGCAAGGAGCAGTTGCTCCGACTCTGATCGATCGTTGCAGATGTGCTGGCGCTGGTCGTTAATGGTTGCCTGAGTACTCTATTTCAGGGAAATGCCCTCCCATGTGGCTATCTGCGGCTTTTTCCCTTTTCGTTCCCTGACCACTCGAAGACCCTAATATCGAACTCTTTTGACCAACAATGTTGTGCGATACTTTCGTTAGACTCCTGGGACAAAGACCTGAAAATTGGCCACCTGTGTTTCCACCAGCGATTGTTACATTACCCCTTTCCACTTTGACAAGCTGCAACAATTGCTCATAACGGATGCAGGATGCTGAAACGCAAATCTCTTCCGTTTTCTCGAGTGATGATAAGAATGCTGGTATTGGGAGAGCTTTTTGTCGATTTTCGTAATGAGGATCAAAACTGTCCTGTTTTCATGGTAGGCTCTCGAGTGGATGTTATGTGGAAGTGGTAATTACTTTCAGGTTTTGTAGTGTACTTGGGGCTGCATGAGGCAGTTGCAGAAAGGAGAATATTTTGAGTATGATCACTGGGGAACCAGGGGAAGATAGGTGGGAGGGCATTTCACAAAACACCTCAGAAACGAGTGTTATTGACACTTTGGGCATTGATATCAAGCTCATGCTTGCAACGCTGGCTGTTGGTTTGATGCGCCAGGAAGATAGTCGGCAACACGGGACAAGCCGGCCAGTCAGCCATTTAGATGAATACTTGCAGCAAGGATGGAACCAGCTTTACGCGCTCTGCCTGGGATTAGATAGAAACCCCCCACGCCACCTTCCCGATCTTGTGCACTGGCTGCATCAGCCATTGGAAGAGTGGCCAATTCCACTCCCATCAACGCGAGTGCCGCTTGAAGGAGCATTGCTCAGTTATGGTATTCCTACAGAGACATGCCGTGAGCTTGATCGTGAGATGGGCGGGTCTATTCATCCGGAGCGCGAGCTTGCAGATTTGACAACCAAGCGAATCCTTGACATGTGCTGGTCCGGCCAATTGAGCGAGGGATTCGATCCGGCTGAACAATATACGCGATGGCGTACCTTTGTCTGTAGGCATAAGGTGCTGCTTGATGGCAAGATCACGATTGTGAGCGATCCAGGCTGGGCACCAGAAATTCGCGATGAACTCTTAAAATGCTACGAGCCAATCTTACAAGCATGTATTCGCTATGAGCAGGGAACCCCTGTGATTGCACGCTGTCCACGTTGCGGCTGGCCTTTGCAATGGTCGGCTCGTGACCCAAACGTGGCACGCTGCTATGATCCTCTATGCGCGGAACAAGTGCCGCAGTTTCACTGTCCAACAATATGGGAACCAATCATGCCAGCAGTTGCCCTCCAGACTACATTTGGCATCCAGGAATCTGTTGTAGGGCCAGAGGTTGCGCTCATCCATCTCTATGACAAATTGACACAAGACATGGGCTTACAAAGCGAACTCTGGCCGCATATCGATCAGCCGGATATGGTGGTCACGCTATCTGACCACGCTCGTTTTGCTGTAGACCTGAAGGATTATAAAAGCGCTGCCGCTCTTGCAAAACATCTCACCGGCAAATTCTTCCCCACGCCTGAACCATGGGATCGCATGTTTTATCTCCTACCAGATCACCGCAAGACACCAACCTATCGCGAGGTGCTTCAGCGTCTGTGGATTCGGCCAGAGGGTCAGCACATAGACATCCTGTATGTCAGCGAGTTTCTTCATAAAATTGAACGCTACGAGCACCATCTCGTAGAGGAGGACGACGATGAGTAGATGGGAACGGTGGCAACGTGACTTTCACAGAAGAGTCAAGGAGCTTGAAAGCTCCCCTTTTACTGATGACGATGATGAAAAGCAGTTCTTTGAGATCGAACTAGGATTGCGCCTGCGTGACCATATCTGCCCTGATGCCCCTTATACCGAAATATGGCCACTCCTCTCGGGCTATAGGTTTGCTGGCATCAATGCAAGAGATGAACTCTTTGCGATGTGCATGAAGGCCGGGCTGCGTATCCGTTTCCTGCTCACGGCTGCTGCCTGGGAAAGAGAAGCAGAACGCTATATGGAGATACCCGCAACGTATCGTCTCTATGAGATTGAACTGGTGACGAAAACTGTTCGTCGCTTACGTAACGGCTTCTGGCCTGAGCGCATAGATATCTATGATACACTCTTGCTGGAGCCAGCACCCCACATCCAGCGGCATACATCGCTTGCCCAAGCAGGCACAGAATATACCTTCACCGTCGATGATACCCCACGTCGTATCACCATACCTGAAGCCTTCATACACAAAACAAGCGCACCTCTCGGGGTAGCTTCCCGCCATCGTGAGCCGCTGGACATCTCGTTCGATGATCTGTTGCAGGCAGCTGCAGAGATGGATGAATATCTGCCTGATGGCAATTGGACAGGGCGTATGAGCGATTTACAGAAGCGCCTGGCACAAAATGTTGGAGGACAACTCGATCTTTCAACCAGATCACTGCGTCTTGATGGAATCTATAACCTGATTGGGATTGGAAGCTCTGGCAAATCAACGCTTCTCTGGGTTCTCACATACTATCTCACCACAAAGTTGCAATTAAACGTTGGCATAATCACGACAACGCTTGTCGATAGTGTGAATATGGCAGAGTCCTTCATACACATGCAGGTTAAAGCAGCGCCAGTTTCTGGGCATGATCGTGCAGGACACCGTTTAAAGTTTGGACAAGCCCATAAAACCGATCTCTTGCCAGAAGATGTCTTTCGCATGGATGCTCCTTTGCGCCCGGCTCTCCAATGGATGAGCGGTCCGTGTGCAATTGCCGGCATGACTGGCTTTATTCCATTGGGCCAAGAGCCATGCACAAGCCTTAAACACAGTGAGAAATTTTACGCCTGCCCACTCCTGTTATCCTGTCCCCTCCATCAAGCTAGGCAAGATATGGTTGATGCGAGCGTGTGGATTGCAACCCCTGCTTCTTTCCTGTATACCCAGGCACCTGAACAGGTGACACGCGATGATATTCGTACCCTGGAGCTCATGTATCGCGGATGTGACGTGATGCTTTTCGATGAATCTGATCTCCTGCAAACACGACTCGACGCCGAATTTGCCCCAACCAATGATCTGCGCGGGGCTTCGGATGAAGCTATCCTCTCCGTGATTGACTCCGATCTTTCTGAGGCATTCCTGCGCAACTATGCACGAACAACGCTCAATCCGAGCAACAAAGACCAGAAGAAGCTTGTCGAGGAAGCGCGTCATTTCGCTGATCTGGCACTGGATTTGCTGCGTTTACATACAGAAGTTGCAGCATTACTGAAGGAGCGTCCACTGTCTCTTATGTCGCTCTTTCGCCTTCTTGCATCACAACTCTGGACCGATGAGCATGGTGAAGAAAACAAGGACAATGCGGAAAAGCTCTATACAGAACTCTGGGACTTTGCTACCAGGCAAACTGGGAAGCTGGCGGAGATTGTCAATGATGTGACCTATAAAAAAGCCGGCACCCTTGTGGATCCGCTCTGTCAATGGTTATCTGATCCTGAGCGCAAAGCACCGATTGACCTTGCCTTCCATCCCAGCAGGCAAATGCTTTTACTCAAGCTAGAGTTTAGCATCTGCCTTGCATCGATGGATCGCCGTTTTCGCTCACTCATCCAGGAACGCGTACATGCCGGGCTTGGGCATGGAGGGCGATTGCTAGACCAGATGCCGCCACCTGAATACCAAGACCTCGTTCCCAACAGTCCGTTTGGCACACAGCTTGGCTATCAATTTGCTGTTCGCAAAGGGGGGCCACTCTTGCAATTCTTACAGAGTCGTGGCATTGGTCGCTGGATACTTTTGCATTTTCATGAGCTCTTCAACGCTACCGATAATATCAAAGGACCACATGCCATCTTTGCGTCTGCAACAGGGTTTGCACCAGGTTCCCCTCAGTTCCATATTCACGTTCCAGTCAGCGCAGTCCTTTCCCCACCTGAACAAGAGCGACAGGCTATTGAGGAGAGCTCATTCAAATTCTTCCCTGTGCCCGACAGTACAGGCAAACCGATTCGGGTATCAGGCACATATGGAGAAGACGGGCAAGACCCCTACCGCAACCTTGAACTACTCACACGTTACCTGGCGGAGCCAGGGCCAGATGGCAAATCTATCCTTGAGCGCGATTTTGACCAGGGCCGGGGAAGACTCCCAGCACTCATCGTCAACAGTTATCCGCAAGTCGATCATGTGCAAAAGATCCTGCAAATGATCCCATATTGGCACAACAAGACAATTGCGATGAAGTCTGACACCGAATCCGATCCAGGCAGGGCATGGCAGGTGGATGCAACCGATAGCACTATCCGGCGCGGGGAGATTGAACGCTTGCGTGAGAAAGGCAAAAAATTGCCGATCTTCCCACTGCTCGCATTTCAAAGAGGGTATAACGTCCTGGATGACCAGGGCAAAGCACTCCTTGGCAGTGCATACTTTCTGGTCAGACCATTCCCCCATCCTGACGATGCATCGCTTCCCGTTATCGGGGCCAATGCATATACCATCAAAGAAATGGCTCCGAACTCGATGGTACCGGCAAGCTACGGAGAGAGTGCTACCGAGATGATTGGGGAGTTACGCAGGAAAGCGTACCATGAGTGGATGCGTCGGATGCCTTCGTCGCAAAAGGAACATGGCTTGCAGGGGATGAAAGACGATCTCTACGAAGAATATCTCTGGGATCAATTCATCATCGTGTGGCAAGCCTGCCTGCGTTTCTTCCGAGGTGGACGACCAGCCAACATCTACTTTGTTGATGGGGCCTTTCATCCTTTGAATAAGACCCGCAGCACGCTTAGGGGCTGGATATACATTCTTGACGAATACCTCGCCCCCACGAGTAGCAAAGACCCATTTGACCGTCAATTGGTTGAAGCCCTCTACGGGCCAGCCTATCGAGCTTTGAAGAAATTAGAGAAGGAGCTCCCATGACCATCGCTCAAACCGCACTCCAACCCTTAGCCTGGGAACTGACACGCATCCCAGAAGAAGTCCCGCCCACACTTGGACTCGTCCTACCAGATGAGGTGAGAATACGTATTCGCGGGATCACGGGAAATGGAAAACTGCCAGAGATTAATAAGCTCTACCACATTTTGCGTGCATTGGATGCAGGGATTATTGACTTTGCAAAAGGGTCATTTTCGTCTGATCCGGGCAATCGTCCGCCGTTGTGGATGTATAATAGCACACGGGCACCATTGCTTGATTCCACGAGATTGACCCAGGCTATTGCTGCTTGGGCAATACTCTTGCATCCCGGTGCTGGCCATCGCTTAGCCCGTGAGCTTCGTCCTGACGCGTTCGCCTGGCAGCAGGTCCATCTTGGTACGACTCCGTCGCAGCTTGCGCGGAAACTTATGCCGTCACTCTATACCCATCTACTGCTCGAAACCAATACACCCATCTTGCTTACAGATCGGGATGGAACCTCGTATCAGTGGCGCTTGCGGCGTGCCCCAACCTCCAATCCCTATACTGCTGAGCTTGTGAGCTATCCTCCTGACCTGTATCGCGGGAAATCTCCATTTTCCTATTCGCTCAAATTCAGCATTGGGACAATGCCCGGGACTGCATCCTTGCTCCTCACCTGTCGGCCAGGGGTTCGTCGGTGGGTTGGCTGGCCACTCTTGAGAGACAATGGGTATCTTGATTTGCGCTTTAGTTATGAAAAACGCGTGTTTTTCAGTCGGCATGGGGAAAGCTGGCTTTCACATGAAAGAGCAGAAGACTACCTCATTCCGCTTGCAATCAAGCGCTATAAGAGAGAAGCTGAATGGGTCGCACAAGCACCTACCATTTTCGAACAACTAGGTGTTCATGAGCATTTTCCCGATTTGGATAGGCTCTTACGGACTCCACAGGCCTTTCCAGAGATGATGATTTCATATGATGCCTCAATGTCCACGAAAACCCTTGTCCTGGGCGGTGTAGAGTCAGCAGATTATGCTGAGATTTACGAACAACTTTCGGAATCCCTTGCCTCCTATGGAGCACGGCCGCTCTCGGCATGTCCCAAAGCATACTTCCAGATGCCTACACGAATAGAAAAGAGCTACAATGCAACCGACCAGCGCGAAAAGGATGTGCCGGCATCTGTGCGCCAGCGTGCGCTAGGCAACATACAACTCCCAGTTGAAATTGACATCATCTCTGATGATGCTGAATACTGGCAGCAGGAATTCTTGCACGAGATAGGCTACACGGGCGAGGATGAGCATCCTGATCTCATCATTCACCTCAATCGGTTTGAGTATAACCTTGCCGCAGAGCTTCCACAAGAAGCGACAAACGATCCAGATGCGTGCCTGGGCGCAAACTATGAACGCATTCGTGAGATTGCGCGTCATATTCCTTCGGCAGCAGGGCGCAATGCCGGCATGTTGATTGAGATGCGTGACTATTCGCATGAGGTATACCACCAAGGCTCACGTGAAACCAGGCGCGATCCTAAGCAGGCAGACAGGATAGGGTTGGCAAAAATTGGCTACAAGCAACAATTCATCCGTCCGCTCGATGACGATCCGGAGGATTACAGGGAACGCGTGAAGAGCGGGGTACGTGACCTGTTACGTCAGATGGGCTATAGATGGAACGCCCTCTATCCAGGCTACCAGCACACCAACCTCCCGCCTGCTGGTGAGTTTGATATCCTGGCCGTATGGATTATTCGCACAACCCGGCGCAAGGGACATCGACAGATAGAAGAGAGCGGCAACCTGCCACTTCTAGCCTATGCGCCTGGAAATGAGATGCAGGTATACGTTTGCCTGCCGAATGATCGAGGCCCGCACTGGGTACCATATAGTGATGCACCACTCCTCATGCAGCAGTATGAAGAGCGCAATATGGGACATGAGGAGATGCGTCTCTTCATAACGAGTGCGCTCCGCGATCTTCCGTTGGAACGTGACGGTCTCTTGCTGCTGCATGAACAAAAACTACGCAGCGTCTTTCCAGAGTTGCTTGATGAGAAGGTCGGTGATGTTGATCTCAAAACGACCTTTGCACTGGGAACGCGCCCTATCCGACTCGCACGAATACGCTATGCGGGCGATGGAACTGTGCCAGAGACCTATCCAGCCTATAACCCAGGAGGAAGCGCAACAGGGGTATTCTTTACGCAGGTTCCAGATATGTTCTATTCAACCCAGACCAAGCCGGGCACCGCAAGGAACGAGAAAGTAAAAGACCGCCGCCATCGTGATCCCTATGCGCCGGGCCATCCATCCTGGAACCCGACCACACTCGAAATCTATCTGCGTTTACTCCTGCCAGGAGATAAGTCTGAAGAATTTGCGCTCGTGACCCATCGACTCCGCGAAGAAGCCTACAACACTGATAAGGCGACACTGCTACCTGAGCCATTACATAACCTCAAACTGTTGGGCGAATATATCCCTCGTTTGCGCGACGAGGAAGAAAGCGAGCAATAGTCAGCACACCTCATACAACAACCTTTCCCTCTACGAAGCAAAAGTGCTTTGTCATTGGCTATTGCCAGTATTGAATCATACCTTTGCCTAGAGTTGAGCGTGAACTGTTCAGTTTTATAGAGGCGCGTTGTCAGAAGAGTTTGCCTCATCTTCGAATTCAGAAGCATCCTGTTGCCAAGAAAATTGTCCGCTTTTTCGCACACAAGTATGCCTGTTCTGCATGTGTTGGATGTACTTGCGGCAACCCTTATATGGCGACGAGGTCAGCCTTTGGGATCTAGCACAGGTGTGGTGAAAACTCTCGTTTCAAAGAGGAGAACCGCTTCTGTTTGTGTTTAAAGAGTAAATGATTTTCTTCTGAAAAGCACATCCTTCGCCAATATTGAGCTAGATTCAATTGTACAATGGCGTTAATAATAGACTATCAGTGCTCAAAACTTTGCGAATTACCTGGCAAGTAGAAAAACAGGTTTGCTACTCCTCTAAAGGCCCTCAAAACCATGCGGGGAGAGATCGTAGTTGTGATCTCGAAGCCATCCACTAGAGAGCTCCTGGTTTCTATGGATGGACCACCAGCTACGTAGTCCGGTGCATGGGTGGTATGTGGTCGATCACATCTGGGAGATAGAAGATCGTCAAAGCTGATCGCGTGAGCGAAGTGTATGATGGATCCTTATTCTGACAAGTTCAAGTAGCGATAGAGGGTGGACTTTTTAATGTTAAGCGTTTTTAAGATGGTTTTGATTGGGGTATTATTCGCGTGAAGTTGCTTTGCAATGACTACTTTGGTATCGGTAGCCCCCACCTTTGGTCTTCCTCCAACTCGTCCCCGAGAACGCGCAGCTTCAAGGCCTGCCTTCGTGCGCTCACTAATCAAATTACGCTCAAACTCTGCGAGCATGGCAATGAACTGAAAGAAGAGTTTCCCTGTTGCGGTCGTTGTGTCGATATGCTCGGTGAGGGAAACGAGGTTGATCTGCCGTTTCTGAAGGCCTTCAACGGTCTCGATCAACTGCTTTAGTGATCGGCCTAACCGATCCAGTTTCCACACTACAAGTGTGTCCCCGGCGTTCAGGTAGTCAAGGGCTGCAATAAATTCTTTGCGATCAAAGCGGGTGCCTGTCTGCTTGTCGGTAAAGATGCGGATAACCCGACGCTTTTTGAGTGCGTCTAGCTGAAGCGCTAAATGCTGCTCAGTTTTTGAGACGCGGGCGTAGCCGATCTCTCTCCCTTGGATTGTCGTTTCTTTCATCTACTTCTCCGAAATGTTGCACTTCTCCGTTTTCCTTACCAATAGTGCCATAAAAGGGTAATTATGTCAAATAATTTGGACTTTGATTTCTGGGACGAGTTTTTGGGACTTGAAAAGGAATTATTATGAGCATTTTACGCCGCTTGATTGCTGAGTCCCAAGAAACGGACGTTTTATAAGACATATATAGAGTAGTGGTGCATGTACGTGTTTTTCGTAATTGTCCAGTTCTTCCTGCTTTCTCCCTCATCTATCAAAGGAGGACACGTGCATAGAATCTCTCACG
>WNGK01000298.1_pt1 | contig 49244 bp, 51 predicted proteins | sample 5400601 | NCBI WGS metagenome assembly WNGK01 (sample SAMN13153376, study PRJNA577476) | soil metagenome | isolation source: 60 cm soil or saprolite under Garry oak tree replicate 1 | place: USA:California | collected 2016-06-15 | reverse complement strand
GCCTCGGCCGTGCCGATCATGCCCGGAAACGTCGCCCTGGCCGAGCTCGAGTACGTGGGCGGACTGGTGCTGGCCGGGGGTGGCCGGACCGAGGTGGTGGCGGCGGTGCTGGTGTTTCGGTTCCTGACCTTCTTCCTACAGATCCCCCTGGGCGGCTTCACCTACCTGGCGTGGCGCCGCGGGCTCGGGTCGCCACACCGGGCGCGCCAGCAGCAGGACGAACCGGATCAGCACCGTGGAGCCCCAGGCGAGGGCGGCCGTGGCAAGGGCCAGCTCGGGCCGGGCCGCCAGGGCGAACACGGCGATCAGGAGGAGGCGGCCGTCCCGGCCGCCCAGCAGTAGCCCCAGCCGACGCTCGGCCGGAGCGGGCCGTTCCAGCGCCGGGATGGCCGGCCAGGTCCTCTTGGCCGTGAGCGCGATCAGCGCCCATCCGGCCATGGACATCCCGATGATGAGCACGCGGAACCCCTTCGAGGGGTTGTTCCACTGCCACAAGGAGAGGCCGGCCACGATGGCCGCATCGACCATGCGGTCGAAGACGGTGTCGAGCCACGCTCCCCGGGTCGAGACGCGCCGACGGAGCCGGGCCGTCTCCCCGTCCGTGCCGTCCAGCACGGAAGTCGCCTGGACGAGAAGCCCTCCCACCACGGCGCGGCTCGCCGAGAGCGACCACGCGGCCCACAGCCCGGTCAGCAACACCAGCACCGACAGCATCCCCGGCGGGACCCTCACCGGGGCCAGGGCCATGGTCAGGCGGGTGGAGATGGGCCGGTTGAGGTGGCGGGACACCGGCCCGTCGGTGTCCTTCCCCAGCGATCGCCGGACCAGGTTCCTCGCCGCCACCAGGTCCTGCGGGGTGTCTACGTCCTGCCACCACCGCGGCGCCTCGAGCGTCACGGCCCGCACGGGGCGCGCCGTGGCCACCCGGGAGATCGCCCCGGCCAGCGAGTGGTCGCCCTCGGCGGCGGCCGTTCGATATCCGTCGAACACCGTTCGATCCAGGACGAACGCCCCGCAGTCGATGCCCGGCTCCACGAGCTGCTTGCCGAAGCCGAACGCCCGGCCACCCTCCACCCGGACCCGGGTGCCCTCGTCCCACGCCGTGGAGACGGGGTCGGGGTCCACCAGCACGGCCGGCTCGCCCGCCCCCAGGAGCTCGTGGAGCGAGCCCTCGGCGAACACGTGGTCGGCGCACGTCACGGCGAACAGCGGGGCCGCGCCCACGGCCGGCTCCGCCGCCGCCAGCGACGCGCCGTTGCCCAGCTCCCAATGTTCGGACCGGACCACCCGAACCCCGGGGAGTCCGCCCACGGCCGCCGAGACCGCGTCGGCGTCGTGCCCGACGACCACCACCACCACGGTGACGCCGCCGTCCCGGAGCGAACGGACGGCCCGCTCGACGAGGGTGGTGCCCCCGACGCGAAGCAGGGCCTTGGAGGTGCCCCCGGTGACCTTCGCCAGCCGCTCGGACCGGCCCGCGGCCAGAACGACGCCGACGGGCGGGGGCGGGCTGGACGGCTCGGCAGAGCGCGCCGCCGGTTCCATCCCCCAACTGCGTTGGCGGCTGTCCGCCATCGGCCGAAGGATAGCCGGACCGGTCGCTCGGGGTCCACCAACGCCGCCCCCCGTAGAATCGCCTTTCGAAATGCGCGACGAGACGCTCATGCGTGGCGAACGGTGGCGGCCGAGCGCCCATTCGAAGGAGGAGCTGGCCCGGGCCCTGCTGGCCGGGGGGATCGCCGGGCCGGTGACCTCGCACGACCGGATGAACGTCCGCTGGAAGGTTGGCAACCTGGTGCGAGGCGACGAGGAGGCCCGGTTCGGCCTGTCCCGGCTCGAGGGGTACTCGCAGGAGGAGGTCCTGGCCATGATGGGGGCCGAGGCCGGGTTCGACCCCGACCCGGCGCTTCGGTTCGACGCCGTGCCCATCGACCCTTATCGAGTGCTGGCGTCCCTGGAGGCGGCCGGACGGCGGCTGGCCCGGGGGGCCGAACGAGGGGAGCGGTTGGTCGCGGCCACCGGGCACCCCATGGGGCTGCGGGAGCTGTACTCGGCCGTGGGAGAGCTGTTCGAGAGCAACGGAGGGAAGCTGCTTCAGCCGGCCGAGGGGGTTCGGTGGCGCGAGTCGGGACGGCACCGGGAGCTCCGATTCACCGGCGGTGTGGGCGTGGTCCTCGACGGCTCGGTCGCCATCCACACCCACCGCCCCGACGCCATGGAGCACGTGCTCGACGAGGCCGCGCCCGACCTGGTCCTCGGGGACCACGGCCTGGCCGGGGCGGCCATCGAGGCGGGGATCGACACGATCGGGGTGGCCGACATCAACGATCCCGCCCTCGTCGTGGCCAAGCGGCAGGGCCGAACGAGGGTGGTCGTCGTCATGGACGACAACGTTCGGCCCGGCGACTACTGGCCCTGCTTCCAGGCGATCGCCGCGCAGTTCGCGTAGAGGGGTCCCGGCCCGCTCCGCCGAGGACGACCGGCGGGCGGCCGGGGCGGCGGATGAGGTGACGAAGGCCGAAGGGAGCGGTGTGGACGGCTACGACGTGGTGGTCGAGCGGATCGCCTCGTCGGCCCGCGTGGTCATGCTGGTCGGCGGGCTGGACACGGGCAAGACCACGCTCGGCCGGACCATCGCCCGGGCGGCCATCGAATCCGGCCGTCGAGCGGCCTACCTCGACGCCGACGTGGGCCAGAAGGCGGTGGGCCCGCCCACCGCGGTGACCCTTCGGCTGCTGGAGTCCGTGGAGGACCTCACCCCCGAGGCCATGGATCGGATGGACGCGCTGCACTTCGTCGGGGCCACCTCGCCCCAGGGGCAGTTGCTCCCGCTGGTGGTGGGGGCGGGCCGGCTGCTGGCCCGGGCGCAGGACGAGGGTGCCCAGATGGTGATCGTGGACACGAGCGGGCTGGTGTCGGGCGTGTACGGGCAGATCCTGAAGTACCACAAGATCGAGCTGCTCAGCCCAGACGTCGTGGTGGGGCTGCAGCGGGGCGAGGAGCTGGAGCCGCTCCTGGGGATCATCCAGCGGTTCTTCTCCTCGGAGGTGGTGGTGCTGCCGGTGCATCCCGACGCCGTGCCGACCTCGGTGGACGAGCGGGCCCACAACCGCGAGATGCGCCTTCGGGGGTATTTCGCCGAAGAGGGGCTCATGCGGTGGCGGGTCAAGCCGACCGTGTTCATGCCGGCGCTTCCGGCGCTGTTCGACTACCGGCAGCTCGACCGCATCCTGGTCGGCCTGGTCGACGGCGACGGGTCCTACACCGGCCTGGGCTACCTCGAGTACACGGTCGAGGACGACGTGCTCCGGCTGATCTCCCCGGTGGACGAGGCCCCCAAGGCCCTGAAGCTGGGATCCGTTCGGCTGGACGAGACCTTCCGGGTCCGAAGGGTCGACCTGCGGAACCTGTTCGGAACCGACTAGACTCTTTCGGCCCGCTGTGCCCGGAGTTCGATCCGATAACGAAAGGGAGACCGCTTGCCCTCGGTCGTCAAGAAACGCCGCAAGAAGATGCGGAAGAAGAAGCACAAGAAGCTTCTGAAGAAGACCCGCTGGGAGCGCCGGCAGAAGTAGGTCCTGATCTCGCTCCTCGGCGGCCTGAGCAGACCACCCCGATCCCAAGGAGGGTCCGTGCCCGGGAGGCCCATCGTGTTCATCTCCGACTTCGGGCTCGAGGACGAGTTCGTGGGGATCTGCCACGGCGTGATCGCCCAGGTCTCGCCCGACAGCACGGTGATCGACCTCACCCACGGAGTTCCCGCCCACGACGTGCTCCGGGCGGCGGTGGTCCTGGCCGAATCCATCCCGTTCATGCCCGAGGACGCCGTGTTCCTGGCGGTGGTCGATCCGGGGGTGGGAACGAACCGAAGGGCCGTGGCCCTGGAGTGTGGGGGCGGCGCGGTCCTGGTCGGACCGGACAACGGCGTCCTCTCGCAGGCCTGGGCCGCGCTGGGGGGCGTGGCTCGGGCCGTGGAGATCGTCTCCGAGCGCGTGCTGCTGCCCGCGGCGTCCCGAACCTTCCACGGCCGGGACGTGTTCGCCCCCGCGGCGGCCCACGTGGCCGCGGGGACGGCCCTGGACGATCTCGGCCCCTCCATCGACGGGGGTGGGCTGACGGAGGTGGCCCTGCACGAACCGGTGGCGAGCGACGGCCGGCTGCAGGCCGAGGTCCTGGCGGTGGACCGGTTCGGCAACGTGCAGCTCAACGTGCGGGACGAGCACCTGCTGCAGGCCGCCCTGACCGACGAGGTGCTGCTCCAGGTTCGAACGGTCTGGCAGGCGGTGACGGTGCGGCGGGCCTCCACGTTCGGAGACGTGGCTTCGGGCGAGTTCGCCGCGCTGATCGACTCCCGGGGCTGGCTGGCGGTGGTTCGAAACGGCGGGAGCGCCGCGGCGGCGCTCCGGCTGGAGCTGGGGAACCCGGTCGTGGTGGAGGTGCCCGACCGCCCCGCGGGCTGATGCCCGCCCGGCCGTTTCGGCTCCCGGCGTCTGCGGTAGGCTCGGGTCATGGCCCAGAGCGGGAAGCGCGTCATGATCACCGGCGTCTCCCGGCATCTCGGGGGGAAGCTGGCCCAGCGCCTGGAGGCCGACCCCGAGGTCGACTACATCGTCGGGGTTGACCTGGAGGAGCCCGAGGTCGACCTCGAACGCACCGAGTTCGTCCACGCCGACATCCGCAACCCCCTGATCGCGAAGACCATCCAGACAACCGAGGTCGACACGCTGGTCCATCTCTCGATCATCTCCACCCCCACGCGGGTGGGCGGGCGGAGCGCCATGAAGGAGATCAACGTGATCGGCTCGCTGCAACTGTTCGCGGCGTGCCAGAAGTCCCCGGCCCTGAAGAAGGTGGTGATGAAGTCCTCCACCGCGGTGTACGGGGCCAGCCCGAGAGACCCCGCCCTGTTCACCGAGAGCCTCTCGGCCAGCGGCGAGATCCGCCACGGCTACGCCAAGGACTCCATCGAGGTCGAACAGTCCGCTCGCGACTTCGGGCGGCGCCGGCCCGACGTCGGCCTGACGATCCTGCGGTTCGCCAACGTCATCGGCTCGGAGATCGAGACCACGCTGACGCGGTACTTCTCGCTTCCGCTGGTCCCCTCACCGATCGGGTACGACCCGCGGCTGCAGTTCGTCCACGAGGAGGACGCCGAGGAGGTCCTGTACCGGGCCACTCGCGAGGACCACCGAGGGATCTTCAACGTTGCCGCCGACGGGGTGGTGCTGCTGTCGCAGGCCATCAGGATCTGCGGGAAGCTCCCGCTGAAGGTGCCGCTCCCCCTGGCCTCGCCCGTGGCCAACGTGGTCAGGCGGCTGGGGCTGGTGGACTTCCCGAGCGACCAGATCCCGTTCCTGGTGTACGGGCGGGTGGCGGACAACTCCAGGCTCAAGGAGGTGTTCGGGTTCGCCCCCCGCTACACCACCCGGGAGGCCCTCGAGGAGTTCGTGCGGGGACACCGGTCGCGGCGGTTCGTCACCCGGGAAACCGCCGAGGCATGGGAGCAGGAGGTCTACGACTTCCTCCGGCGGGCTCGGGGAGGGCGGGCGGGGGGAGCGGTCCGGTGAGCGCGATGGCGCAGGTCATCCCGATCGAACGGGCCAGACGCGAGCCCGATCGCTGCCGGGCCCTGACCGCCGCCGGCAGGCCGTGCCGGAACAAGGCCGGCTTGTCGGGGTTCTGCCGGGTCCACCAACCCCCTGTGGCTCCGGAACACATCGGGCCGTTCGACGCCGAGGGCGTCCGGGAGGTCCTGAACTTCGTGACCCGCCGATTGACCGGGGAATACTGGGTGGACGACTTCGGGTTCGACCCCGAGCTCCCCGAGCGGGTCTTCCTGCCGCTGGTGCAGGGCCTGTATCGAAGGTACTGGCGGGCCGAATGGATCGGCCTCCCGAACGTGCCGTCGCGCGGCCCGGCGCTGCTGGTGTCGAATCACGCCGGAACCGTGCCCGTCGACGCCGTCGTCATGAAGTTCGGCGTGCTGGGGGAGCACCCGGCGCACCGGCACGTCCGGCTGCTGGCGGCGGACCTGGCGTTCCGCAGCCCCATCGTGGGGCCGATGGCTCGAAAGATGGGAAGCACCCTGGCCTGCGAGGAGGACGCCCGCCGGCTGCTCCAGGCGGGCCAGCTGGTCGGCGTCATGCCCGAGGGCTACAAGGGCGTGGGCAAGGGGTGGAAGAACCGCTACCGGCTCCAGCGGTTCGGCCGGGGCGGGTTCGTCGAGGTGGCGCTGCGCGAGCAGGTGCCCATCGTGCCGGTGGCCATCGTGGGATCGGAGGAGATCTATCCGATGGTCGGCAACGCCAAGCTGCTGGCGCAATTGGCCGGCTTCCCCTATTTCCCGATCACCCCGTTCTTCCCATGGCTCGGGCCGCTGGGGCTGGTTCCGCTGCCGTCGAAATGGATCGTGGAGTTCGGCGAGCCGATCCCGACCGACGACTACGGGCCCGACGCGTGGCAGGACGCCATGCTGCTGTTCGAGCTGACCGACCGGATCAGGGACACCATCCAGCAGATGCTGTACCGGAACCTCATGAAGCGCCGCAACGCGTTCCTGTAGCCGACTCTGTGCAGCCGTATTTTGACCTCTGTCGATCGAGGTTCGAGAATGCCCCCGTCCCCGAGCCCAAGGAGGCCGGTCCATGGCAGAGCGTCTCGGTTCGTTCCTGCGCTGGTCGACGGCGCTGGCGACGGTGGTTGCCGGGTTGGCCTTCGCGGGGACCCCTCCGGCGAGTGCACAGGCCTCGAGCATCGGCATCAACTTCGACAATCACGGCGCGCCCTGCGACTTCATCGATACGCACGCGCTGCACAGCCAGTACGCGGCCCAGGGGGTCCTGTTCGCCGGGCCTGGCCCGGGCCTGGCCAACGGCGGCGGGGTGCTGAACGAGTGCGGGAACTTCGGGGTGACCGGCTTCAGCGCGCCGAACTTCCTCGCGTTCAACAGCGGGGCTCCTTTCGCGGACGGCGGGCTTCCCGAGCCACCCGAGACGATCGCCTTCACCAGCGGGCCCGTGTCTCACGTACAGATCAATGCGGGGTCGGCCGAGGGTGGCAACATCACGCTGAACGCCTACAACACGAGCCATCAGCTCCTGGCGTCGAGCCACATCACGATGACCAGCGCGCTGGCGACCCTGAGCGTCGATGCGAGCGGCATCGACGGTGTGAAGATCGTGACCTCGGCCTCGATCTTCGTCCTGGACGACCTCCAGGCGAGCTGAGGCGAACTGAGGCAGGACTAGGGCGAGGCCGAGGGTGCGGGCGACCGAACGCACCCCGGGACGTTCGGGCCGCAGTAGCGAACAGGCTTGTGTCCGGCCCGGTACTGGAAGTACGCCGCCATCCCCAGCAGGGTGAACAGCACCAGCAGCGTGATCAGGGTGAACCGGCGCACGGTTCGAAGCCTAGCAAGCCCCTGACGATGCTCAGGCCTGGCGGGTGCGGGCCCGAGCTCGCCGGGGGGCTCGCTGCGGAGCGGGAGGCGTGAACGACGCCTCGCAGAAGTCCTTGTTTCGAACCAGCACCTCGTGGAGGGCCTCGGGGTCCCGCAGATAGGGGCGAAGGTCCAGCTCGATGGACACCGCGCCCGCGAAGGCGTCAGCCGCCAGGTCCTCCAGGAACCCCGACAGCGGCAGGACCCCCTCCTGGTAGACCGGCAGGTGCGAGTCCCAGCCCCGGCCGGCGTTCTGCGACAGGTGGACGTGCTGGAGCTTGTCCCGGAACCGCCCGTAGAACTGGCGGACGTCGTGGCCGGCCACGGCGGCGTGCGAGGTGTCCAGGACGAGGAACGGCACCGATTCGAGCTCGTCGAGATCCTGGCCCGCGTGGAACGTCAGCCCGCGCTCGGCGGAGAGCTTCACCGGGAACATGTTCTCCACGGCCACGGTGACGCCGGTGCGGGCCGAGAACTCCGCGAGGCTCGACTCGATCCACCTTCGATACCGCATCTGCCACCGATACGGCGGGTGCACCACCACCAGCGAGGCTCCCACCTCCTCGGCCAGGTGCACCGCCCGGTAGATCTTCCCGACCGGTTCGGAGCCCCACACGCCCCGCGTCACCAGCAGGAAGGGCGCGTGGATGGCCTCCACCGCCAGGCCGAACTCCTCGGCCAGCTCGGCCAGCAGGTGGGGCTCCTGGGTGTGGGGGTCCTGCGTGACCATGACCTCCACGGCCTCGAAGCCGGCCGCCGAGATGTGCCGGAAGGCCTCCTTGAGAGGCTGGCGGAACCACGGCGCCGTCGAGAACAACAGGCGTGGGCGGGGAAGCGTTCGGCCGGTCACAGCCGAGCCATTGTACGGACGGGCCGGTTTCGGCACTCCGCCGGGCGTGTGAAGTTCGGGTGAACCTTCGGCCCGCGCACGGATCCGTGCGAAGGCTCGGTATCCTTCTCGGGCCGTGACCGAGCAGGACAACGCGCCCGCCTGGACGGGGCGCCCCGGCGCCTACGAAGTGTGGTTCCTGACCTGCACCGACCCGGCCAGCGGGCAGGGCTTCTGGATCCGTTCGACCCTCACCGCGCCGAAGCACGGCTCTCCGTACGGCGCGGTGTGGTTCGCCAGGTTCGAACCGGCCGACCCCGCGGGAACGTTCGGCCTCCACCGGCGCTGGCCGCTGGAGGCCGTGAAGATCGGGCCGGAGGGGTTCGACGTCACGATCGGCGACTCGCGGTTCCGGTCCGGACAGCTCGAAGGATCGCTCCAGGGCGACGGCCACGCCGCCGGGTGGGACCTCGAGTTCACCACAGGCGAACCGACCTATCGGCTGCTGCCCGACCTCATGTACCGGGGCGGCCTGGCGCCGACCAAGCCCTTCTCGCCGAACGTGGACTCGCGGTTGACCGGGACGGTCGAGGTCGACGGGCACCGGCTGGAGCTGTCCCGGGTTCCCGTCCAACAGGGACACCTGATCGGTCGGGAGCACGCCCAGCGGTGGGCGTGGGCGCACTGTTCGTCGTTCGACGCCCTCGACGGAGACGGGGAGGGCACCGTGGTGCACGCCCTCACCGCGCAGGGTCGCCGGGGACCTCTCTCCACGCCGTTCCTCACCAGCGTGGGTATCAGGTGGCAGGGCCGGTGGATCCGGCTGGCGAAGGTCAGCCGGCACCGCGACTTCGACCTCGGGATCTGGCGGGTCAACCTGAGCGACCGGCACTTCCGGCTCACCGGACGGTTCGAGGCGCCCACCGGGGCCCTGCTTCGCACGAGGTACGAGGACCCGCAGGGTTCGGAGCGGTGGTGCCACAACTCCGAGGTGGCCTCGTGCCGGCTGGTGCTGTTCGAACGCCGCACCGGCGGGTTCGAGGAGGTGGCCCTGCTGGAGTCGCGCGGATCGACCCACGCCGAGTTCGCCGGCCGGACCCCCGCCCGCTCGGTGCTCCGTAAGCACGTGGAGGTCGAGGGCGGGGGAGCCCGAAGGTGAACCTGGCGGACCTGGTACGGGACGCGGCCGAGGACTTCCCGGCCAAGGAGGCCCTGGTGTTCCGGGGCCGTTCGACCACGTTCACCGAGCTGGACGAACGGGTCGACCTGACCGCGGCGGCCCTGGCCGGCCTCGGCGTGGGCAGGGGCGACCGGGTGGCCCTGCTGGCCGGCAACATCCCGGAGTTCGTCACGAGCTTCTACGGGACGCTCCGGGCCGGCGCCGTGGCCTGCCCCCTGAACGTCATGCTCACCTCCGAGGAGCTCGCGGCGATCGTGGCCGACTCGGGGGCGAAGGCGGCGGTCACCGACCTCGGCTCGCTGGGGGCACTGCTCGCGGTGAGGGACCGCCTTCCCGAGCTGAAGACCCTCGTCGCCATCGGTGGCCCGCCGGCCCCGCCCGGCACGGTGTCGCTGGAGGAGGCGCTCCGGGCCGCCGGTGAGCCCCCTTCGATCGAGACCGAACCCTCCGACCTGGCCGTCATCGCCTACACGGCCGGCACCACCGCCGAGCCGAAGGGCGCCATGCTCACCCACGGCAACCTCCTGGCGAACATCGACCAGATGATGTCGGTGCCGGCCCTGGCCCAGGTCGAAGAGGACACGGTGCTGCTGGCGCTGCCCCTGTTCCACATCTACGCGCTGAACGTGGTGCTCGGGCTGGTGATCCGGAACGGGGCCACGGCCGTCCTGGTGGAGCGGTTCGATCCGCAGGAGACGCTCGAGCTGATCCGGGTCCATCAGGTGACCATGCTCCTCGGCGCGCCGCCGATGTTCTCCGGGTGGCTCGCCGCGGCGGGCCCGGAGGACGACCTCTCGTCGGTCCGGCTGGCCGCGTCGGGCGCGGCGGCGCTCCCCGGAGAGGTCCTGCAGGCCTTCGCCGACCGGTTCGGCGTCACCATCTGGGAGGGCTACGGCCTGACCGAGTCCTCCCCCGCGGTGACCACGAACGCCCTCGGCCCTCAGGCCAAGCCGAACTCGATCGGGCTGCCCCTTCCGGGCCTGGAGGTTCGGCTGGTCGACCAGGCGACGGGCGAGGACGCCGAGGAGGATGACCCGGGAGAGATATGGGTTCGGGGCCCCAACGTGTTCCCCGGGTACTGGAACCGACCAGAGGCCACCGCGCAGGTCCTGGACGCGGATGGCTGGCTGCACACCGGGGACATCGCCGTACGGGACGACGACGGCTACCTGTTCATCGTGGACCGCTCGAAGGACCTCATCATCGTGTCGGGATTCAACGTCTTCCCCAAGGAGGTCGAGGACGCCGTGGAGGCCCATCCCAAGGTGGCCGAGGCCGCGGTGGTGGGGATACCCGACGAACGGACCGGCGAGGCCGTGCGGGCCTGGGTGGTGCCGAACCCCGGGGTGAGCCTGGAGATCGAGGAGCTGATGGACTTCCTGGGGGGCCGGCTGGCCCGGTTCAAGCTGCCCCGGGACGTCCGGATCGTGGACGAGCTGCCGCACCATCCCACGGGCAAGGTCCTCCGGCGGATGCTCCGCGAACCCGAGACGTGACGCTCCTCGCTGCGGGCCACGGGTGGGGCCTGGCCCTGTTCCCGCTCCTGGCCGCGGCCATCGCCGCCGTGTTCGCCGTCTTCCTGGCCGGGCGGTTCGTCCGGAGGCGCCGCCCCTACGAAGGTGTGTGGGCGCTGGCCATGGCCATGTTCGCCGCGGGGTCGTTCGCCATGTTCCTGGGGGTGGTGAGGGGATGGGAGCCGACGGACTACCGCGTGTACTGGCTGTTCGGGGCCATCGTGAACGTTCCGTTCCTGTTCCAGGGCGAGGCCTACCTGCTGGTCCGAAGGCGCGTCTGGGCCCACGCGCTGCTCGCGGTGCAGATGGCGGTGAGCGGCTTCGCCGGCTACGAGGTGTGGCACGCCAGGCTGGTCACGGGGGCCTTGGCGAACGTCCTGCCGCTGGGGAAGGACGTGTTCCGGCTGGACCCGTTGCCCTACCGGCTGGCCCAGTACTACGCCCTTCCCGCCTACTTCCTCCTGCTGTTCGCCCTGGTGTGGTCGGCCCGACAGATGCGGGGGAAGCCGGAGCTTCGAAACCGCACCTCCGGTGTGCTGTGGATCGCGGGCGGGGCGACCGTGGTGGCGATCGGCTCCGGGATCGGCGCGGCCAGGCACTTGGTCCCGCTGTTCTCGGTGGGGCTGGCCGCCGGGATCGCCGTGATGTTCTGGGGCTTCCTCCAGACGACCCGAGTCCCCTCCTCGGGCGCGCGGTTACCCCAACTTCCGCCCGGGAGAGAGGGACCCACGAGTACGGTGGAGGTCATTCGGCCCCCCTCTGACTAGACCGTTCGGGTCATTCCTGGGGTTGGCTCGAATTCGTTAATCCATCCGAACCCCGATCGCGAACAAGGCCATGAGCCGTCGCCTGTGAGGGGGGTGAGCAGGCCCTGAGTCGGAAGGTCCGGCAAGGGTTCATCGACGGCGACCGCACGCCCGCGCATCGAAAGGAGGTACTCGTTGTCCAAAGGCAAGCGCTTTCGCATGACGGCGCTCCTGGCCACCGCGGCACTGGGGGTGGGGCTGTTCACCGGCCTCGGCCCCGGGACCAGCGGCGCGTCCAGCCACCGGGAGGCTCCGCTGGTCGCCGCCGATCCGCAGATCGACGGCACCGACCTGTACGCGTTCGTCAGCCCGGACAAGCCCTCGACGGTGACCATCATCAGCGACTGGATCCCGTTCGAGAGCCCGAGCGGGGGGCCGAACTTCTTCTCGTTCTCCCCGGACGCCTACTACGACATCAACATCGACAACAACGGTGACGCCAAGCCGGACTGGATCTACCGGTGGGTGTTCACCAACCACTACCGGAACACCGACACGTTCCTCTACAACACCGGCGTCGTGAACAACCTGACCGATCCGACGCTGAACTTCTACCAGACGTACGACCTGTACCGGATCAACGGCAACACCGGCGGTTCGATGACCCTGCTGCACGACGCCCTGGTGGCTCCGTCGGACGTGGGCGACGCGTCCATGCCCGACTACCAGTCGTTGTTCAACCAGGCCACCTACACCGTCGGGACCAGCGGCATCGCCACCTGGAGCGGCCAGGCCGATGACCCGTTCTTCCTGGACCTTCGGGTGTTCGACCTGCTGTACGGGGCGGACTTCTCGGAGACCGGGAACGACACCCTGGCAGGGTTCAACATGAACGCGTTCGCCATCCGGGTGCCGAAGAAGCAGCTCGCGAAGAACGGCGACGGTTCGAACATCGTCGGCGTGTGGACCACGGCCGAGCGGCCGAGCACGCGGGTCCAGGCCTCGGACGGCAGCCAGTCCTACAGCGGCGACTACGTCCAGGTCTCACGCCTCGGCATGCCTCTGGTGAACGAGGTCGTCGTGCCGGTGGGGCTGAAGGACCACTTCAACGCCTCGCTCCCGGTCGACGACGCGCAGTTCGGGCCGAAGGTCTCCACCTTCGGGAACGACCCGAACGACCTGCCCGACGTGGTCAACGCGCTGTACGGGATCGGCATCCCGGACTGCGACAACGACCCGAGCAACGGCATCGACCGGTCGTGCGACCTGGTGCCGGTGTTCCTGACCGGGCTCCCCGGCCTGAACGAGCCCCCCTCGGTCCAGGCCTCGGAGCAGCTCCGGCTGAACATGAGCATCGCGCCGTGTGAGCCGGTGGTCTGCCCGACACACTCCGACCTCGGGGTGATCGGGGGAGACCTGGCCGGGTTCCCCAACGGACGCCGCCTGAGCGACGACATCATCGACGTCTCGCTCCGGGTGGTCGAGGGAGTGCTCATCCCCGGCCACGACCCGGCGGCCGATGGACTGGCCGACGGCGTCCCCTCGAACGACCTGTCGTTCCGGGCGACGTTCCCGTACCTCGCGCTGCCCCACTCGGGCTCCAGCGTGAACACTAGGCCCTACGGCTACAAGCCGAAGGCCACCGCATAGCAGGGCAAGCGGACCGGAGGGGGCTCGGCGGCGGGCCGAGCCCCTCCGGCTCCACCCCGAGGAGGTCTGGATGCGGACGGCGGAGAGGCTGAGGGAGCAGGGCAAGGGGACGGCCACCAGGATCCCCGGCGCCGGCTCCAGCGAAGGTGAAGGTACGCCGAAGCGGAGGGGGCCTCGCCGGCGCCTCGGCCGGGTCCTGGCAGTCGCCGGCCTGGCCGTGGCGGTGTTCCTGGCCGGCGGCATCGGCGCGTTCCGGGCCCTTCGCTCGAAGCCCCCCGTGGTGTCCACTCATCAGGCTCCCGCGTTCGAGGACCACCCGGTCATCGCCTCCGGCACCCTGGCCGAGACCATCGCCAGCCTCCAGGACCGCCTGAAGGCGCTTCCCTCGGACTGGAACTCGTGGGCCACGCTGGGCCTGGCCTACGTCCAGGAGGCCCGGATCACCGCCGATCCCACGTACTACCCGAAGGCCCAGGGCGCCCTGGAGCGCTCCCTGCGGATCCATCCCGACGAGAACTTCCCGGCCCTCACCGGGCTGGGAGCCCTCGCCCTGGCCCGGCACGACTTCACCGGGGGCCTGGCGTACGGGCAGAGGGCCGAGAAGATCAACCCATACAACTCGAACATCCGAGGAGTCGCCGGCGACGCCCTGATCGAGCTGGGCCGCTACCGGGAGGCGTTCGCCGAGATGCAGAAGATGGTGGACCTCCGCCCGGGCCTCTCCTCGTACTCCCGGGTGTCCTACGCCCGAGAGCTCCAGGGCGACACGAAGGGCGCCGCGGCCATCATGAACATGGCCCTGGGCGACTCGGCCGACGCCCAGGACCGGGCCTGGGTCTACAACCAGCTCGGCGACCTGGCGTTCAACCAGGGCGACCTGCCCGGGGCCGAGCACGACTACACGTTCTCCCACGGCGTCGACCCCTCGTTCGTTCCCGCCGATGCGGGCCTGGCCAAGGTCCTGGCCGCCCGAGGCAGGATCGCCCCGGCCATCGACGGATATGCCGCCGTGGTGAAGGTGTATCCGCTGCCCGAGTACGTCATCGCGCTGATCGACCTGGAGACGGTGGCGGGACGAAGCGTCGACGCCGCCCGCGACACCGGCCTGCTCCACGTGGAGGAGCAGCTGTTCCGGGCCAACGGCGTCGACATGGACCTCGAGCTGGCCCAGTTCGATGCGGACCACGGGGTCGATCTGCCCGACGGACTGGCCGCGGCCCGAAGGGAATGGGGCCGCCGCCAGAGCATCGCCGTAGCCGACGCCCTGGCCTGGGCGCTCTACGCGAACGGCCGCTACCACGAGGCCCTCGGCTATTCGAACCAGGCCCTGCACCTCGGGACGAAGAGCGCGCTGTTCCTCTTCCACCGGGGCATGATCGAGAAGGCCCTCGGCCGGACGGCGGCCGCCCGCGGGGACCTTGGCCAGGCCCTGGGGGTCAACCCACACTTCTCGATCCTGTGGTCCGCCCGGGCCGACCGGGCCCTGGCGTCGCTGGAAGGAGGGTCCAGGTGAGGCGAGCCCTGGCGGTCCTGGCCGCGTCGGTCGGCGCGTTCGTCGGGGCAGGGTTCCTGATGGCGCCCGCGGCCCAGGCCCATCCCCTGGGGAACTTCACCGTCAACCGGTACTCGGGGCTGCTGTTGACCCCGGGACGGATCCAGCTCACCTACGTCCTGGACATGGCCGAGATCCCGACCTTCCAGGAGACGCCGAACATCGACACGAACGGCGACGGGGTGGCCTCCGCCTCCGAGAGGCAGGCCTGGGCCGACCGAACGGCCCCCCGGCTCCTCGCGCAACTCTCCCTCGCCGTGAACGGGCAGCCTGTGGCGCTCACGGTGGCGTCGGACTCGATGCGGTTCCGGCAGGGGCAGGGCGGCCTTCCCATCCTGTATCTCCGGGCGCTGTTCGCCGCCCCGGCGCCCTCCTCCGGCGACGTTCGGTTCGTCGACCGGAACTACTCGGACCGGATCGGCTGGAAGGAGATCACGGCGGCCTCCCGGGACGGCGTGGCGCTCGCCGGTTCGAGCGTTCCCGCGACCAGCGTGAGCCACGAGCTCCTGGCCTACCCGGTCTCCCTGCTGGCGAGCCCGCGGAAGGTGAGCTCGGCAACCTTCTCGTTCCATCCCGGCGCGGGGGCGGCGGCCGGAGCTCCGGCCGACGCCGGGAAGACCGTGAGCGGGGACCCCATCGCGTCGGGTGGGGGGTTCGCCGCCCTGGTCACCCGGAAGCTGTCGGTCCCGATCGCCCTGGCGGTGGTCGCCCTTGCCTTCCTGTTCGGCGCGCTGCACGCCATGGGGCCCGGCCACGGCAAGACCATCATGGCCGCCTACCTGGTTGGGGAGGGGGCCCGGGCCCGCCAGGTGGTCAAGGTAGGCCTGGCCGTCTCGCTCATGCACACGGCGTCGGTGCTGACCCTGGGCCTGGTCACGCTGTACCTGTCGCACCTGTTCCCCGCGGAGCGTGTGTACCCGTGGCTGGGGCTGGTGACGGGACTGGTGGTGGTGGGCCTCGGAGGCGCCCTCCTGGTCGTTCGGGCGCGAGCCCGCCGACGGGGTGCGGACCCGTGGCACGTCCATCCGCATCCGCACTCCCACGAGCGCGTGGTGGTTCGAACACCCGCCCCCCGGGAGCTGGCCATGGTGGGGGCTGCGGCCGCCCGCTCCGCGGCGCCGATGGCTGCGGTCGAATGGGCCGCCCCAGGCCTCGCGCTCGCGGATGGCCACGCGCCTCTGGGCGGTGGGCACGACCACCGCCACGGTCATGGCAACGACCACGAGGAGGGGCCGGCGGCGGAGCGCCGGCCGCTGTCCCGGCGGGGCCTGGCCGCCCTGGCCGTGTCCGGTGGCATCCTCCCCTCTCCAACGGCCCTGGTCGTGCTGATCGGGGCGGTGAACCTGCACCGGGTGGGCTACGGCGTGGGCCTGATCGGGGCGTTCAGCGTCGGGCTGGCGGCCGCTCTCATCGCGGTCGGGCTGCTGGCCATCCGGGCCCGGGACATCGTGGGCAGGCGGCTCGGCGGGGCGGTGGCCGGCGCGCTGCCCATCCTGTCGGCAGCGCTGATCTTCGGGGTCGGGCTGTTCCTGGCGGCAAAGGCCGCGTTCCAGGTCTAGAAAGACGAGGAGGCCGCAGGGGATGCGGCCTCCTCATGGCTCGCGCCCGCAACCGAACCTGGGACCGGGAGGTCCCTTCAGCCGGCTCGACGCGTGTCCGGCCTTGCAGAGAAGGGGGATGCTTCTCTCTCTAGTCTTCGACGCCTGAGGGCCAGAGGTTCAGCGGTTCGGAGGAATTTTCCGCCGGCTCGGGGGAGTCGGGGCGGAGCCTCGGGTCGAACCCCCGGGTTCGGCCTCAGAAGTCGGCCATGCCCACGCGCCGCTCGGAGGGTGCCTCGCTGCCCTGGCCTGGCTCCTCGGTGATGAGCAGGCCGTCGTAGACGGCCGGGTTCACTGAGATCTTCAGCAGGACCGCCCCGGACTCGGGCACGAACACGGCCGCGCTGTGGAACCGGCCCTCCTGGACCAGCCAGACCTGGTAGACCCGGCCGGGGCTGGGCGGGTCCAGCGAGCCGAAGATGTAGATCTGCGGCAGGTCCGGCACGTACACCGCCGACAGCTCCCCGCTCTGGAGTTGGGCGCCGGTCGAGTTCAGAGGTACCACCCTCGACCGGGGGTGCGCCACGAGGGTCAGAACCTCGGTGGTGCGGGCCTGCCGGTCCTCGGCGTGGCTGACCCGGCCGCTCAGCCGAACGTTCCACGCAAACACGCTGGCCAGGGCAACCACGGCGGCGGCCGCCGCCAGCGGGGCCAGCCATCCCACGGTCCTGCGGGCCCTGGCCCCCCGGCGGATCCGGACGCCCAACAGGTGGGCTGGCCGCCGGGAGCCGGCCGCCAGGGCGAGCTCCCCGGCCACGACGATCATGCCCTCCAGCTCGGCCGAGCACTCCGGGCAGGAGGGCACGTGAGACGCCAGCAGGCCCTCGGCCTCGCTGGCGTCCTCCTCGCCGAGGGCGTGAAGCACATGGCCCGCCAGGAGCTCGAGGATGCGCTCGTGCTCTCCGAGGGTCATGGGGGCTCGTCGCCTCCCAGCGCCCGCTGGAGCTTGCGCATGGCCGCCAGGGTCCTTGTCTTCACGGTCCCGAGGGGGATCCTGAGCTCCTCCGCGATCTGGGCCTGGGTGCGCCCGCCGAAGTAGGCCATCTCCAGCACCTGTCGCTGCTCGGCGGGCAGGTTCTGGAGCGCCCCCAGGATGCGGGCGCGGCGGTCTGCAAGCCAGGCCTCTTCCACCACGCCTTCCGCTACATCTTCGTCCGCCACCGGGCCGAGGTTCACTCGTTCGGTCCGGCGCCGAAGCCGTTCCTCGCGGCGCACGGTGTCCACCGCCCGGTGGTGGACCAGCGACAGGAAGAAGGTTCGAAACGGCCCCCGGACGGGATCGAACGCCTCGGGGGCCCGCCACAGCGCCATGAAGGAGTCGTGCACCACCTCCTGGGCCAGGAGCTCCTGGCCGGTCACCCGCACGGCCAGCCCGTAGGCGGCCGACGAGTACAGCCGGTAGAGCTCCTCGAAGGCGGTTCGGTCGCCCATCGAGAGACGGCGATGGAGGTCTCCGTCTCTGGCGTCTTCCGGACGCGGGGGGCGCACGCAATCCTGTGTAACAGATGCCCGGCTACGATGGCCCCGTGGCTCCAAAAGTCACGATGTATTCACGACGGACCTGCGGGCTGTGCGACGAAGCCAGGGCGGTGCTCCTGGCCGAACGCGCCCGCGGCGCCCCGTTCGAGTTCGAGGAAGTGCTCATCGACGGCGACGAGGCCCTCGAGCGCGACTATGGCGTGCGGGTCCCCGTGGTCGAGGTCGACGGCCGGGAGGCGTTCGAGTTCGCCGTGGACCCGGCCCGGCTTCGAGGGCTGCTCGGCCCGGCATGAGCTTGTGACTTTGTGCGCTCGTCCCCGGCGCCGATAGAATCGTCGGCGTGACGGGCGCGGCACGGCTCGCATGAGACAGCGCTCCATCCCCGAGGCCACCGTGGGGCGCCTCCCGGTCTACCTGCGCGCCCTGGTCGAGATGGCCGAGAACGGCGCAACCACCATCTCCTCGGAGCACCTGGCCGAGGCGGCTGGGGTCAATTCGGCGAAGGTTCGAAAGGACCTTTCGTACCTGGGGTCCTACGGCACCAGGGGGGTGGGCTACGACGTGGCCTACCTCATCCACCAGATGCGCCGGGAACTCGGCCTGACCCAGGATTGGCCCGTGGTCATCGCCGGCGCGGGGAACCTGGGGCACGCCCTGTCGAACTACCGCGGCTTCTCCGAGCGGGGGTTCAGGATCGTGGCCCTGGTGGACGACGCCGTGGCGAAGATCGGGGAGCGGTTGGGCGACCTCTCGGTGGAACACATCGGAGATCTGCCGGCCATCGTCCGCCGCGAGGACATCGCCATCGGCGTCATCTGCACGCCCGCGGCCGCGGCGCAGGAGGTGGCCGACCGGATGGTGGCCGCGGGGATCCGTTCGATCCTGAACTTCGCCCCGGCCGTGCTGGCGGTGCCCGACCACGTGAGCGTGCGCAAGGTCGACCTGTCGATCGAGCTGCAGATCCTCGCCTACTACGAGCAGCGGAAGGCCGCGCTGGAAGCGGTGACCCGGGAGGGGGCCAAGGCCGGCCTGAAGCTCGAACCGGAGCCGGTGCACTAGCCCATGCCGATCCTCGCCCTCGGGGTCTCCTACCGCCGCGCGCCCATCGAGCTGCTGGAGCGGCTGGCCTTCGGCCACGAGGACGATCCGAAGGCCTACCGGCGGCTCCTGGAACCCGAGGCGGTGAGCGAGGGGGTGATCCTCTCCACGTGCAACCGGGTGGAGGTGTACGCGAACGTGGCCACCTACCACTCGGGCTTCCAGGAGCTGAAGCGATTCCTCGCGGAGTCGCGCGACGTGCAGACCGAGGAGTTCGCCGAGCCTCTGTACTCGCACTACGAGGCCCACGCGGCCGAGCACCTGTTCTCGGTGGCCGCCGGGATCGACTCGGTGGTCCTGGGGGAGCCCCAGATCCTGTCGCAGGTCCGCCAGGCCTTTCGGCGGGCCTCGGACGAACGTGCCGCCGGACCCATGCTCTCCGCGCTGGTCCGGGGGGCCATCCGAACGGGCCGCCGGGCGCGGGCGGAGACTGCCATCTCGGCGTCTCCGGCCGGGTTCGTCACGGCGGGGCTGGACCTGGCCGAGGCCGTGGTGGGACCGCTGGCCGGGCGGGCGGCCGCGGTGATCGGGGCGGGAGGGATGGCGTCGCTGGCGCTCGACGCGCTCCGGAGGCGGCAGGCCGGGCCGATCGAGGTGCTGAACCGAACCCCATCCCGGGCCGCCTCGTTGGCCCGCCGGACCGGGGCGGAGCCGGCCGGGCTGGACCGGCTGGCCGCCGCGCTGGCGCGAGCCGACCTTGTCGTGTCGTCCACGGCCGCGACCGGGACGGTCGTCGGAACGGAGGCCGTGGCGGAGGCCCTTCGCCATCGTGAGCCCGGCCGGCCGCTGTTCCTCCTGGACCTGGCCCTTCCCCGCGACGTGGATGCGGGGGCGGCGAACCTGCCGGAGGTGACCGTGGCCGACCTCGACGACCTCGTGGAGCACCTGGACGGAGGGCGCTCCTTCCACGAGGCCGACGTGGCGGCGGTTCGGCGCATCGTGGCCGAGGAGGTCGAACGGTTCGAGTCCTGGCGCGCCGCGGCCCGTCTGGCCCCGCTGATCCAGGCCCTGCGGGCGCGGGGCGAGGCGGCCGTGGCGGCGGAGCTGCAGCGCCTGGGGCCGCGCCTGTCGGCCCTGTCCGGGAGGGATCGCGACACGGCCGTCGCGCTGGCCCGGGGGGCCGTGGCGAAGCTCCTGCACGAGCCGATCGTCCGGCTGAAGGCGCTGTCCGGGCCGGGCCCCGGCGACGGACGCGACGGAGCGGCCGGAGCCCTGGCCGAGCTGTTCGGCATCGAGGCGGCCCCGAAGTTCGACGGCGCCTGACCCTTGACGACGAGAGCGCCGCTGCGGATCGGCACTCGACGGTCGAAGCTCGCCCTGGCCCAGGCGAACGAGGTCGTCGGGCGCTTGGCCGCGCTGGGCGTGGAGACCGAGCTCGTGCCGATGGTGACGTCGGGAGACCGAGGGGTCGCAGCGGCCGCATCGCCGGGCGGCGTCAAGGGGCTCTTCGTCGCCGAGATCGTGGGGGCACTTCTTCGGGGAGAGGTGGACCTGGCCGTGCATTCGGCGAAGGACCTTCCCTCGGAGGACGAGCCGGGCGTCATGGTTGGAGCGATTCCCGAGCGGGCCGATCCGTTCGACGTCCTGGTGACCCGGGACGGCGAGCTGCCCCCCGGCGCCGTGGTCGGGACGTCCAGCCTGCGGCGGCGAGCCCAGCTCCTGCGGTCCCGGCCCGCGATCACCGTCTCGGACCTCCGGGGCAACGTCGACACCCGGCTCCGCAAGCTGGAGGCCGGCGAGGTGGACGGGCTGGTGCTGGCAGCAGCCGGGCTGGCCCGGCTGGGCGTCCAGGCGCCCCACGCCCTGCCGCTCCCGCTGGAGGAGATGGTGCCAGCGCCCGGACAGGGCGCCCTGGCGGTCCAGGCCCGGGAGGACGACGGAAGCACACGCGACCTGCTCTCCGAGATCGACCACGAACGCAGCCGGGTCGCCTTCGAGGCCGAGCGCCTCGTGATGGCCGGGCTCGGCGGGGGGTGCGCGCTCCCTCTGGGGGCCTACGCCGAACGCCGCAAGACCGGCGTGAGGGTGCTGGCCGTCGTGGTTCGGCCCGACGGTTCCGACCTCGTGTGGGCCCAGGCGGAGGCGCCCGAGCCGGGCGAGGTCGCCGACGAGGTGGTCAGGATCCTCCGCGAGGGCGGCGCCGACCACATCCTGAGGGAGGTCCGGAACGGGACGGAGGCGCGGTGACCCGAACCCTGGAGGGTCGAACGATCGTGGTGACCCGGCCCCGGAGGGAGGCCGGCGAACTGGCCCGGCTGCTGGAGGCTCGCGGCGCGAGAGTGCTGGCCGCCCCGGCCATCGAGCTGCTGCCCGCCGACGACGAGGAGCTGGCCCGGGCCGTGGTCGGGCTGGCCGAGGGGCGGTTCGCCTGGCTGGTGGTGACCAGCGCCGCGGGGGTGAGGGCCCTGGTCGACGCGGGCCTTGACCAGGTGGAGGCGAAGATCGCCGCGGTGGGGGAGGGCACGGCGAGCGCACTCCGCCTGCACGGCCTGGACCCGGCCCTGGTGCCGTCGAGCTACACCACGGAGGCGCTGGGGCGGGCCTTCCCGGCCGGCCGGGGCGAGGTGCTCCTGGCCCGGGCCGACATCGCGCCAGACGGACTGGAGGAGGCCCTGGAGGCGAAGGGCTGGACGACGGTTCGGCTGGACGCCTACCGCACGGAGCTGTCGGGAGACCTCCCTGTGGACGTGAGGCGAGCGCTGGACGGCGGGCGGGTCGACGCGATCACCTTCACCAGCGCCTCCACGGTTCGCGGGTTCGTTGCCGCGGCCGGGCCCATCCGGGGGCCGGAGGTGGTGTGCATCGGGCCGGTCACCGCGGAGGAGGCCCGCGCGGCCGGCCTCGCCGTGGACGCGGTGGCGAACCCGCATACAATCGAGGGGCTCGTGGCGGCCCTCGAGCGCGTTCTGTCGGCCCCGGAGGAGTGACCACCATGGCCTTCCCACAGCAGCGTCCCCGCCGCCTTCGCCGCACCCCGGCCCTGCGCGGCCTGGTTCGGGAGACATCCCTGGAGCCGAGCGACCTCATCGCCCCGCTGTTCGTCAAGGAGGGCATCGACGAGCCCGCTCGCATCGAGTCCATGCCGGGGCAGACCCAGCACACGCTGGAGTCGCTGCGGAAAGAGGCCCGGGAGATCGCCGAGAGGGGCGTGGTGGGGTTCGTGCTGTTCGGCGTGCCGGCCCGGAAGGACACCGAAGGCTCGGAGGCGTGGAACCCCGGCGGGATCGCCCAGCAGGGGCTCCGGGCCATGCGGGAGGAGCTGGGCGACGAGCACGTCCTGATCGCCGACCTGTGTCTCGATGAGTACACCGACCACGGGCACTGCGGGGTGCTGGCGGAGGACGGCTCGGTGGACAACGACCGCACGCTCGATCTCTACCGGCGGATCGCCCTGGCCCAGGCCGAAGCCGGTGCCGACCTGGTGGCGCCGTCGGGGATGATGGACGGCCAGGTCGCCGCGATCAGGGAGGCCCTCGACGGAGGGGGGTTCGGCCGAACGGGGATCCTGGCCTACGCGGCGAAGTTCGCCTCCTCTTTCTACGGCCCCTTCCGCGACGCCGCCGAGTGCGCGCCGCGGTTCGGCGACCGGGCGGGCTACCAGATGGACCCGGCCAATGGCGACGAGGCCCTCCGGGAGATCAGGGCTGACATCGAGGAGGGCGCCGACATCGTGATGGTGAAACCGGCCCTCCCCTACCTGGACCTGATCCGGCGGGCCAAGGCAGAGACCGGGTTCCCGCTGGCCGCCTACAACGTGAGCGGCGAGTACGCCATGGTCAAGGCCGCCGCGGCGAACGGCTGGCTGGACGGCCGCCGGGCCACGCTGGAGGTCCTCACCGGGATCAAGCGGGCGGGGGCCGACCTCATCCTGACCTACCATGCGAAGGAGGCGGCCGACTGGCTCTCGTGATCCCACGGAGCCTCCGAGGCGAACATCTCTTCGGGGGCGGGATCACCCCGATGTTGGCGAGGATCGCCGGGCGAGAACACCCAACGCTGGAACCTCCGGGTCAACACCGGTAGGCCAGCGTGCGGGAGGGTGGCACGGCGGGCCGTCCGTCGCGCCTGGGGACGAGGCCCAATCCAAGCGGTAGATCCGGAGGGCCGCGACCTTTGCCCCGGATCGGCGAACGGCGTTGGCCCAGGCCAGACAGGTCTGGAGCCGTCATCGACCGGCAACCTGGCACGCCTAGAATCGACGTCCGTGGTCGGTTGGAGCCGGTGAGCCGGTCGGAGGAGCTGTTCGAACGAGCCCGCCGGGTGATCCCCGGCGGGGTGAACTCGCCGGTGCGGGCGTTCCGGGCGGTGGGGGGGACGCCGAGGTTCGTCTCACGCGGCTCCGGCGCCTACATCGAGGACGTCGACGGGCGGCGCCTCGTCGACTACGTCCAGTCGTGGGGGGCCCTGCTCTTCGGGCATGCCCGGGGCGAGATCGTCCGGGCCTCCGCGGAGGCCGCCGCCCGGGGCACATCGTTCGGCGCGCCGACGGAAGCCGAGGTGGAGATGGCCGAACGCATCGCCGCCGCCGTCCCGGGCGTGGAGATGGTTCGGCTCGTCTCATCGGGGACCGAGGCGGCGATGAGCTCGGTTCGGCTGGCCCGGGCCGCCACGGGGAGGCCGAAGATCCTGAAGTTCGAGGGCTGCTACCACGGCCACGCCGACGGGCTCCTGGCGAGCGCCGGCTCCGGTGTGGCCACGTTCGGCATCCCGGGGTCGCCCGGTGTGCCCGAGGGGGCGGCCCGGGACACGGTGGTCCTGCCGTTCAACGACCTGGGCGCGGTCGAAGGCGCCTTCGAGGCCGCCCCGGATGCCATCGCCGGGGTGATCGTCGAACCCGTCCCCGCCAACATGGGGGTGGTTCCACCGGTCCAGGGGTTCCTGGAAGGCCTCCGGGCGGCATGCGACCGGCACGGAGCCCTGCTGGTCCTGGACGAGGTCATCACGGGCTTTCGCCTGGCTCCCGGCGGCGCCCAGCAGCTCTTCGGTGTCACCCCGGACCTGACGGTCCTGGGAAAGGTCGTGGGCGGCGGGTTCCCCCTGGCGGCCTTCGGCGGCCGGGCCGACCTGATGGACCGGCTCGCCCCGGAGGGCCCCGTCTACCAGGCCGGCACGCTGTCGGGCAACCCGGTGGCCGTCGCGGCGGGCCTGGCGGCCCTCCGCCTCATCGAGACCCTTGCCCCACACGACGGACTCCGGGCGAAGGCCGAACTGCTCACGTCCGGCCTCTCGGCGGCGCTGGACGCCGCGGGGATCCCGCACACCGTCAACCGCGTGGAGTCGCTGCTCTCGGTGTTCTTCGCCGACGGTCCCGTCCGGAGCTTCGACGAGGCGACGTCCGCCGACCACCAGCGGTATGCGAGGTTCTTCCACGCCATGCTCGACGAGGGGGTCTACCTCCCCCCCTCCGGCTACGAGGGATGGTTCCTGGGCACCGCGCACGGAGAGGAGGAGATCGAACGAACGGTGGAGGCCGCTCGGCGGGCCGCCCCGAGACTGGCGTAGGGGGGCGGCCGCTACCGGGAGATGGAGATCAGCATGATCACGAAGATCGCCACGATGAGCCCGGTGAACGCCAGGAACGCATCCGCCCCGTTCGTGATCATCGCCAGCAGCGCCATGTCAGGACTCCCGTCTCATGCCGGCCCGTACCACGGCGGGGCGGTCCCGCCGGTGAGGATCTCCTTCCGCCGCTTCTCAGCCCGGTCCAGGAACGGCAGGTGGATCAGGAACCCGAACAGCGACGCGCCGAAGAACGCGATCGAGTACTTCGGGACGTTCCCCTTGTCGAAGTAGGCGAACATCGTGATCTCCGACCCGCCCTGGCTGTAGTAGCCTCGCGCCGCCACGAGCTGGGTCTTCTTGTTCGCGTTGGTGAACTCGACGTCCTGGACGGTGAACAGCGTCGGGTCGAGGGTGAAGCACGTCGGTGTGGGCACGGCCTCGGGGTCGCACAGGTTCACCCCCGCCTTGTCGAGCTGCGGCGTGGCCAGGCCCACCAGGTACTTCTGCATCACGGCCTTCACGGTGTCCACCGAGGTCGCCGTGGTCGCGTCGGGAGGCCGCCACGGCCTGGCCGGGTACCGGCCCACCTGCGGGTACTTCGGCGAGTCGATCGTCGCGGTGCCGGCGGCGAACACCTGCCAGTGCGGCTCGTAGCCGCGGGGGCCCAGGTTCTTCGGTGTTCCCGGCGCGCCGAACGTCCACAGGGCCGACAGGATGATCATCCAGCCGAAGAACGACACGGCCACCACGAGGTAGCCCATCCGCAACCCGAACACCGCCGACACCAGGACGTAGATGCTGCCCACGAACAGGATGAGGGCACAGACGATGACCGCGATGCCCTTCCAGAAGAACGGCGAGATCTTCGCCAGGAACACGATCGCCGCGAGCGCGCTCATCGGGACCGCATCCTCATGCCTTCGGCGGCGGGTTCACGCACAGGTTGTCCTTCGACGGCTCCTTCTGGATCGAGAGGAGGTAGTTCACCAGATCGTTGATCTGCTGGTCGTCCATGGCGCCGGCGAAGCGAACGCTCCACGACGGCATGTCCGTGCCCGACCGGCCCTGGGCGATCGTGTTGATGATGTCGTCGAGTCCCTTGATCAGCGGATGCCCGTACTTCGCGCCGCCGCACACCGTCTGCAGGTTCGGCACGGACACGATGTTGCCGTTGAACACGTTGAGGCCTCCGTGGAGCCCGGGCCCGTGGCAGCGCTGGCAGTTGAACCCGATCTGGTTCACCTCGGTTCCCGGCAGGCTGGTCAGCCGGCCCCGCTCGATCGACTGCGCGAGCAGGTTGCGGGTGTCGGCCGCGTTCGTCGCGTTCTCCCGGAAGAACACCCCGGCGATGGACACGGCCAGGACCAGGACCAGGACCATCCCCCACGCGTACAGCCGCTCCAGGACCGGCTTCTCGAGGTCGGCGTCGGAGGGGCCGGGGCGCATGGCCGGTGGGATGTCCGGTCCTGCCGCCCGGCGCGGTCCCCGGCGCATGGCCCCCAGTGCGCCGAATCCGACGACGAGCACGGCCACGCCGGAGGCGATCCCGATCAGGATGGCCTTGCCGGCGGAGATGGCGGCGACCACGCTCACGACGGCATCACGCCACGCAGAAGGGGCCTTCGGGGGCCTGGTGGATGGTGTTCGTCCCGCGGGGCGGGCCGTCGATGATGTTCGAGGTGTCAACCTTCACCGTGGAGCCGCCCTCGACCGTGACCTTGAACCGCGAGAGCCCCTTCGGTGCCGGCCCCAACTGGTACTCGCCCGCGTAGTTGTACTTCGAGCCGTGGCAGGGACATTCGAACCACTGGCTCTGGATGCAGAACGGCACGCGGCAGCCCAGGTGGGCGCACTTCTGGTAGATGGCCATGAGCCGTCCCCCCCCGACCTGGGCCGTGATGCCGGCGTAGATGCCGTTCACCGCGTCCCCCTCGTAGTCGATGAGGTAGAACCGCCCCGCCCCGAAGTAGTAGGGCTGCCGATCCTGATGGATCTGGTTGAGGATGGCGTCGGCCGAGTCGGCCACCTGGATCACCGAGCCGAACCCTCCCTTCAGGGTCGGCCACAGGAAGGCGAGAGAGGCCCCGCCGAACTGGGCGGTGAAGATGAGCAGCGATCCCAGGAGGCCGTTCCGGAAGAAGTCGCGGCGGGCGACCACGGTCTTCGGCCCGGGCGCCGCGGCTGGGACGGCCGGGCCGGGCCGGCCGGGCGCGGCTGCGACGGCGGCGGGAGCCCTGGCCGCCTTCCGGGCTCGCACGAACACGTTCAGCAGCAGGAGCCCGAACAGGGCCGCCAGGGCCGCCACCACGCCGACGGCCAGCGTCGACTGAGCGACCGCGAGCACGCTCACGCGACTCTCATAGGTCGAAGAACACTCCCTGGCTCCACGGCCACGTCCAGTTGAAGCCCGTCCCCCGGAAGAAGCAGCCGGCGATGGTGAGCGTGGCCCCGAACATGAACAGCATGGTGAAGCAGGTGATGGCGAGCTTGCGGTCGCCCGGCCTCGTGCTGGGGTTCCGGTCGAGGTAGGGCACCGCGGCCAACCCCACCAGGATGAGCGTCGGGATGATCACGCCGGCGATCATGGGATGGAAGTACCGCAGCAGCTCCTGCAGTCCGAGGAAGTACCACGGGGCCTTCGAGGGGTTCGGGGTGAGGTTCGGGTTGGCCAGCTCGCGCAGCGGCGCCTGGACGAACGCCGAGAAGATGACCACGGCCGCGCTCACGATGAGCAGGCTGACGAACTCCTCGATCAGGAGGTGGGGGAAGACATTGATCCGGTCACCCTGCTCCCGCTCGACCCGCTGGATGCCCTCCGGGGCGACCAGGGCCAGCAGGCGGTGCTTGTCCGCCACGCCGGCCTTCGGGGCGGGAACCCGGCCCGTGGGCGGGGGAGCGGTTCGAACCGCCGCCGCCGGCGGGGGCACGTACATCCCGCCCGGAGGCGCCGCCACCGCCGCCGCGGCCGGCGCTGCCACTGGAGCCGCCGCACCGCCGTTTCCCTCTCCGTCCCCGGCCGCTCCGGCGTGGGTGCGCTCGGCGGGAGCCCTCTCCTCCCGTTCGGGCTCGCCGTGGACCTTCCGGTAGGCCAGCGCCGCGGCGCGCCGGGCCCGCCCTTCGGCGATCCGCCGGTCGACCCCCGACGCGATCAGCTCCTGGAGGGTCTTGTCGAAGACCTCCTGGTCCTGATGGGATGTATCGCGCTCGGCCATGCTCTGTCGCCTCCAGCCCTACAGGGGACCGCTGATGCCGCCGTCCTTGCGGATCCGCCAGAAGTGGACGGCCAGGAACAGCACGAGGATGAACGGTAAGAACAGCACGTGGAACACGTACCAGCGTAAGAGCGTGTTCGGGCCCACCTCGATGCCCGCGATCAGGATGAACCTCGCCTGCTTGGCGATGAGGGGCGAGTAGCCGGCCAGGTTCGTCCCTACCGTGACGGCCCACACCGAGAGCTGGTCCCACGGCAGGAGGTAGCCGGTGAACGACAGCCCCAGCGTGAGGAACAGTAGGATCACCCCGACCACCCAGTTGAACTCTCGGGGGGGCTTGTACGCCCCGGTGTAGAAGACCCGGGCCATGTGCAGGGACACGCTGAACACCATGAGGTGGGCGGCCCACCGGTGGATGTTCCGCACCAGGTCGCCGAAGTACACGGAGGACCGGATGGTCTCCATGTCCTTGTAGGCCGTGGCGCTGGCGATGTCGGCGGCCGGACGGTAGAAGAACATCAGGAAGATCCCGGTGATGGTGAGCAGCACGAACAGGAAGAAGGACAGCCCGCCCAGGCAGAACGTGTACGTCAGCTTCAGCCCGTGCCGCTTGATCTTGACCGGATGCAGGTGGTACAGGACGTTGTTCATCATGGCCAGCGCTCGGTCGCGCTGGGTGTCCTTGTAGCCCCTCCGGAAGATCGAACCGGGCCGGAAGATCGACTTCCAGACCTCGGTCTCCCGGGTCTTGTCCAGGAGCTCCATGGGACTCGGCGGCTTCGGCAACCTCTCTCGCAGCTTCACCGGCGCTCCTGGCCCTCCATCTCCGTTCGTCCTATTCGACGTCCACGTCCTGCAGTTGCGACATGGGGACGGCGGCCATCGTGCGGGCCCCCCCGCCGTCGCCCTCCGGCAGGCGCGCATAGTACAGGCAGTCGCTGGGGCAGCGCTCCACGCACACCGAGCATCGGGTGCATGCGTTGTCGTCCACCACGAAGATCGCGTAGGCCCCTTCCACCTCGGCTCCCACCGAGTCGTTCTCCGACTCCCGCACGATCCCCGGGTCGAGCATGAAGATGCAGTTCCATGGGCAGACGTCCTCGCACGCCCGGCACAGGATGCACGGCTCGGGATCGAGCATGAGGTGCTTCGGGGACTTCACCCCCTGTTTCAGCCAGTCGGGGTCGACGGTCTCGACCGTGTAGTCGGTCTTGATGTCGACCTCGGTCTTCACGAACGGCATGTGGTCTCCTCCCGCGGCCTCACCGGTAGCCTCCGATGGGCCGGCTCTCGCTCTGGCTGCGGAGCTTCCTCCGCTGCTTCTGCAGATAGTAGGAGACCACGATGAGCATGCCGAACGGTCCGCCGAACAGGATCGACGCGACGACGTCGCGGATCTCGAACAGCCAGAACCCGCAGTTCTGGCCGAGGATGTAATGGAGCAGGCCGGTGGGACACAGCTTGGTGGGGCGCCACCCGAGGGTCTGGTCGGCGAAGTAGAGCCAGAACGAAGGGATGACCACGATCAGGGTGATGCCGATGAACCAGAGCATGAGCGCCCCCACAACGGCCTTCGTCCAGGTCCATTCGTAGTCCCTGGTGAACTGCTGCAGCTGTGGCACCCGAGGAAACCCGAAGAACAGCGCACCCACGACGATGGGGGGGATCCCCGCCGCGGCGAAGAAGACGAGCACCGGGAAATACGTCGTCAGCGCGGCGATCAGCCCAAGGGTCATCGTCCAGCCTCTGGAAGGGTCAGTTGAAGGGGATTATATCGGCCACCCGCCGGCTCAGATCCGCGCGCCGGGCGGAGCATCCCCCGACCGATCCGGGCGATCGCCCGGACGGCGAGAGGGCTTGTGAAGGCGTTCACAAGCATCGCCCACACTATGCCGTGAAGCGCCGAGACTCTGCAACTCAACCGATGCGCTGGGGCGGCGGAGGGCCACACCCTCGCTTGCCTGCCAGGATGACGAAGGGATGACCGGGTGATTGCCGACTTCGTGCAGCGAGGCCTGTCGGCCTGGTGGGCTCCGGCCCTGTCGTTCGCCGCCGGGGTGGTGTCGTTCGCCTCGCCGTGCGTGCTGCCGCTGGTGCCCGGCTACCTGAGCTTCGTGGTCGTGGACGAGGCCGCCGCGGACAGCGCCGGATCGTGGCGACGCCGGCTGGTGCCGATCGTGCTGTTCATCCTGGGCTTCTCCGTGGTGTTCACGGTGATCGGCGGCTTCACCGCCGGGTCGGTCAGCCGATGGCTGAAGTCGGCGGCGGGGCAGCGGGTCGCCGGGGGCGTGGTCGTCGTGTTCGGGCTCTTCATGCTCCTGTACGCCCTCCGGCTCGGCGGGGCCTGGCTGTACCGGGAGGAGCGCCCCCTGCTGTCGAGGGTCAAGCCCGGGCCGGCGGCGGCGTTCCCCTTGGGAGCGGCGTTCGCCGTGGGATGGACGCCCTGCATCGGGCCGGTCCTGGGCGGGATCCTCACGCTGGCCGCGGCGCAGGGCAGCACGGGCCGCGCCGTCGTGCTGCTGCTCTGCTATTCGCTGGGGCTGGGGCTGCCCTTCCTGCTGGTGGGCCTGGGGGTGGGAGGCCTGATGCGCGCCCTCCGGTTCTTCAGCCGGCACTACCGGGCGTTCGCCGGCGTGAGCGGGGCCGTCCTGGTGACCATCGGCGTGTTGCTGGCCACAGGGGCCTGGACCAGGCTGACCGCCCCGCTGTTCCGCTTCATCAACCGGTTCACTCCGGCCATCTGAGGGGTGTGGCCGCCCGAGTTCACCGGCCGCTCATGGGCGAGCGATACTTGCCACGGATGTCGCCCCACCGGCTCCTTCGAAGGCTGGCCCTGGCCGCCACCGGCGCCACCGTCCTGCTGGTCGCGGTGGGGGCGCTGGTCCGGGCCACGGACTCCGGCGAGGGGTGCCCGGGGTGGCCGCGGTGCTTCGGCCGGTGGGTGCCGCCGTTCACCCATCACCCCGGGGTCTCGCTGACGAACGCCCTGATCGAGTACTCCCACCGCTTCACCGCGTTCCTGGTCTTCGTGCTGGTGCTGGCCCTGCTGGTCGTGGCGTGGTGGCGGTACCGGGAGGTCCGCCGGGTATGGCTCCCGGCCACGCTCGCCTTCGGCCTGTGGCTGTTCCAGGCCATCCTGGGCGGGCTGGTGGTGAAGTTCGGGCTGACGCCGTGGCTGGTGACGGTGCATCTCGTCGTGGCGAACGTCTTCCTGGGCACGCTCGTGTACACGAGCGTGGCTGCGTTCTCGGTGGACGTTTCCCCGGCCGGGAGGTTCGACCCGCAGACCAAGCTGGCGTGGGCCGCGGCCGGGGCGGTCCTGGCCCTGATCGCGGTGGGGGCCATGGTGCGGGGCGAAGGGGCCGGGCTCGCCTTCACCGACTGGCCGCTCATGGCGGGTCGGGCGGTGCCCTCGCTGGGCGGGCCCCGGCCCGCGCTGATGTTCGCCCACCGAGTCCTGGCGGTGCTGGTGGCCGCCCTGGTCGCCGTGGTGGCCCTTCGGGCGTGGAGGCTTCGGGGGACCCGGGCCCCGGCCGCGGCACTGGCCGGGTCCGCCGCCGTGCTCTACCTCACCCAGGTGTTCGTCGGTGCGGCGAACGTGTGGACCCGGTTGGCCGGCGGCCCGGTGGTGGCCCACGTCGCCGTGAGCAGTCTCATCTGGGCCTGCCTGGTTGCCTCGGCCGCCGCCTCGCGGGCCTGCCGGACGGCGCGCGAGGTGCCGTCGCCGGACGGCCGCGATGAGCGCGGCCTGCCGCTCGCGGTCACCACCTCCCCCCAACCGGAACGGGCGGGCCTGCGATGACCGTGTGCGAGGGGACCCGATGAAGGTCACCTCAGGCCCAAGTGGGGGGACCGCCGCCGGCGGCCTCCTTGGCCGCGTTCGTCCCGGGGAGGTCCGGGGGACCGTGGCCGCCTATCTCTCGCTGACCAAGCCCCGCATCGTCCTGCTCCTGCTGATCACCACGGTCCCGGCCATGATCCTGGCCGCCCGGGGCGTGCCGTCGGTGGCCCTGATCGCGGCGACGCTGTTCGGCGGGACGCTCTCGGCCGGTGGCGCGAACGCCGTCAACCAGTACGTCGATCGCGACATCGACCGGATCATGCTCCGAACCCGCCGCCGCCCCCTTCCCTCGCGGCGGATGCAGCCCGAGCGGGCGCTCGCCTTCGGGTTGCTCCTCGGGGTGGCCGGGTTCGTGTTCCTATGGGCGACCACGAACCTCCTGGCGGCGGTCCTGGCCACGGCGGCCATGGCCTTCTACGTGTTCGTGTACACACTGTGGCTGAAGCGGCGGTCGCCCCAGAACATCGTGATCGGGGGTGCGGCCGGCGCCGCTCCCGCCCTGGTCGGCTGGGCCGCCGTGACCGGTCGGGTGGGCTGGCCGGCGGCGGTCCTGTTCGCCATCGTGTTCGTGTGGACGCCCCCGCACTTCTGGGCTCTCTCGCTCAGGTATCGAAGCGACTACGAGGCGGCCGGGGTGCCGATGCTGCCCGTGGTGGCGGGCGAGGACGAGACCACGCGGCAGGTGCTCCTCTACTCGATGGCGCTGGTGGCCGTGAGCCTGCTGCTGGTCCCGGTGGCCCACATGGGGCTGGTCTACCTCGTGGCCGCGGCGGTCCTCGGCGGGCGGTTCCTGGCGGCCGCCCTGACGCTCCGGCGACGCCGCACGCTCCCCGCGGCGATCGCGCTGTTCCGATATTCCATCCTCTACCTGGGCCTGCTGTTCGCCGCGGTCGCCGTCGACACGGTGGTCAGGTTCGGGGCCTGATCCGCCCGGGCACGTCCGCCGGCCCCTCGGTGATACCCTGTGGCCGACCCGCGGCTCGGCGTCGCTTCGACTTCGCGACAGGAGAGGCATGAGGGTTCGAACCAGGGCGCGCCTCATCCAACTGGTGACGGTGGGTGTCGCGCTCCTCGCCCTCCTGCTGGCCTCGTGCACCCATACCCACCTTCCGCAGGACACGTTCAACACCCACGGCTCGGTGGCGGCCAAGGAGGCCCATCTCTACTGGCTGGTGTTCGGCATCGCCACCGCTGTGTTCTTCCTGGTCGAAGGGATCCTGCTGTTCGCCCTGATCCGGTTCCGCCACCGGCCGGGGCGGGGGGTCCCCACACAGGTCCACGGGAACTTCCGGCTGGAGATCGCGTGGACCATCGCTCCGGCGGTCCTTCTGGCCGGGGTGGCCGTCCCGACCATCGCCGACATCGTCACGCTGGCCAGGAAGCCGACGGGCAACGTCCTGCAGGTCTCGGTGATCGGCCATCAGTGGTGGTGGGAGGTCCATTACCCCACGCTGAAGGTGTCCACCGCCAACGAGATCCACATCCCCGTGGGCCGGCCCGTCTACGTCACGCTCACCGCGGGAGACTCCGGCGCGGTGGGCCCGGCGGTGATCCACAGCTTCTGGGTGCCCCAGCTCGCCGGGAAGCAGGACCTCGAACCCGGCCACACCCAGCACCTCACCATCGAGGCGCAATCGGCCGGGGTCTACCTGGGACAGTGCGCCGAGTACTGCGGGATCTCCCACGCGAACATGCGCCTGCGGGTCATGGCCGACATGCCGGCCGCCTTCGACGCGTGGGTGAAGCAGCAGCTCGTTCCGGCCCAGCAGCCCCCGCCCGACGCGATGGCCGCCCTCGGAGCGGGCGGGTGCGCGGGGTGCCATACGATCACGGGGGTCCAGGGGTTCCAGGGGACCATCGGCCCGAACCTGACCCATTTCGGAGGGCGAACCACGTTCGCCGGCTCGATCGTCCGGAACACCCCGGACGAGCTCTCGGCCTGGCTGAGGGATCCGCAGGCGGTGAAGCCGGGGAACGACATGCGGATCGGGCCGGGAGGGCTGCCGGGAAGGTCGATCCTCACCGACGCCGAGATCCAGGCGTTGGTAGCGTATCTGGAGACCCTGAAGTGACCTCGGTTCCCGAGACGACCTCGCCACTCGCCGGAGGCGCGTGATGGCAGACACCGTGATCGAACCGGTCGCCGTGGCTCGCCGGTCGCTCCTGCGGCGGCCCGCGTCGACCAGCGGCTTCTGGGGCTGGATCACCACGGTCGACCACAAGCGGATCGGCACGCTCTATTTCGTCACCTCGTTCTTCTTCTTCCTGGTCGGGGGGCTCGAAGCGCTGCTGATCCGGGCCCAGCTGGCTAGGCCCAACGGGAAGGTGCTCACCGCCGAGCAGTACAATCAGATCTTCACGATGCACGGCCTGACCATGATCTTTCTGGTGGTCATGCCGATGTCGGCCGCGTTCTTCAACTACATGCTCCCGCTCATGATCGGTGCCCGCGACGTGGCCTTCCCCCGACTGAACGCCTTCAGCTACTGGGCCTTCCTGTTCGGCGGGATGTTCCTGTATTCGAGCTTCTTCCTGGGCGGCGCGCCCAACAGCGGATGGTTCTCCTACGCGCCGCTCTCCACCCAGAACCCCATGGGACACAACGGCGACTTCTACGCCCTGGGGCTGCTGTTCCTGGGGATCGGGTCGACCGTCTCGGCGGTGAACTTCATCGTCACCATCGTCAACATGCGGGCTCCGGGCATGAGCCTGTTCCGCATGCCCGTGTTCGTGTGGATGACCTTCGTGGTGTCGTTCCTGCTGCTGTTCGCCCTCCCCGTGATCACCATCGACCTGATCGAGCTGCTGTTCGACCGGCGGTTCGGGGCGCACTTCTTCGACGCGGCCGGCGGGGGCGACCCCGTGCTGTGGCAGCACCTGTTCTGGCTGTTTGGCCACCCCGAGGTGTACATCCTGATCCTGCCGGCCATGGGCATCGTGTCCGAGGTCCTGCCGGTGTTCGCCCGCAAGCCGCTGTTCGGCTACCAGGTGGTGGTGTTCTCGGGCATCGCCATCGGGATCATGGGGTGGGGCGTGTGGGCCCACCACATGTTCGCGGTGGGGCTGGGGCCGGTGGCGAACTCGGCGTTCGCGCTGTCCACGATGTTCATCGCGGTGCCCACGGGGGTGAAGATCTTCAACTGGGTGGCCACCTTGTGGGGAGGTGACATCCGGTTCAAGGCGCCGCTGCTCTTCTCCATCGGGTTCGTGGCGATGTTCATCGTGGGCGGGCTCTCGGGGGTGACCCATGCCGCGGTCCCGTCGGACTACCAGCAGACCGACACGTACTACATCGTGGCCCACTTCCACTACGTGCTGTTCGGCGGTTCGGTCTTCGGGCTGTTCTCCGGCATCTACTACTGGTGGCCGAAGGTGACCGGACGGCTGCTGAACGATGGCATCGGGAAGCTCCACTTCTGGGTGATGCTCATCGGGTTCAACCTGACCTTCGGGCCCTTCCACCTGCTCGGGCTCCAGGGGATGCCGCGGCGCATCTACACCTACCCGTCCTACGCGGGGTGGAACTTCTGGAACTTCGTGTCCTCGGTGGGCGCGTTCATGATCGCCGGGTCGGTCGTGATCTTCCTGTTCAACGTGGTGCGCAGCTTCCGCCGGCCGGAGGCGGCCGGCGCAGACCCGTGGGACGCCCGCACCATCGAGTGGATGACGGCCTCCCCCCCGCCTCCCTGGAACTTCGACGAGATTCCGGTGGTGCGCTCCGTCGACGACTTCTGGCACCGCAAGTACGCCGAAGGGGCCGACGGGCGGCTGGCCCCGGTCGTGGCGGGCGGTGCGGACGGGCACGGCGAGGCGGGGTCACCGATGTCCGAGGCGGGGCCGGATGTCGAGGGCGTGGGCACCGCTCACGGCTCCGAGGGCCTGCCCGGGATGGCCCCTGCCCGCGGGCACGGTGGGCACGGTGGGCAGGGCGGCATCCACATGCCGTCCCCCTCGTATTTCCCGATCGTCGCCGCGCTCGGGCTGCCCATCCTCGGGTACGGCATCCTGTACTCGCCGATCATCGCCATCGACGGGGCCGTGGTGCTGCTGGCGGGGCTGTTCGGCTGGGCCCTGGAGCCGTCCGCGGAGCCGGAGCCCGGACCGGCCTCCCCCGAGGCGGGGGAGTAGCGGTGGCGCAGTCGGTCGCATCCCCCGCCCATCACGCCGAACCCGGAGAGCCGGCCGTCCACACGAGCACGGGCCTGTCCAACGTCAAGCTCGGCATGTGGGCGTTCCTGGGTTCGGAGTGCCTGCTGTTCGGCGCTCTGATCTCGAGCTACATCCTCTACCGGGGCCGCGCGGTCGGGGCCACCAAGACACCGCACCAGGTCTACGACATCCCCTACACCTCGGTGAGCTCGTTCGTCTTGCTGATGAGCAGCCTCACGATGGTGCTGGCGCTGGCGGCGATCCAGCGGGGCGACCAGGAGAAGCTGCGGGCCTGGCTCATGGCCACGGCGCTCCTGGGGATGACCTTCATCGCCGGCCAGGTCTACGAGTTCACCAGGTTCGTCCAGGGGGGCCTGTCCATCAAGTCGAACGCCGCAGCGAGCGCGTTCTTCACCCTGACCGGCTTCCACGGAGCGCACGTCACCGGCGGCATCCTGATGCTGCTGTCGTTGTTCGGGATGTCCCTCGACGGGCGATTACCGACCGAACGCGCGGAGACGGTCGAGCTGGTCGGGCTGTACTGGCACTTCGTCGACATCGTGTGGATCGTGATCTTCACGGTGGTCTACCTGATCCCGGCGAAATGAGCTCGTCCCGATGAGCACCGAGACCCCGTCCCTCCACAGCGACTCGGTGGCCGAGACCTCGCTGGCCACCGAGCCCGAGGCCATCCTCCACGAGCCCGAGCTGGCCGCCCACCCCGGTCCTCGCCAGTACGTGGTGGTGGCGGTGGTCCTGGCCCTGCTCACGGCCCTCGAGGTGGCCGTGTACTACGTCAAGGCCATCCCGCACCCCGCGCTGGTGGCGATGCTGGGGTTCTTCGCCTTCTGGAAGTTCGTCCTGGTGGTCCTGTGGTTCATGCACCTGCGGTTCGACAGCCGGATCTTCCGCAACCTGTTCGTGACGGGGCTGTCGCTGGCCCTCGGCGTGTACCTCATCGTGCTGTTCACGTTCGGCGTGTTCCTGAGGGGCTGAGGCGGGGACGATGATCGTGCCGCGGTGGGAACCCCAGCCCGACGTCTGGCTCCTGGTCGCCACGGTGGCCGGCGGCTACGTCTGGGCGATCCGGCGCCTGGGGCCCGAGCGGGTGCCGCCGGAGCAGCCGGTGGTGACCCGCGGGCAGGCCTGGTCGTTCGGGCTGGCCGTGGCCACCCTGTGGGTCGCGCTGGACTGGCCGATCGACCCGCTTTCGGATCACTACCTGCTCTCGGTCCACATGTTCCAGCACCTGCTGCTCATGCTGGTGGCCCCGCCACTCTTCCTGCTCGGCCTGCCTGCGTGGCTCCTTCGCGTGCTGCTCCGGCCCCGGTGGTTCCGGGCGGTGGCGCGCCAGGTCACCAGGCCGGTCGTGGCGCTGGTGTTCTTCAACGCGATCATCGTGCTGACGCACTGGCCGAACTGGGTGAACCTCACGCTGGAGAGCGAACCGTTCCACTTCTTCTCGCACTTCCTGCTGTTCTCGTCGGCGATGTGCATGTGGTGGCCGGTGATCAGCCCGTTGCCGGAGATGCCGACCCTCTCCTACCCGGGGCGGATGCTCTACCTGTTCCTGCAGTCGATCGTTCCCACCGTGCCGGCCTCGTTCCTCACGTTCGGCAGCACCCCCCTCTACCACTTCTACACCACGGTGCCCCGGATCTGGGGGATGTCGGTGATCACCGACCAACGCGTGGCCGGCCTGGAGATGAAGCTGCTGGGTGGAGCGATCCTGTTCACCGTCATGGCCGTGGTCTTCTTCCGATGGTTCGGACAGGAGCAGCGGACCGAGGGCTGGGACGCCCTCGAGTGGGGCCGGGTGGACCGGCAGCTTCGGTCCGACGCACCCCCCAAGGACGGGCTGGCCGTTCGATGAGCGATCCGGCTCCGGGCGGACGGAGGCCCCTGCTGCCCCCGGTGGCCTACCCCGCCCTGGGGCTGGTCTTCGGCGGGATCCTCGTGTTCAGCTTCTCCCGGGTGCTGCTCGCGGTGAGGAAGGAGTACGCCCCGGTCATCGGCATGCTGATGGCGCTGAACATCCTGGTGGGGGCGGCGCTCGTGGCGTCCGGGGCCCGGGTCCGCCGGCGCCCCGCGTCCTTCCCGCTGCTGATGGTTGGCGCGCTCGGCGTGGTCGCCGTGGGCATGCTCGCGCTGAACCTGAAGGAGAAGCCCGTCGAGGCCGGCGGTGGGGCCAAGACCGAAGCGACGACGCTCGTGGCGCAGAACATCGCGTTCCAGCCGGGGACGCTCTCGTTTCCCCCCGGGGCCAAGGTCTCGTTGAAGTTCGAGAACAAGGACGCCGGCACGCCCCACAACTTCGCCCTCACCTCCGACCAGGCCGGGGCGAACTACCTGTTCAAGGGCGACGTCGTCACCGGGCCGACCACGACGACGTATTCGTTCACCGCGCCCTCCAAGCCGGGCACGTACTACTTCCACTGCGACGTCCACCCGACGCAGATGAAGGGGACGGTGACGGTGGGCGGGGCCGGCGGCGCCGGGGGAGGACAGGGCGGCGCGCTCAACCTGGTGGCCAAGGGAACGGCCTTCCAGCAGACCCGGCTGACGGCGCAGGGCGGTGGCCAGATCACCATCCACTTCGACAACCAGGACACCGGCCTCACGCACAACGTGGCCGTGTTCAACGGCTCGGACGCGACGGCGCCGGTGCTGTTCAGGGGCGACCTGGTGACGGGCGTGGCCACGAAGGACTACACCTTCCCGGCACCGCCCCCCGGCACCTATTTCTTCCACTGCGACGTCCACCCGCAGCAGATGATGGGGACGCTGGTCGTCAGGTGACGGCGTCCCCTCGCCGGGACGCCTCGGGATCCGCCGAGGCACCGATGGGCTCGAGGGGGCGAACCCACGCCCTCCCGTCGAATCGCAGGGCCGCCTGCTCGACGGCCATCGCCAGGATGCGTTCGGCTCCCAGGAGGTCGGAGGGCATGAGCACCCGGCGGTAGCTTCGGCGGCTCCCCGAGGCGCGGGCTCGCACGGTCCATCCGCCCAGCGGCCACCGAGGGGGGTCCAGGGAGACCAGGCAGGCCCAGGCAAGCATGACCTCGGACCGGGCCCGGTACCGGATGGTCATCCCCTCTCCGTCGGCCTCGAGGCCGGTCACCCTGGCCACCAGCCCGGCCCAGGCCACGGCGGCGCCGGCCAGGACCAGGCCCGGACCTGCCGGGGGGAGGCCCCGCCCGCGGTGTCCCGAGACGAGCAGGATCCCCGCGAAGGCGAGGGCGAACCCGCACAGGGCGGGAAGCAGGGTCGAGACCGACGGCCGCACCCGGACCGGTGCCACCTCGGGAGCGGTCCCCGTGGCGCCGGGGCCAACCCGGCTCGAACCGGGCCCGGCCGTCCCTCCCCGGATGGTCGCCGTTCGATGCCAGCTCGACATCCCGATCGCCACCAGGCATCCCCACAGGGCGGCCGCGGCCGCTGCGAAGCCCAGGGCGTACCACACGCGGCAGACCGTACCGCGAGCCGATGACACGCCGCGTCGGTCCCGGTTCCCACCGGATCGCCCTGCCGGGTCGGCGGCGCGGCCGGTCCTCCGCGCCCTGCCGACGGCCAAAGGCGCTGCGATACTTGGCCGGCGGTGAAGGCCCAGCCCTCAGACCGGCTCGTCGGCCGGGACGCCCCCTCCTTCCTCGCTTCGGTGGAGGAGGAGCTCACGGCCTTCCTCTTCGAGAAGCGGAAGGCCGTGGAGCGCGAAGCTCCCGAGGCCGTCGTCCTCGTGGACGAGCTGTCCCGGACCCTGGGCTCGGGTGGGAAGCGCCTGCGGCCCCTGTTCTGCTACTGGGGCCACCTGGCGGCGGGCGGCCGCCCCGGCGGGCCCATCGCTCGCGCGGGTGGGGCCGTCGAGCTCCTGCACACCTCCGCCGTGATCCACGACGACGTCCTCGACCGATCCCGCCTCCGGCGCGGGCATCCCACGGCGTTCCGCCACCTCTCGGCGCCCGGTTCGGATCCCCCCAGGGAGCGGCCCTCGACGGGGCGGGATGCCTCCCGCCTCGAGGGGGAAGATCGTTTCGGTCGATCGGCGGCGATCCTCGCGGGGGACCTCGCGGGGGCGCTGGCCGACGAGCTCCTCGCCCGGTCCGGTTTCCCCTCGGATCGCCTCGTCGCGGCCTTCCGGCCGTGGTCCGAGATGCGGGCGCAGGCGGTGGCCGGTGAGCTGCTCGACCTGGTCCTGGCGGAACGCCGAACCGCGGACGAGGCCGAAGCCCGGCGCGTCGCCTCGCTCAAGTCGGCGTCCTACACGGTGGTGGGCCCGCTCCTGGTGGGCGCGACCCTCGGCGGAGCCGGACCCGACGTGCTGGGAGCGCTCGCCGCCTTCGGGTGGCCGCTCGGCGAGGCCTTCCAGCTTCGGGACGACGTCCTCGGGACGTTCGGCGATCCCGCCGTGACCGGCAAGGACCGGGACACGGACATCCTCGAGGGCAAGCAGACCACCCTGGTGGCCAAGGCTCGCCGGCTGGCCGATGAGCGGGACGAACGGATCATGGCGGAACGGCTCGGGCGCGACGATCTCGACGGCAGGGACGTCGATCGGATCCGGGCGATCCTCCGCGGATCCGGAGCCCTGGCCGAAACCCTGGGCCTCGTGGAGTCCCTGGCCGAGCGGGCCGTGGGCTCGTTGGAGAACGCGGCCATCTCCCCCGAGGCCGCCCGGGCCCTCCGGTCACTGGCCCTGATGGTGGCCGTCCGCGACGCCTGAGCGACCGTCTCCCCCGGTCCGGCCGAACACCGACCCCGCAAGCCGACCGGCCGGCCCCCGTTCGTCTCCCACCAGCGCCATGGCCCTGAGCCCCCACCGCGCCACCGGTCCCGCCCGGATGCCGAAGGACCCCGCGCGCATGATCGCCGGGTGCCCGATGGCTCGAACGAACCGCCGGCCGGCGCGGAACGCCGTTCCGTAGCGAGCCTCCAGCAGGCGGGGATACCGGAGGGCCACCTCCGGCCGGCCCGATCGGACGGCTTCGGACACGAGCTGGGCCGCCCATTCGCCGGATTCCAGCGCGTAGCCGATCCCCTCGCCGGTGAACGGGTTCACCATCCCGGCGGCGTCTCCCACCACCAACATCCCGGGAACGGCCAGCGGCCGCCGGTTCATCCCCATGGGGATCGGCGCCGAACGGATCGGCCCGGTGAGCCCTTCCTCGCCGAGTCCCCACTCGGCGGGGATGGTCCGGAGGAATCGCCGCAGGGCCTCCGCGGCGGTGGGGATCCGTTCGGCGTGGCCGGGAGGAGGGGACAGGAAGGCTCCCACGTTCCAAGTGCGGTCCCCCGCGGGGAAGACCCACCCGTACCCGGGCAGGTACCTCCGGCCGTCCCGCAGGGTCAGGAACGCCTCGAACACCGGCTCCTGCGAGCGCGACGATCGAACGTACCCCCGAGCGGCCACGGCGACCGGCGCGCCCGGGATCCGGCGGACCCCCGCGTGGGCGGCGAACCGGCTCGATGCCCCGTCCGCCGCGAGCACGAACCGCGCGGACACCTGGCGAACGGCGCCGTCCTCGCGGCGGATCGTGGCCCCCGAGACCGCGGCGCCGTCCACCAGGGGCCGCTCGGCCCGGGTGGTGGGCATGAACCGTGCTCCGGCTGCCGTGGCCCGCTCGACCAGGAGCTGGTCGAGGTCGATCCTGGGCCGCATCAGCCCGATCGGGGGGAAGGGGCCGCCCGGCCAGTCGAACTCGACCGCGGCGAGGCCCGAGCCGTAGGTTCGAACTCGCCGGACCGGCACGAAGCCGGGATCGGTCACGTCCACACCCATCCGGACCAGCGCGGCCGCGGCCCTCGGCGTCAGGCCGTCGCCGCACACCTTCTCCCTGGGGAAGGCGGCCCGGTCCACCAGCAGCACCTCGAGGCCCGCCGCTGCCAGGTGATGGGCCGCCGAGGAGCCGGCCGGGCCGGCCCCCACCACCAGGACGTCCGTTCGAATGGGTTCGCTCATCGAAGGTTGGGCCCGGGTCGACGGCCCGCCGATGCCATGATCCGCTGCCGCCCGGGGGGTGTCCATCCTCGGGATGGATCGTGGCCCCGCTCGTCGCCTTCGCCCCGCAACCCTGGATCGAACGCGGGGCCCGAGCGCGTCGCGCTCGGTTTGCGGGTCGTTGGCGCCGCGCCTACGATGGCACTTGTGAAAGCTTTCACAAGGACCCGGGCGACCCCGCCCCGGGCGCCTCGTGATGCCCGTCGGGCGCACATCGAAGCGCGAGCCGCCCTGCCCCCTCCACCGATCGGCCGGATGATGGGGGCGTGACCGACAGGGCCGACGTCCTCGTGGTGGGGGCCGGTCCGGCCGGTTCGGCTGCCGCCTATCACCTGGCCCGCCGGGGCGTCGACGTCCTCGTGGTGGACAGGGCCACCTTTCCCCGGGAGAAGGTGTGCGGCGACGGCCTCACGCCCTATGGGGTTCGGGCGTTGCAGCGGATGGGGATCGAACCCACCGAACCCGGGTTCACGCAGGTTCGATGCCTCCGAAGCTACGGCGTGGACGGCGTCGTGGTGGACCTGCCCTGGCCGAAGGTTGAGGGCTTTCCCACGGTCGGGGTGGTCAGGACGCGGTACGAGTTCGACCACCTCCTGCTCACCAGGGCCGAACAGGCCGGGGCGCGGGTCCTGCAGGGCGTGGAGGCGACAGCTCCCCTCGTCGAGGGCGGATGGGTCGCGGGGGCGAACCTCAGCCGAGACGGTTCGTCGTGGGAGGCCCGGGCCCGGTTCGTGATCGCCGCCGACGGCGCGTCCAGCCGGTTCGGCCGGCAGGCCGGCGTGGTCAGGGACGACACCAAGCCCGTGTCGATCGCGGCTCGCCGCTACTACCGCATCCCCCGCAAGGTCGGCCCGGTGCTCGAGAGCTTCCTCTCGCTCCCCGATCGGCGGGTCGGCCTCATGTGCGGGTACGGCTGGATCTTCCCCCTGGGCGACGGCCTGGTGAACGTGGGCGCCGGGCTCTCCAGCACCTACACGCGGTTCTCGGAGTTCTCGGCCCGCAAGGTCATGGACCTGTTCCTCCGGCAGCTTCCGCCGGAGTGGGGGATCGACGAGGAGCACGCCGAGGGCCCCCTCATGTCGGGGCCCATCCCCATGGGGCTGAACCGGAAGCCGGCCGCCGTCCCGGGCCTGCTCCTGGTGGGCGACGCGGTGGGTGCCACCAACCCGTTCAACGGAGAGGGCATCGCCTACGGCATGGAGACGGGCGAGCTGGCCGCCGAGCTCGTCGGGGACGCCCTGGCCCGAAACCGGCCCGCCGTGGCCCAGATGTATCCCGTGGTCCTGCGCGAACGGTACGGGCGCTACTTCAAGGCGGGGAGCGCGTGGATGTGGGCCATCGGACACCCCAGGTTCTTGCATTTCGCCGTGCGGCATGGGTTCCCCCGGAAGCCGCTCATGCGGTTCGCCCTGCGGATCATGGCCAACCTCACCCGAGGCGAGGACGGCGACACCGCCGACCGGTTGATGCACGCGCTGGTGTCGGTGGTGCCCTCGGTCACGGCGGCGGGAGGCGCGGGATGACGAACGGCTACCTGCCGATCCTGATCCTGGGGGGGCTGGCCGGCGCCTTCGCCGTCCTGTCGATGGCGGCCTCGGCCCTCCTCCGGCCGCGCAAGGCGGTCAAGGCGAAGTTCGATCCGTACGAGTGCGGCATCGAGCCGGTCAGGCTTCCCGCCACGGAGAACTTCCCGGTGAAGTTCTACGTGGTGGCGATGCTCTTCATCATCTTCGACATCGAGACCATCTTCCTGTTCCCGTGGGCGGTGGCCTTCCGCCATCTCGGCCTGTTCGGGCTGATCGAGATGATGGTGTTCATCGGGCTGGTGTTCGTGGCCTACCTGTACGTGTGGCAGAAGGGCGGCCTGGACTGGGAGGGGCCCCGCCGGCTGGCCCCGGACCGGGAGGTCCCCCAGGGGCTGGAACGGCTGTCGCCGGTCATGGAACGGGGCCCAGGCGAGCGCCCGCTCAGGGTCGAACCCGAACCGACGAGCGAACGCGGCGAGCCCGCGGTGACCCGGGGGGTGTGAGGCCCGTGCCCGTCCAGCGCATCCCGGGCGACGTGCTCCGGCAGCCGGACGAACACCTTCGCGAGGAGGTCGAACGCGGCGTCCTCACCACCACCGTGGGCAGGGCGCTGGCCTGGGCCCGAAAGAACTCGATGTGGCCGGCCACGTTCGGCCTGGCGTGCTGCGCCATCGAGATGATGGCCACGGGCGCGGCCGACTACGACCTGGCCAGGTGGGGGATGGAGATCTTCCGGGCCTCGCCCCGGCAGGCCGACCTGATGATCGTGGCGGGACGGGTCTCCCAGAAGATGGGCCCCGTCCTCCGCAAGATCTACGACCAGATGCCCGAACCGAAGTGGGTCATCTCCATGGGCGTGTGCGCGTCCACCGGCGGCATGTTCAACAACTACGGGCTCATCCAGGGCGTGGACACGGTCGTCCCCGTGGACATCTACGTGCCCGGCTGCCCGCCCCGGCCCGAGATGCTCATGTACGGGATCCTCCGGCTGCACCGCAAGGTCCAGCGCGAGGCCAGGATCAAGTGAGATGACGCCGGAGGAGATGGCCGAACGCCTCCGGGGGCGGTTCGACGACGTGCTGCTCCACCGGGGCGAGGTCACGGTCACGGTCGAGCCCGGCGCGCTCCTGGAAACGCTGCGGTTCCTGCGCGACGAGAAGGACCTGGCGTTCGGGTTCCTGGCGGACCTCACGGCCACGGACTGGCCCAGCCTCGAACCGAGGTTCTGGGTGGCCTACCACCTCCTGTCGATCGAACTCCGCCACCGGCTGCGGGTGAAGGTGGGCCTGTCGGGGCCCGAGCCGCAGGTCCCGACCGTCACCGGGCTGTATCCCACGGCCAACTGGCACGAGCGGGAGGTGTTCGACTTCTTCGGCGTCGTGTTCGACGGGCACCCGGACCTCCGGCGGATCGAGATGCCCGAGGGATGGGAGGGCCACCCGCTGCGGAAGGACCAGCCGCTGGCCGGGGTGCCCACCCAGTACAAGGGCGCGTTCGTCCCGCCGCCCGACCAGCGAGGAGTGTGACCGCGCCGATGGCCAGGGGGGTCCAGCCGGCTCGCCACGAGACCATGATCATCAACATGGGGCCCCAGCACCCCTCGACCCACGGGGTTCTGCGGATGGTGCTGGAGCTGGACGGCGAGTACGTGGTGTCGGCGCGGCCGGTCCTGGGCTACCTCCACACCGGCATCGAGAAGAACATCGAGTATCGAACGTGGCAGCAGGGCGTCACCTTCGTCACCCGGGCCGACTACCTCTCGCCGTTCTTCGAGGAGCTGGCGTACTGCCTGGCCGTGGAGCGGCTGCTGGGGATCGAGGCCCCGCCCAGGGCACGCACGATCCGCGTGATGGCCTGCGAGCTGAACCGGATCGCCTCCCACCTGGTGTGGCTGGCCACGACGTCGCTGGAGCTGGGCGCCATCTCGATGATGCTGTACGGCTTCCGGGAGCGGGAGCTGATCCTTTCGATCTTCGAGATGGTGACCGGCCTCCGGATGAACCACGCCTACTTCCGGGTGGGGGGCCTCTCGATGGACCTGCCCGACGGGGCGGAGCAGCGCATCCGGGAGTTCCTGGCGGTGATGCCCGGCCGGATCGGCGAGTACGAGGGCTTGCTGACCGGCAACCCCATCTGGCGACACCGAACCGAGGGGGTGGGCCTTCTGTCGGTCCGGGACGCCCTGCGGATCGGGGTGACCGGGCCGGTCCTGCGGGCCTCGGGCCTGGCCCAGGACCTCCGGAAGACCGAGCCGTACGCGGGGTACGAGGCCTACGACTTCGACGTCCCCACCCGCGAGGGGAGCGACTGTTTCGCCCGGTACGAGGTGCGGGTCGAAGAGATGCGCCAGTCGCTCCGAATCGTGGAGCAGGCCCTGGACCGGCTGGAGCCGGGGCCGGTGATGGTGGAGGACCCCAAGGTCCGGTGGCCGGCCCAGCTCTCGGTGGGGCCCGACGGCATCGGCAACTCCGAGGCCTACGTGCGCCACATCATGGAGGAGTCGATGGAGGCCCTGATCAACCACTTCAAGATCGTGACCCAGGGCTTCAAGGTCCCCGCGGGCGAGGTCTACCAGGCCGTGGAGTCCCCCCGGGGCGAGCTGGGCCACTACGTGGTGTCGAACGGTGAGAGCCGGCCGTACCGGGTCCACCTTCGAGGCCCGTCGTTCGTCAACCTCCAGGCCATCCCGAAGCTGATCGAGGGCGCGCTGATCGCCGACGTGGTCGCCATCGTGGCGAGCCTCGATCCCGTGATGGGGGACGCCGATCGATGAAGGGGTCCAGGGCATGACCGAGGGTGGCCGCCTCCAGGTCCCGAGCTGGCAGACGGGACAGCCGGCGCCCCTGCGGGTCGTGGCCGAAGACGTGCCCGGCCCCATCCTCTCCGAGGACGACCGCGCCCTGGCCGAACGGATCGTGGCGCGCTATCCCACCAGGCGTTCGGCCATGATCCCGCTGCTCTACCTGGTCCAGTCCGTGGTCGGCTGGGTCCCCCGGCAGGGGATGCGCGAGGTGGCCGAGATCCTCGAGCTCAAGACGGCCGAAGTCGAGGCGGTGGCCACGTTCTACACGATGCTCAAGCTCCACCCCTGCGGCCGCTACGTGATCTCCGTGTGCACGAACCCTTCGTGCTCCCTGCTCGGCGGGCGCCGGGTGTACGAGCGGGCCAGGGAGCTCCTGGGGCCGCACGCCGAGCACGTCACCGAGGACGGCCTGTTCACCCTGGAGGAGGAGGAATGCCTGGCGGCCTGCGACAAGGCGCCGGTTGTCGCCCTGAATTACGTCTACTACGACCGGGTCGACGAGGGCGCGGTCGAGCGCATGATCGGCGACATCCGCGAGGGCCGCGTGCCACAGGCACCTCGGGGCGCCGGGGTCCCGGGAGAGCTGAAGGAGGTCTCCCGGACGCTGGCCGGAGCCGGTGGGCCCGGCCGCGGGAGGTCGAGCGATGGCTGAGTTCGAGCCCGTCCTCACGGCCCGCTGGGGCAACCCGGACGCGCCGAGGATCGAGGAGTACGAACGCACGGGTGGCTACCGGGCGGTGCGGGCGGCCATGGCCATGGACCCGGCCGCCGTGATCGAAGAGGTCAAGGCGTCGGGCCTGCGCGGCCGGGGTGGCGCCGGCTTCCCCACGGGCACGAAGTGGTCGTTCATCCCGAAGGACACCGGCAAGCCCGTGTTCGTCGTGTGCAACTTCGACGAGAGCGAGCCCGGCACCTTCAACAACCGGGAGCTGGTCGAACGCGACCCCCACCAGCTCATCGAGGGGGTGATCATCGCCAGCTACGCCGTGGGCTGCCGGACGGCGTTCGTCTACACGCGGGGTGAGTTCGTGTGGCCGGGCATCATCCTGGAGCGGGCGGTGGCCGAGGCCTACGACCGGGGCTATCTGGGCCGGACCGTCGCCGGCAGCGGCTACGCCCTCGACGTGGTGATCCACCGGGGGGCCGGCGCCTACATCTGCGGCGAGGAGACCGCCCTGCTCGAGTCCCTGGAGGGCTACCGGGGCCAGCCCCGCCTGCGACCCCCGTTCCCGGCCATCGAGGGCCTGTACAAGTCGCCCACCGTCATCAACAACGTGGAGACGCTGTCCTGCGTCCCCCACATCATCAACCGGGGTGCCGAATGGTTCGCCTCCATCGGCACCGAGAAGTCCACCGGTCCGGGCGTCTTCTCGATCAGCGGGAAGGTCGAACGCCCCGGAAACTACGAGGCCCCGATGGGCACCACGGCCCGCGAGCTGATCGAGGGCCACGCCGGCGGTGTGCGCGACGGCAGGCGGATCAAGGCCTGGACGCCGGGCGGTTCGTCCACTCCCTATCTCACCGCCGACCACCTCGACACCGCGATGGACTTCGACTCGGTGGCCGCGGCCGGATCGCTGCTGGGGACGAAGGCGATGATCGTGCTGGACGAGACCGACTGCATCGTCGACGCCACCCTCCGCTTCACGCAGTTCTATGCACATGAGAGCTGTGGCAAGTGCACCCCGTGCCGGGAAGGGACGTGGTGGATGAGCCGCGTCCTGCAGCGGATCGAACGCGGCTACGGCCGGGAGCAGGACATCGACCTGATCAAGGATGTGGGCAAGAACATGCTGTTCAAGGCGTTCTGCGCCCTGGCCGACGGCGCGGTGTCGCCGCTCGACTCCTCGATCAAGTACTTCCGGGAGGAATACGAGGACCACGTCCGCCTGGGTCGCTGTCCGCTCAAAGAGGAGCCGGTCCTGGCCGCGGCTACCGACCGAACGGGCGGCACCACGGGCTGGACCGCCCAGGTCCTGCCGGAGGGCCGGGAGATCTCCCTGGGGGAGGTCCTGGGGTGACCGACCACGATCCCCTCGTCACGCTGACCATCGACGGAGAGGAGATCACCGTCCCCAAAGGGACGCTCATCATCCGGGCCGCCGAGCACCTCGGCATCGAGATCCCGCGGTTCTGCGACCACCCGCTGTTGGACCCGGTGGCCGCGTGCCGGCAATGCTACGTGAAGGTCGAGGGACAGCGAAAGCTCATGACGTCGTGTTCGACCCCGGTGGCGCCGGACATGATCGTGCACACGCAGTACACGGATCAGGAGGTCCGGGAGGCCCAGGAATCGGTCCTGGAGTTCCTCCTGATCAACCACCCGCTGGACTGCCCGGTCTGCGACCGCGGCGGGGAGTGCCCGCTGCAGGACCAGGCCCTGGCGTTCGGGCCCGGGGAATCCCGCTACGTTGAGGCCAAGCGAACCTACCGGAAGCCCCTCCCGCTGTCGCCGCTGGTCAACCTGGACCGGGAACGTTGCGTGCTGTGCGCCCGGTGCACCCGGTTCTGCGACCAGATCTCAGGGGACCGATTCATCGAGCTGTTCGACCGCGGCGCCGCCGAGCAGGTCAGCATCGCGCCGGGGGAGGACTTCCGAAGCCCCTTCTCCGGCAATACCATCCAGATCTGCCCGGTGGGCGCGCTGACCGCGTCGACGTACCGGTTCGCCGCCCGGCCGTTCGACCTGAAGTGGGCCGACACCGTATGCCCCCACTGCGCGTGCGGCTGCAACCTCAGGGTCGACCTCCGCCGGGGGCAGGTGGTCCGGCATCTGGCCCGGGACAACCTCGAGGTGAACGACGCCTGGCTGTGCGACAAGGGGCGGTTCGCCTTCCAGTTCGCCGACCAGCCGAACCGCCTGGCCACCCCGCTGCTGCGGGAGCGCGGCCTCGAACCCGTCTCGTTCGAGGAGGCCCTGTCGGCCATCGCCTCGCGGTCGGCCGGCGACGCGAGGGCGGCCTTCCTGGCCGGAGGCAGGCTTTCCGACGAGGACGCCTACGCATTGTCGAAGCTCGCCCGGACGGTCTTCCACACCAACGACGTCGACCACCGGTGGACCGGCTGGGACCCCGGCGCCCTCGAGGCGGAGCGGGCCATGGCCTCCGGCATGCCGGTCAGCTACGACGACGT
>WNGK01000296.1_pt1 | contig 49367 bp, 48 predicted proteins | sample 5400601 | NCBI WGS metagenome assembly WNGK01 (sample SAMN13153376, study PRJNA577476) | soil metagenome | isolation source: 60 cm soil or saprolite under Garry oak tree replicate 1 | place: USA:California | collected 2016-06-15 | reverse complement strand
CTGCCCGCCGGAACATGGCCGGAATATCCTTGCCGATCGCGGAAAGTGGCATGACAGGGTGGGGGTTCTTTTTCGTGGCGTGGGTCAATTTCTCCAGTGCCGGGAGCGCGTCCTGCTCCTTGAGATCCAGGATCTTCTCGTGGGCTTGAATGACCTCGAAATAGAAAGCAGCCACCTGATTGAAAAGGACTTGATTGGCAGCAAACCACGCGGCATGCTCTGGTTGGTAATTCATCCGCTGCCTGATGGTCGTGGTTGCTTTGGCTGCCATGGATGCTTCCTCTTTGTGAGCTTCACGTAAGTAAATTTGTTCGAGTTGTATGATACCGCATCTTGTCTTGAAGAGCAAGGGCTCAAGCCACAATCGCCTGACCACGGGTTACAATCCCGTGGCTTGCGGCGGCCTAAAGCCCTTTCATGTCATGCATGGTTCTCCACCGCAGCAGCTTGTGGCTGCTCTCACGGTTGAAATGCCTGAGGCGCATCTGGTTCGTCTGCAATGCTTGCTTGCCCATCTTTGAGCACCACAATGCATCGTTTTGGGGTAGGGACTTCTCTTCCTTGTATGCTGACATCGAAGCCCTGGGTCGTGTCGTCACGAAAAATTTCAGCAACAGAGATACTATCATCCAACCTCATATGAAGATAGTCGACGGCACATTCCTTTACCTTCTGTAAAACTTGATCGTCCATCGCGTGGGTCCTTTCTCAAGGTCTTTATCGGATGCACTCTGTCTTTCATCATGTTGAAGATATTGTATGTGATGCATGCGGGAGAAGCAAGAGGTGTGCCAGGGAGCTAGACATTCGGAGATAATACATGTCATCCCTTCGCTTCTCTCAGGGCAGGCTTTGAGCGCAGCGAAGGATCTGGCAAGACGGATGCAGAGATCCTTCGCTGCGCTCAGGATGACAGCCAGGCGCTCAGGATGACAGGCAGGACACCGCACGGGGCCGCTCACGAGAAACCTTCTCTCCAAAGGTCTGCCAGGGAGCTTGAAATGATCTTCATCCCTGGCGACGTGCATCCAGAAAAAGTAGCCACTGTTTGAGGCTGCTGAGGACAAAAATATCATGCACCACAAACGGGTCGCTCGCAAACAAGTCAGCCACTTCGTGCTCGTTCTCTGCTTCAACGATCACAAGTGACCCTGTCGCATCGGCAAAGGGTCCACCCAGCACGACGGTTCCGTTTTCAAAGAGCCGATCCATGAAGGCGGCATGTTGCGCCCAGTAGGGTTGGTTGCGTACTGTCTTGCCCGAAACCCAAGCTGGACCTGGTGCCCAAAGAATCATGAAGGTGTTTTTCATCCTGTTTCCTTTCCGGTGCGGTTCGACTGCTGAAACCGCATCCTCAATGGGACCAATCGTTGCGCATTGGTCAGAAATGTGTTCGCCTCGTTTTGCTGCATCCAAGAGAAGTATACTGCGAATTGCGGACAGCATCAGTCCTGATACTTTCAGTACTGATTGCTCCCCAAAAAAGTGATACGCAGAAAATAGCTGGTGGCATCGTTTTTCAGGTAGGTTCAGAATGAGCCAAGTTGACATTGTAAGAACTACGGATTGTGATTTCCTCATGAGAATGAGGCAAGAGACCGTGAGAGCGTGGTGAGGTCAATGCGGTCTCCTCACACCAGTACGCAAGCGAAAGGCTTGTGCGTACGAGTTATCGGTACGTCTGCGTTTGTGTAAGAAGAACGCGGAGCAGAGGTGTTTCAGGGGGAAAGCAGAATAGAGAGGTAAGGAAATTATGGATTATTCTCAGTCACTAGCGATCTGGTTTGCCATGAAGAGCAGCGTGGCAGGCATCAGAGGACGTGGGGCTCCAGCGGAAGAAGTGTTTGTGCCCTTCAACCTGCCCCCATTGAAACCTGAGCCGGAGGAAGATGCCAAACCAGCTGTGGCTGTACCGGCGTCTTCATCTGAAGCTATGCCCGTCGGAGTGTAGCTCAGTTCTTCACCGGACGAGCGGCTTACGTTTGCAGGCTGCCGTGTGCTGCCAGCCCCACGATAGTGGATGTTGAGACAGCAGTGGTGTCAGCCAGCAAGCATTACAAGGTCGCATACGCAAATACCTGGCACTCACGCCGGGTGTTTGTGTTTTGCGCTCCGTTCGCCCATTTCTCAGAATATCGCGGCATGGACACCCTTCCACTACACGTGTGGCAACACGCTCGCGGCGAACGCCCGCAGCCCCTCCATATCATCCAGGTCGAGCCATTGCAGCATCACTTCTTCGGCACCCGCCTGTTCATAGGCGTGGATTTGCTCGAGAATCATGTCGGGCGTCCCGGCAATGGCAATTTCGCTGGCTTTCAACGCTTCGATGAAGCTCTCAAGGGATTGGCCAGTGAATCCCGGTGTCTCTCGAAGCTGGCGCTCAAGCTCGCTTCTATCGCGTGCGAAAAACAGGCCCAGCATCACGCTACGCCGGACATCACCTGGATTGCGCCCGGCTGCACGCAGCAATTGATCGAGCGTCGCCGAGCGTTTCTGGAATGTATCAGGTGTCAGAAAGTTCGCGTTCCAAAGGTCAGCATAGCGCGCGACGAGCCGCAAGGTGTTTGTAGAATTGCCGCCTATCAGAATGGGAGGGCCTCCAGAACGCTCAGGGTGCGGTAACAGGGCTGCGCCGCGCAACTGGAAGAATCTCCCCTCGTAGGTAACCGGCTCCTCGCTGCGCAACAGTCGTGTGATGACCTCAAGCCCTTCCTCCAGACGCGCCATGCGGGTGGGCACGTCTCCGAGGGTATACCCAAAAAGGTGGTGTTCGCGTTCCTGCCAGCCCGCCCCTACCCCCAGGATCAAACGACCTCCGCTCAGATCGTCCAGTGCTATCGCCTGCCGGGTCAGCAGTGCCGGGTCACGAAGCGAGACAGGCACGACCAATGACCCAAAGTGGATACGCCTGGTATGATCCGCCAGGTAGGTGAGCGAAACGATCAGTTCCAGCGACTCGTCATCTGGCGGCTGCGCGTGCTTAAAGTGATCAGAGCGAAACAGCCCGGCGAAACCAAGGTCTTCTACTTCCTTGACGACTTGTTTCCATCGCGGCCAGGTGAGGCCATTTTGTCCCTCGATCATGATGGAGAGTGCGACCATGTGCCTGAACTCCTTCCTGTTGCTTTCCTTAAATCTCTCGTGGGCATCTCAAGGTATCTACTTACCAAAGAAGAGCATACCATGCTATGGTATTCTTAGCTGATAGGGATGTCAATATCTGCCGGACTGGTGCTTCCCCAGAAGTCGGCCAGATCCTTCGCTGCGCTCAGGATGACATGCATTCTCGCCAGATCCTGAGCGCAGCGAAGGATGACAGGAAGGACGCCTCTCAAGCCCGCTCACGGGAAGTCTTCTCTCCAAATGTCTGCTAAAACTGTTCCGTTGTTGTAATTGTGGTGTTTTTCAGGTAGACTATCTGATGGGATATCCACCGGGGTGCGATGTATCGTTTTCCTGTGGGCTCACTTCACATCTCGAATGGAGAGCTACTACGCATCCTCGATACGAGTGAGGTCATTGTTTCACACATCCCCTCCGGCCTCTGGGCTGGCAAAGAGGAGAACCGGACTATGGTGATACTGGCACACATTGTGCTTCCTCAGGTTGCACTTGATAGTCTCACCATTACGAGTATTCTGATAGCAGTCGTAGGAACGCTTTACCTGGCGTACGATCTGCTCGGACGCCAACATGGGCCCTTGCAGTGGTTGACGTTACTCATTACCGGCGGGCTCGTCAGTGCGCTTGTCCTGGGATTGGTTGGCACGATCCTCTACCTTCTAACCGAACGTTCTTTCAGTCTTCTCTTTACGTTGCAAAGCCTGGTGATCGGAGGATTGATGGGCGTGTTCACCGTTGCATTAGTCGACTTGCCTAAATCTCAGGCAAAGCCGCCGATTGTTTCAGGGAAAGGAGGAGTCATTGGACTTGCACTTGGACTTCTCTTCTTCTTCACCGTCTATTTTATCCTCCAGGCAGGGGTACTACCAGCACTTGCCATGGGAGTGACAAGTGCGGCCCTCGCCAGCCTCTGGCCATACCTCATCTGGGATCCATCTCCCTCTCGGCCCCACGTCTTTTCCCGCAAAGGGTTTGTGATTGGATGGTTCCTGGGACTTCTCTTATGGTCGGTCCTCTTCTTCCTCCTTACGAAAAATATTGTCCTGTCAGTACTCTCAAGTGTTCCACCTGCGTTGGCTTTTGGAGGTCTTATGAGCCTCTGGAGGTTCATCCATTGGGAAGCGTCCAATCCTGTGCGCCATGTCTTTTCACGCAAAGGGTTTCAAGTCGGCTTTGTGATCGGCTACATCCCCTGGCTCATCTTTTGGCTGACGCAGCAAAATTTTTCTCAACTTGCACAGCAACAGGTAATTGGACTGATCGTAGGCTTGCAGGCAATGGGGTCCATGTTCATTCTCGTCATCCTGGTAGGCGCATTTTCTTTAGCGAGTGCAGTGGCCGGGAGCATCTCGCAGTACATGTTATGGAAGGCCAATACGCTGCCTCTGCGTCTCTTAGGAGCCATTGGGCTGGTGCTGATCCTGCTCGGTTTCGGCTTACAAGCGGTACCATCCGTGATGGATCTCATCAGTATGATGGGAACGCCAAAGTAATAGAGCAAGAAAAAGTGCGGCGATGCTTCCTCTCCTGGTAGGCACTTATGAGGTGATGGCCCTGTCTCCATGGTGAAGATGGCCTGTCCCGACTGCTACCCGAGTGGCTTCGACATTGCTCCGCTTGAGTAATTGCTTTCCATCACGGAAGACGCGCGTGCCAATCTTGCCTCGGTTAACCAGCGTTTGGACATGCTGAGGACTGACAGGGTGATGACTATTTTTGCCGATGATCGTGACCGCTTCTGCGTATGTAATCCAGGTGTTATTTGTATGCATGACTTCCTCTTTGGTGTAGTGGTTACTGATGCACTGTCTAGACAAATGTTTTCATCGCTTTTGCTTTTCGGGCGCTCATCAGCACCTTGTTGGCTGCCTCCTTCACGAGGGGAACGCGAAGATGTGTGAGTCGCTGGGCTGCCAGAGATGTGCTCTGAGTGCTCTTTCATACGAGGAACCTGGCTTGAGGAGCAGATCTCATAAGATCTATGAGACTTTTTAAGTCTACACTATTTTTTACAGAAATGCAATATTTCTGAAAAGAATCTAATGTTTTGATATACTTGATTTATGACATAAATCCATGTACTCTTGATATGGGATTACAAGAAGCCGACATTAGTGGGGCATTGGAAATGCGTGGATGAGAACCAGGGCCGATCATGAGTTTTCACACAATACATCGGAGACCGAAAGATCCACGCAGGGCCGATCAATCGGCGGTGTGCACGATCAATCGGCGGTGTGCACGATAAATCGGCACCTACGGGTTTCGCAGGAATGAGCGAATGCTCCACTTAGTTGATGGACTACAAGAGAACATGAAGGGGGACTGTCTATGCAAACGAAAGACTCCACTATTGAAACCACACTATCGTTGTTACAAGACCTGTTCGATTTTTATCACCCCCGCGATTTCGCTGTTCGTTTATGGGATGGCACTCTCTGGCCTGCCGATGAAGGTCAACCCACTCACTTCACGCTTGTCTTACAACACCCCGGTGCGCTCCGTGCGATGTTTCTGCCACCTGGCGAACTGGCGCTAGGAGAAGCTTATATCTATAACGATTATGATATCGAAGGTGGTTTCGAATACGTTTTTGGCCTGGCAGATCGTTTCCTTTCCCACCCCTGGGGCGGCGTGGAGATGGAACGTGTTGGCTCTCGCCTCCTCAGTCTACCCGACACGAGCCGGGTTGCCGCCACCAACCGTTCTGCCGACCCAAAAATCCAGGGCGAGTTGCATACCCGCGAGACAGACCGTGAGTCCGCAGCATACATCTACGACATGCCCAACAGTTTCTATCAGCTCTTCTTAGATCGCTCCATGCAATATAGCTGCGCCTACTATGCCAGGCCCGAAGACGGTATCGACGCAGCCCAGGCACGCAAGATCGATTATGTGTGCCGTAAGCTGCGCCTGCGGCCTGGAGAGCGCGTTTTAGACATCGGCTGCGGCTGGGGAGGATTTCTCATTCACGCGGCCAGGCAGTATGGTGTCGAGGGACTGGGCGTCACGCTCAGTGTCAACCAGGTGAACTATGGGAGCCAGCGCTTCCGCGAGGAAGGCATTGAAAACCGCTGCCGCGTTGAGCTTCGTGATTACCGCGATGTAGCAGGTCAGGGTATTTACGATAAAATATATTCAGCGGGCATGGTTGAGCAGGTAGGCGAGACTATGCTGCCTACTTACTTCAAGCAGGCGTGGCAGCTGCTGCGTCCAGGCGGCGTCTTCCTTGTTCACGGTATCGCCATTCACTCTACAGCTCCTATCAAGCCCTCGCCAAGTTTCGTTCGCCGCTATGTCTACCCAAATGGAGATATTGTTCCGATCAGCACAACCCTCAACATTGCGGAGTCGTATGGCTTTGAGGTACGTGACGTGGAAAACCTCAGAGAGCATTATGTTTACACGCTGCGCGATTGGGTACGCCGCCTGGAAGAGAAGGCGGACGAAGCAAGGGAGCTTGTAGGTGATGTGATGTATCGCATCTGGCGCATCTCGAATGCAGCGTCCATGTACTACTTCCAGATCGGCAACACGCATCTCTATCAGACATTGCTCGTCAAAGCAGATCACGGAAAGAGTGGCTTGCCTTTAACCCGTGCTGACTGGTACGCATAACAGCTCCTCTTTAAGCAGTCGGCCAGATGAGAGAGGAGAGGTCCTGATGACGACGAACGACAACGCCGTTCACACGACAATGTCCCTGTTACACGATTTGTTCGGTTCCTATCATCCACATCATTTTGCGGTGCGGCTGTGGGATGGAACAGTGTGGGAAGCGGAGGAGGGGCAACCGACACGCTTTACGCTTGTTTTGCAGCATCCGGGGGCATTACGCAAGATGTTGTTGCCGCTGAGTGAGTTGACACTTGGTGAAGCATACATTTATAACGATTTTGATATCGAGGGGGATATCGAGTCGGTGTATGAAGTTGCTGACTATGTTCTCAACGGAAGTTGGAGTCAAATGGAACTGCTGAGCTATGGCGCACGCTTGCTCAGTTTGCCGGAGACGACGCGAGTGGCTGATGGTCCTAGCGCGGCAGAGATAGAGGGATTGTTGCATACAGAAAAGACGGACCGGCAGGCGGCGGTGTACCATTATGACCGCTCGAACGACTTCTACAAGCTTTTCCTGGATCGCGCTATGCTCTACACGTGTGCCTATTTTGGTACACCTGAGGATGGTATAGATACTGCTCAGGAACGTAAGCTTGAGTATCTTTGCCGGAAGTTGCGGCTGCGTCCTGGGGAGCGGGTGATGGATATTGGTTGTGGTTGGGGTGGATTTATGATCTACGCGGCGCAACATTATGGGGTGGAGGTGGTGGGGATTAGCTTGAGCCAGGAGCAGACAAAGCTAGCGCGGGAGCGTATCAAAGAGGCGGGGTTAGAGCAGCTTTGCCGAATCGATATCTGTGATTATCGAGAGGTGAAGGATTACGGGAGATACGATAAGCTGGTTTCGGTGGGTATGTTCGAGCAGGTGGGGGAGACAATGCTGCAGACGTACTTTCAGCAGGCGTGGGAGTTGTTGCGTCCTGGAGGTGTTTTCCTTAATCATGCCATTTCGAAGCATACGCTGGCACCTGTTGCGCCCGAGCCGACGTTTATTCATCGCTATGTGTTTCCTAGCGGGGAGGTGTTTCCTGTGCATATGGTGCTGAGGGCGGCCGAGATGAGTGGTTTTGAGGTGCGGGATGTGGAGAGTTTGCGGGATCATTATGTGTATACGCTGCGGCATTGGGTGCGTTTGTTGGAGGAGCACGCGGAGGAGGTCAGGAGGATTACGGATGAGGTGACGTACCGGATCTGGCGGTTGTATATGTCATCGTCGATTCATCAGTTCAAGTTGGGGAGGATTGGTATTCATCAGACGTTGTTGGTGAAGCCGGATGGGGGAAGGAGTGGAATGCCGTTGACGAGGGAGGATTGGTATGAATCTCCATTTATAAGGAGCAGAATTGACCTTTGACCAGCATGAGCGTGTACAATGATCCTGACCGTATTTCCTAGAGGGTGAGACCTTTTCAAGTGCTTACCATTTGTCCTACGAGAGCATGATTTCATTGTGCTCAACGGCTTATTTCAATATACTTTGCTAAAAGCCGATTTCGTGGTGAGCACAAGTGAAAGGAGTTCGCACCCATGTCTCAAAGGAATGCATCGACTCGAAGGTCACTGAAGTTATCCGTACGGATCTCTTTCTTCTTGATCCTGGCCGCTATTTTGCCGCTCTTGATCGCGTTGGCCTTTAGCGAGGTGCAGACTCGCGCCACACTCATCAACCAGGCCAACAGAACGCTGGAAGCTGATGCGCAAACCCACTCTCAGCTCATTGAAAATTACCTGACGGCGAAATTACTCGAAGTAAGAACGTTAGACAACACACCGATCGTTCAACAATATTTCACAGATCCTGCACACAATCAAGCGGCTTTAGGCGTGGTGGTCCAAAATGGACTTGCTATCAACAAGTCAAATGATCCGGATATCGTACTTGTCACGCACTTCGATCTCCGGGGGCATTACCTTTTCCACTATTCCATTTATGGCCTGAAGCCGCAGCCACACGGGAAGTATCTGATTCCCCCATCGGATATGCAACACCTGGCGAAGTCGAAGAGCCTGCAGTATGTTTCCGACGTGTACTACGATCCGTTGACGCGGCAATCCACGATCGAGTTGTACACGACCGTGTATTCAACTGTGCTCAAGAAACCTGTTGGGATCATACGAAGTACCCTCTCGCTTGAGTATATCTGGAACATTGTCAACGGTGAAAAGGGGGCAAATGGAGACGGAAGTTACGCCTTCATTCTCGACGAGAATGGTGTGCGCATTGTCGACCCTGACCCGCAGAGCCTCTTTACCTCCGTCGCCCCTCTCAGTTCACAGCTCCAACAGAGAATCAAGGACGACCATTCTTATGGTCAGGAGAGCGACGTACCTGTTCTGGCTGATGAGGGGCTTAAGGGCGTACTGAACCTCAATAAGCTACCAGCCACATTTTCGGTGACGCCAGCTGGAAAGCATGAGGTATTTCAAGGAATCTGGCGGAGGTTTTCGAGGGTTCCCTGGACCTATGTCGTCCTGACTCCTCAGAACTCGATCTACTTCGTCGCGAATCAGCAGCTCTTCATTACTCTCATGGTCGCTGTACTTGTCCTCATTCCCCTGGGGGTGATTGGGTGGCTGGTAGGAAGTAGTATTTCTTACCCCATCTCACGCTCAGTCGAATCCCTGCGGAGGAGCAGCGCTGCACTGAACCGGCTTTCAGAAAACGAAAAGAGAATCGCATCAGAGCAGATCTGGATGATGGATTCTTCGGAAACAGGCCTCAAGTCGATTCAATACTATACTGACGCATCGAAAAAGGCGGTCCTTCAACTGAATACGCTGGGAAACGATTTGCTCGCACGGCCGGAGAGGGAGAAACCGGTAATCTTGAATGGTGTCGCACAGATGATAAACATCGGGCGATATTTTGAGCAAGCGATCATCCACCAGTATGAGAGGAATAGGAAAGTGGCGGTTGCAATGAAAGTGACAAGTGAGGTAGCAAAGCAAATTGAGTCGGGTGCGAAGTCCGTGGATGATGCTACTACCGTGTTGGATCAAGTTGTAAACCAGCTTCGCCGGATCATTGGGAGCTAATAAGGCTCTGCCTCCTCGAAGGCTATTTCTTCCCGGTTTCCTACGTCGATAGTTCCGTAGGGGCGAGGGTGGTGGATGAGGGGTTGAGTGGGCCTTTATTGCCTTTATGGTCGCCCGCGGTGGGGAGACGATCGTGTTCCTCCAAGACACGCATGTAGGGGTTATACCACCCAGGATGAAAATGCTCGTTTTCAGAAGAGATGGGAGCCAGGGGAACAGGACGCGGGCGACCATAAAGGCCCACCCATCCACCCATCATCCACCCTCGCCCCTACGGAGTAACCAACACCATTTCGTTAGGTTGATGCCTGTTAGGGCCGATCATGAGTTTTCACAAAATATTTCGGATAGCGGAAGACCCGCGGAGGGCCGATCAATCGGCCATGTGCGCGATCAATCGGCACCTACTGTATGGATTACGAACATTGTCCAGCCGCGGCTGGATGATTTTATTCATCTGCATAATCGGCGGTGTGTGCGATCAAGCGGGTGCGCGATAAGTCGGCACCTACGGCTGATTTGTTCTCCTGGTGTTTGATTCATGCTGTCCCAATGCGTACATGATTGTTCGGATCATCTCTGTCTGGGTTGACGCTTTGAGGTCTCCTTCCAAGTGCTCACAAATGCTGTTCGCCAGCAGGCATTGCTGGGTTCTGTCCATGCGCTCATGAAAGTGCTCTAACTGGTTTTGGAGTCGTGAATATAACCAGAATTGGATCACGGCTATTCCTTCGATCACCACCCCGCTGAGGAAACTGAATGCGACTCCATTCGTGGGCTGTCGAAGAATCCCCAGGCTCACTGAGACGAGAAAGAAGGGTAGGCCTGTTCCTGTTACTAGCAGGGCCCAGCGAAAGAGACGTTGGGCATCTCGATGGACATCTTGATGGTACCTCTTAATCAAGATGAACTGTGACGCGGCCACTTCTTGAATTTTCTTCGGGTCGAGGTCGGCAACCAGTTGAACTGTGCTAAGTTCTGCTGCCATCTGGGATTCGTTCGCGTAAGCATTATGGACAGAGTGACTACCGTGGGTGTGCGAAGGCGCTTGTCGAGGGACAAACTGGTCAGGTTGATGTGGGTGAAATTGCTGCTGCTGTTGCGGTGGCCAAGGAAACTGCCTGTTCATGAGCGTGGCCTTTCCATCATTTCATAATGACGCTACTTTATACCAACCAGAATGGATGGGTATCCCCTGCTAGTAAGACGCGAAGGAGTACTTGCAGTAACAGAAAGGGGACATTATGTGCATTTCGGATTCGAGATACATATGCAAAAAATTGAGTGAATGGGCGTCTAAATAGCGTGTTTCCTTTGGGGAAAGCACAAGGCCCAATACATTTCAAAGAAAGAGAATGAGAAGGGTCATTTCCTTACCACTTAATAAGGAGGGGAGAGGCAATGGGATCAGGCATTACGTGCATTGTCACAATTCATGGTATTGGTTTCCAAGAGCCACCACTCGATGGTGTCGCAGGATATGCAGATGATCTGCATATGAATCTTTGTAGTGCGCTTAACCAGGATGGTGACGAACTATTGAGCGATGATCCGGGCCGTCAACAGTACCAAGTGGGCACCAGTGTGCCAATCTATGTCCAGAGCGTTTGGCCTCCTCGATCGCTTCGCAGAGAAGATGGCCTGAAGCGATTAGGCTCCTGGGATGAGGATCACCTAACGGTGAATGTCGCTGATGCGCCGCTCGTCGAGGGGAACGCACGTATAGCTCATGTTGCACTTGTCTATTCGGGATTAGAAGGGGAAGGTCCTGAGGTAGGGGCATCCGTGATAACGGGCGGCATGGCAGCAGTATCTGCCAGACATTACAGCCATGTAACAGCTCTGCTGGATATGTTGTTCCTGGATATAATGCAGCCGCTTGTACAGTCACTTTGGACAAACCTGTTTGAACCCCATCCACAAGACAACACTGGACCGAGGCCGAGCCTTCGCATTCGTCAGGATGAGGGCTATCCCCATCATAACGGCTCTTCACGACATATCGGCGGCATCATGGCTCTTCTTAGACAGCTTGAAAACGATGTAGCGGTTTACGTCTGTCATAACGGGAGGCGCCAGCGCGTGCGCAGTTTTATACTGGATGCGCTGCTACGACTCGCCTTTCGAGAGGATGTAGAGAGCATCGTGCTGAATACGCACAGCAATGGCACTGTGATTGGGCTCGACGTTTTGCAGGAACTTCCTCCAATTGCGGCGAAGAAGATTCGTGCTGTTATCACAGCGGGCAGCCCGATACGCAAATATGTTGATCTCTTCGGCTGGGGAGAGCATCTAGCTGTGGTGCCCAAGATTAAGCGTTGGGATAATTTCCTGGATGCACAGGACATCGTGGCAGATCGCTTACGTCCCCGCGCTGGCTGGAGACGAGGTGATGAGGAGCCAGCTGAAGAAGAGTTGGTTGGAATCTACCAGGCTCTTGATTACAGCAAGGGCGAGCTCTCTCCGGTGCCCATTAATGATATACATGTCAATAACATGACGAATAGTCCGGTTGGCGGCCTGCGAGCACACAATTACTGGGAAAACACAAAAGAGTTTATCCCGGCAGTTGTCAAAATTCTGCGAGATGTGATGGCAGAAGCTGAATTGGACGTGGTCTGAAATCGAATCCGTTTGAGCACTAAACCTTCACCAACACCCCTGCCAAAAGTACCAGTTTGAAGATTGCTCATGCTTGCACACGTGTTATGCATGCTACGCTCTATAGCATTGAGGAATGAAACCAGGAAGAGGTATTGTTTGTGAAGAATATCTGTTGGGGCCTGCTGTGCCTCTCGTTGATCGTTTTGCTTGCTGCATGCGGGTCTGAGGCTGCCACTCGTTCTTCGTCGTCAAGTTATATCGCGAGCAATTCCCTGAGCCACAGTGGCCCTCGGCCCTCTCTGACTCCAACCTCGATACCAATACCGTCAATTCCCAGCCATTTAGTAAGGCGGGTGCCAACGTCGAAGCCGCACATTTCTATTTCCAGTACCGCTACTCCTACTCCTACCTCTACCTCTACCCAGCAGCCCGTCTCGAACTGCGTAACTTTCAGCAATGACACTACCCTGGTTCCGGCAAAGAACGGAACTTTGGCGGCTCCCTATGGGCCGGCTCCTATCTCCGCAGAGGCCCAACAGCTCAGCCAGCAGCTCTTCCAATTGATCAACCATGATCGGGCCGCCTGTGGCCTGTCTCCGTTTGCCTGGAACGCTACCCTGACCGATGGCGCACTGCTCCATAGCTGGAACATGTATCACTGCGGCTTTAGCCATACTTGCCCTGATGGCAGTACGCCGTACCAACGTATCGCTAATGAAGGTTTTGCGGGCGATAGTGACTGTGGGGAGAATATCGCTATGGCGGGACCGTATCCGACGGCCTGGGCTGGCGTCTATTCTGTTCAGGAAAGCATGGCTCACGAGTCGCTTGGAGGCTGGCACAGGATCCACTTGTTCAGTACTACGCTGCACCAGATCGGCATCGGAGTCTATGTTGCTCCCAACGGCGGGATCTGGTTTACTGAAGATATGGTGAGTTGAGGTGGTGGGTCGGGGTATGGTACCAGGGTCAGGGCCTGTTGTCTAGATGAGGGAAGAGTGCCGTGTCTCCAACGCTCCCACTAGGGGTGTACCGTTCCATCGAGCATGGTGGCACCCGAAAGAGACTTTGCTTTCGCGAAGAGAGTATCACCGAGGTCAAACGCATCCTTCAGATTGGCCCGTGTCAGGTCGGCTCCGGTCAAATCAACGTTGTGCATATCGCTGCCATGCAGGTCAGCTCCTGCCAGATTGGCTCCCGTCAGGTTCACGTAGCTCAGAGTAGCGTAAGTCAGGTTGGCCCCTCGTAAGTCAGCGCCGGAGAGGTTGGCTCCCGCCAGGTAGGTATCACGTAAGTCGATGGCGCGCAGGTGAGCATGCTGCAAATCGGCACCGAACATGCTGATCATTCGATGATCGTTGTTTATGAGCTTCGTTTCATAGAGAAAACGCATGAGGGTGGCTTTTCGATCCGGATCCAGCTTCTTGAGGACTTCCCGCGTTCGTGCTCCTGCGACTACTACCACAGCGTCCGGAGGGTTCGCAACTCGGGCAGTGAGGAGCTTATCATGAACTATCAGGTTTGTAATGGTATCCATGTAGTTCATGAGCAGAGCCTCCTGTTGCTGGTCATGCGCATTCTGGAGTGCGGTGGCACGCTGCTGCTGGCTCAGTTGCAGTGACAGTTGGCTCTGTTGGATGTTGAGCCAGATGATGCCAGCAATCAGGAGCATGGCGAGTACTGGAAACTGAAGCCAGCTCCAGAGGATTTTTATCCGTGGAAAGCGCACGCCCTGTTTCTCTTTCATGCGGTATCTCCAGTGCCTTGAGCCAATTGACTACCCCTGACGGGTGCTGGGCCTTTTCCCGCTGAATTTGCCTGTAAAGATGAGGTGAGGAGCCCAGCCTTTATGAAGAATAGTCTCCCCTCAGTTAGCGTCACCTCTTCTTTTTTGGCGCTCCTGTATGAACCTGTTCAAGGCTTCGCGCGTTATCCTGTAGTCCTGTTTGCCAATTTCGACAATCTCGATTTGCCCGGTCGCTACCCACCTGCGCACAGTACGTATGCTGACCTTTATAATTCTTGCCACGTCTTCGGCGGTTAGCAAGGTGTTTTCGCTGCTCATCTAGACTTTCACCAGAGGATTTTCCTTCAGTATACAGATCAAGCGTAGCAAGCACAATATGTTATCTAAGACTATCTGGGTCGTTTATAATCACTGTATGTCTTTCTCTGTCACTCTCTGTCTTGCAAAACGTCTACTTTTCATATATGCTGACTAACAAAAAGTGATGATGTGACTGCGCCAGGGAAGCCAGCAAGTGGGTGTATAAAAGATGTGGATAATTACCAGTTTTAGTTATGTTGTCGAGTTTAGATCAAATATGTTAGAATATCCATGGCATAAAAGCACGATGTAGTATGTGAGGGAGTACATCGCATGATTCCAGCTGCTCCTTTCTGCGATACTCTAGCGTTCTTAGCTGTAATGTGAGTTCGATGGGAACAGCTCAGAGCGGCGGGGGTTGGCAAGGTTCTTCCTCCGACACTGATAATAATCAGGGAACGTGGCCTGTAAAGTAGTAAGTTGTGCTTTAAGGAGTTGGCAACATGGCTCTTTCTCTCACCTCTTGCTCTTCGTGCGGGGCGGCTAATAGAGCGCAATCAGCATTTTGTCATCATTGCGGGAAGCCCTTAACTGGAGGAGGCCCACCGATGACAATACAGGCATCAGTAGCCTCAATTGAAGTCAGCACGAACACGAGCACGCAGAGAAAATCCTATGCGCTCGGACTTAATAAGCAGGAAATCAGTATTGGGCGCGCCCCATCAAATGATATCGTTATCGATGAGATGGTTGTTTCCGGATTTCACTTGCAGATCAGGCGAGACGGTGGGCAGCTGGTCTTGATTCATCCTCATCCGTTACAGCCACAACACAAAACGACGAATGGCATCCTCTATCAGGGGAAACACTATCAAGGCGACGAGTCGTTTACGCACGTCCTGAGCGATGGGGATGTGGTTCGCATCGGGAACCAGTACGGCACGATGGTCGCGCTGACCTATCATGACGGCAACATCATCGCACGCCAGCCTGTGCCCGATATGGCGCCGATCCCACTGGGTGCGCCGTTGATCACCATCGGACGCCGCCCCAGCAACACCGTCGTACTGAACCACCCGCAGGTGTCGGCCAATCACGCACACCTGGAACGCTCCGGCACGACCTACCGCATTGTTGACCAGAACAGCACCAACCACGTCTATGTCAACGGCCAGCGCGTTACCAGCTCCTCGCTCAAGCCGCAGGACGTGATCCGCATTGGTCCGTATGATCTCGTCTTTACCGGCACCCAGCTGATCCAGCAGAGCAGCAGCCGCAGCATTCGTATCGACACCCTCAACCTGATACAGTACGGCGACAAGCAGAAAATCCTGCTCAATGACATCTCGCTCACCATACCCAGCGGCAAATTTGTCGCTATCGTGGGCGGTTCCGGCGCGGGCAAAACCACGCTGATGGACGCCCTCAACGGCACGCGACCGGCGAAAGCTGGCCGCGTCCTCTATAACGGTCAGGATTACTACTCCTCGCGCGCCTCTTTTAGCGCGCAGCTTGGCTACGTGCCGCAGTTCAACATCATTCACAAGAACCTGACGGTCGAGCGCGTGCTGTACTATGCCGCGAAACTCCGCCTGCCCAGCGATACAACGGATCAGCAAATCGAAGAGCGCATGAAAGAAGTGATGGAAGCGGTGGGTATCGCCCAGCGCCGCAAACTGCTGGTCAAAAAGCTGTCAGGTGGGCAACAGAAGCGCGTCTCGATTGCCCTGGAGTTGTTGGCGAAGCCTAATATCTTCTTCCTGGATGAGCCGACATCGGGACTTGATCCCGGCCTGGATCGCAAAATGATGGCGATGTTGCGCAACATCGCCGACAAAGAAGGACATACCATCATTCTGGTGACGCACGCCACGAACAATATCAATACCTGTGACTATGTCTGCTTCCTGGCCCCTGGCGGTTGCCTGGCTTACTTTGGCCTGCCCGACGAGGCCACCGCGTACTTCAACCAGTCCGATTTCGCCGACATTTATAACGCGTTAGAGCCAACCGACACCGATCCAGATATTCCCAAAAAGGCCGAGGCCCGTTTCAAGCAATCGTCACAATACAAGCAATACGTAGCGCTTCCGCGCAGTCAGATGCCGCCTCCCCAACCTGGAGCAGGAAGCAGCAAGCCGGTGCAGGGCAATCCGTGGAAACAATTCAGATTACTCTCAGCACGCTACCTGGAATTGTTGAAGAACGACCGCGTCAATCTGCTTGTGCTGCTGCTTCAGGCCCCGATCGTTGCGGCCATTCTGATGTTGCTCATTCAATTCATGCTCAAGCCCACGGTGTTTACTGCCCAGGTACTGCCAATCACGGCCGAGCAGGTGCTGTTCATCATGTCCTTCGTGGCTGTCTTGTTGGGCTGTAATAACTCGGCACGTGAAATCGTCAAAGAGATCCAGATCTACCGGCGCGAGCGCATGGTCAACCTGGGTATCATGCCCTACCTGTTCTCAAAGGTCCTCGTCCTGGGTGTCCTTTGCCTGCTGCAGTGCGCTATCCTGGTCATCGCCGTCAATGTCATCTCGCCGTTCCCGCGAACCGTCTTGATGCCGCCTCCACTGGAAATTTACGTCTCGCTTGCGCTGACTTCGCTGGTAGGCCTGATGATAGGTCTGATGATCTCGTCCCTGACGGCCAACAGCGATCAGGCCAATAGCATCATCCCTGTGATTCTTATCTTCCAGATCCTTTTCTCCGGCGTGATCTTCAAGCTGGCAGGCTTTGGGGAGGTATTCGGCGGATTGTTCGCGATGCGCTGGTCGATGATCGCTATGGGATCGTCGGTTGGTTTGACTGCAGTGCCGATGGGGTACGATCCACAAGATTCCTCTTTCCCTTATGTTCACGATGCCAGGCATGTCCTGGGCGCGTGGTTCGCTCTACTCGTGATGATCGTCATCTTCGGCGCTCTCACGGCGTTCTTCTTGAAACGCAAGGATCGATTAGGAAGGTGACAACTCCCCACAGCTAAAGCTGGGGCCAAACTCCTGCTTTATGTGGAAGTGCGCCTGGCGAACGAGGAGAAGAATGAAATAAGGGGGTGAGCCTTTGAGATGAGGCTTTGGAAAGGAGTTGGGAGCGCTGGCTGAACCGGGTCCTGCTCAGGTAGAGTTGGCGACCGGCCTTTTTCCGGTACCCTCAGACCGAGTCGCATCTGATCCTTCCAGAAGCGGGCTGGAGCGCACAGGGGGTCAAGTTGAACGGCTCGCGCGTAGGCGACATAGGCCTCTCTGTCACACGCGATATCGCGCAGAATATTGCCCTTCCCGTAGTGGGCCTCAGCGCAGGAGGGATCCAGTTGAATGGCTTGTTTGTAAGCTGTTAAGGCTTCGTAGTAGCATTCGAGGCTGTAGAGAGCATGACCCATGTTGGCGTAGGCGGCAGCATTGGTGGGGCTCAACCGAACGGCTCGCGCATAGGCAGCGAGAGCCTCCATGGGACGGTTGAGCCGAGTGAGGATGAGCCCTTGCTGGTGGTAGATATCGGCGTTGCAGGGATCGAGTTGTATGGCCTGCTGGTATGCCGCGAACGCTTCTGTGTAGCGTTGGAGTGTGCGGAGCATATGAGCTTTGTTGGTGTGGCCCTCTATGTTGGAGGGATCGAGCTGGACGATACACTCAAAGGCAGCGAGGGCATCCTCGAAGCGGTCAAGGAATGCGAGGACTTTGCCCCTGTTGTAGTGAAAGGTGGTCTGATCGGGGTCGAGCTGAATAGCACGCTCATAAGCTGCCAGGGCGCGCTCGTAACGGTGCAGCCTGTATAAAGCGTTTCCCGCATTGTTGTGGGCATAGGCGTCGGAGGGATCGAGCCGGATGGCCTGCTCAAAAGCAGCAAGAGCCTCTTCGTGACGATCGAGGCATGCAAGGGTACATCCCTGATTGTAGTGAAAGATGGCCTCCTGGGGATCGAGTTGTGTGGCTTGTTGATAGGCGAGGTGTGCGCGTTCAAAGCGACCGAGCTTGTAGAGTGCATTCCCGCTGCAATTGGCAGCGTAGGAGTTGGCGGGATCGAGTTGGAGGACCTGTTCGTAAGTGGTCAGCGCCTCTTCGTAGTGCTCAAGCCGAAAGAGCACGTCCCCGTTTTGTGTGTAGGTCGAAACGGGGTCAGATCCAAGTGGCCTGGTCGGGAAGGAGGCGACCAGGGCTTTTGCGTCGGATTGGCTTTCGTAGGTGGCATTATCCACTACCAACCAGAGATGTCTGGTGTTTCGAGCAGTGCCGGGTCCGGTGGAAGCCTGCAATCTTCTCCATTCTCTTCTGCTCTTGTGATTATCGGAGGAAGGTCTCACACTCTCTCTCCTGTCAAGTGTGTGTTCATTATCTGTACAAGAGTAAAAGTTTATAGTATTGAGATAATACCTCATAGAATAGTTATCAACAAGTAGACATAATTATAGTATCGGCTTTGTTTTGGATGTTTTTCGGCCGACGCCTGGGATCCTGGGGGAGGTAATCAAATGGGTGCTATGTGACTCACATAGCGAGTCAGGCTCTTGAGGTGTCTCGCCAGGGTGGTTGCAGCCTGCTGTCTGTGAGAACTTTTGCTAGCACTCCCATTGTTGAGCCCCACACGATGTGAGCTGCAATCATCATGAGATTACGCCGTACTGGCTCCCTCTGGCCTGATTCTGACATCCCTAGCAAGGGTAATAACGCGAGATAGCTTGCTGCCCATATCACAAGACCGAAGATTATGCCTTTCACAGGAGGGGGTAGTGAGACCTTCTTTTCTAAAGGGCCGTATAGGGCACCCATCGCTGCGCCATAGGCGAAATGGGAAACCAGGGTCGCCACTAAGATCTGCGTTTTGTTCATATGCCACCGCACGTGCGTTCGACGTGCCAAATCTTCTGTGATGATCTCTGGCGGTAAGGCATAGCGGTGCCTTTTGGGTAAGTAACGCTGCGTGACCAGCATGAACAGGGTCATTGGGCCGGTGGCGATGAAGCCTGCAAGGCTGCCTTGCAACCAGGTTCGTCGAGGTTGCGTTTTATTGATGTGCTGATGTTGTGCCATATGTTTTTCCTTTGCATGAGAGAGAGGTTCCATTTGATTCTGGTGATTTCACTCTTTATACGTTTTTCTGTGGAAGAAAGAGGATGGTTATGCTGTTGTGGGTGGAATTAGGGAGTTGGGACACTTTGATAAAGAGAACGACGTTGGTGAAACATTGCACTCACTGAACCCGTATTCGTAGTACTACGCTTTTGCAAGCAGCTATGAACAGAACGTATGAGCAAGACACGTTGACGCTGAAAGGGACACGATGAGTAAGACACTTGCCTGGGGCATCCTCGGTACTGGCACTATTGCCAGAATCTTCACAAAAGGGTTGACGGACTCAAAGACCGGGACCCTGGTCGCTGTTGGCAGTCGGACACAGGAGGCGGCTGATGCCTTTGGCGACGAGTGGAAGGTCGCACATCGTCATGGCAGCTATGAGCAGTTGCTGGCTGATCCTGCTGTGCAGGCTGTCTACATTGCTACACCGCATCCCCTACACGCGGAATGGGCGATCAAGGCTGCCGAAGCGGGAAAGCATATCTTGTGCGAAAAGCCGCTTGCGCTCAACCACGCAGAAGCGATGGCTGTCATCGAGGCCGCACTCCGGCACGATGTCTTCCTGATGGAAGCCTTTATGTACCGCTGTCATCCACAAACCGCCAAACTCATCGAACTGATCCGTTCGGGGGTGATCGGCAAGGTGCGTGTCATCGAGGTGACCTTTAGCTTCCATGCCAACGTTCATCCTGGACACCGACTGCTCAACAACGCACTGGGGGGCGGTGGTATTCTTGATGTCGGCTGCTATTGCGTCTCAATGGCACGATTACTCGCTGGGGTCGCCAGCGGCAAAGACTTCGCCGAGCCCACCAGCCTCGTGGGACAGGCTCACATTGGCGAGCTGAGCCGCGTAGACGAATACGCGGTTGCCTCTCTCACGTTTCCTGGCGATATTCTGGCGCAACTCTTCACCGGGGTGCAAGTCAAAGGGGATAATCGCGTGCGCATCTTCGGTTCAGAAGGCTCCATTGAGGTGCCCGTCCCGTGGGTGCTCAGGGGGACACACAGCACGCTTCTTCTCAAGAGAGACACCGAGCAGCAGGCACAGGTCACCACGGTTGAGAGCGACACCAATATCTACGCCATCGAGGCAGATACGGTGGCGGCACGCATCGATGCACGACAGGCTGCCTCTCCTGCTATGACATGGGATGACACGCTGGGGAACATGAAAACGCTTGATCAGTGGCGCACGTCCGTCGGGCTGGTCTATGACGCAGAACGCCCTGAAGGAAAGACGCTGCCAGTGCAGAACCGTCGGCTCACTGTTCGTTCTGACGCGCCCATGACGTATGGGCATATTGCTGGGGTCGAGAAGCCCATCTCGCGACTGGTGATGGGCGCGGATCATCAAACCAGCTGGCCGCATGCCTCCGTCATGTTGGATGATTTCTTTGAGCGGGGAGGCACTTGCTTTGACACTGCCTATATCTACGCTCGTGGTGCGTGCGAAAAAGTGCTCGGGCAATGGATACACAACCGTGGTATTCGTGAGCAGGTCGTCATTCTTGATAAAGGTGCCCACACCCCCAACTGTAACCCTGAAGCGCTGTCCCGGCAATTGCTGGAGAGCCTGGAGCGCTTGCAGACAGACTATGTCGACATCTACATGCTGCACCGCGATAATCGAGAGGTGCCTGTCGACGAATTCATCACCGTGCTCAACGAACACCAGAACGCGGGGCGCATCCACATTTTTGGTGCCTCAAACTGGTCCATTGAGCGCGTGGAGGAGGCAAATGCATGGGCAGCATCGCATGGATTAGCTGGTTTTGCCGCCTTGAGCAATAACTTCAGCCTCGCGCGTATGGTCGAGCCGGTCTGGGCTGGCTGCCTCTCTGTATCGGATGCACGTTCTCGCCAGTGGTTGACGAAGACACAGATGCCGCTCATGCCATGGTCCAGCCAGGCGCGAGGCTTCTTTACTGCTCGGGCACAACCTGGCGATTTCTCTGACGAAGAACTGGTACGCTGCTGGTACAGCGACGACAATTTCCAGCGACGTGAGCGCGCCAACACCCTGGCGAAGGAGCGTGGCGTCTTGCCGATCAACATCGCACTGGCCTATGTGCTCAACCAACCATTCCCCACCTTTCCACTGATCGGGCCGCGTGTACTTGCTGAGACGCGCACCTCTGTTCCTGCATTACACATTGAGCTGACGCCAGAGGAGTTGCGCTGGCTCAATCTCGAAGCGTAGTCTATCTCGTGGGAGCAGCGTAGCGGTTGCTCCTGAAAGCCCGACCCCGCCGCGACGGGTACGAGGGGGATGGAGAATCTTAGCATATGCGGGGGAGGGGGTCTCCGACGAGCATGTCGAGGACGCGCATTCCGCCGATGTCGGTATGTAAGAATACCAGGCCGGGTGGTTCGGCCTGGACTGAGCCGATGATGGTGGCTTCGCTCCCCAGTGGATGGGCACGCATGGTAGCTAGTGCGGTCCCGGCCATTGCGGGGGAGACGATTGCCAGGAGCTTACCTTCGTTGGCGATGGTCAGTGGGTCGAGGCCAAGGATTTCACAAGCTCCACGCACACCATCGTGCACAGGGATGGCGCGCTCCTCGAGTGCGATTGAGACCTCTGAGCCCAGGGCCATCTCGTTCAAGGTGGTCGCCACGCCGCCACGGGTGGGATCCTTCAGGCAGTGGATGCCCTCACCGGCTGCCGACAGTAACGCAGCTACCAGGGTATGGAGGGGAGCGGTGTCGCTTTCTATGTCGGTCTCGATCTCGAGCGCTTCGCGAGCGAGCATGATAGCGATGCCGTGGTCTCCGACGGGACCGCTGAGCAGTACCCTGTCTCCTGGCTGCAATTGCGTCTGCCCAAGCTGCCAGGTGGCGCGGACGATGCCCACTCCAGTTGTGTTGACAAAGAGCCCATCGGCTTTGCCGCGCTGGACGACCTTGGTGTCGCCGGTGACGATGGCAACACCCGCCTCACTTGCCGCTTGTGCCATCGAGGCGACGATGCGGCGCAGGTCGCTGATGGGGAAACCTTCCTCCAGGATGAAGCCTGCCGAGAGATAGAGAGGTTCGGCACCTGCCATGGCCAGGTCGTTGATGGTGCCGTGGACTGCCAGTTTTCCAATATCCCCTCCAGGGAAGAAGAGGGGGCTTACTACGTAGGTGTCGGTTGTGAAAGCCAGGCGCTGGCCTGTCCCGTTTATGCTAAAGGTTGCTGCGTCATCCATGGGATCGAGCAGGGGGTTCGAGAAGGCGGGCGCGAAGACGCCTTCAATGAGGTTGTGTGTGGCTTTGCCGCCACTGCCATGGCTGAGCGAGATTTTCTCGTCGCGCAGATAGAATTTGTGACGACGTGCCTGCCTTGTGCGCTCGATCTTCTTGAGAACATCGTCGATGCGTGCATTATCCATAGATATTTCCTGGCTTTCTTTTCAGATTTTTAGAGGGCGACCTCAAGGGATCGCCCCGCCCGCGATATGTCATCCTGAGCGCAGCGAAGGATCTCTCGCCGGGCCGAGCGCAGATCCTTCGCTGCGCTCAGGATGACATATCGGGAGCGGCCCTACAAGTTGGCTGCCGGGATGACGTTCAGGCGATGGCGCTCGGCTGCCATGGAGTAGCGGCCGTAGTTGAAGTAGGCGGCGCATGCCCCTTCCGGCGAAACCATACAGGTGCCGATGGGCGTCTCGGGGGTACAGGCGGTTCCGAAGACCTTGCACTCCCAGGGCTTGATGACGCCCTTGAGGACCTCGCCACACTGGCAGGCCTTGGGGTCGGCGATGCGCAGTCCTGGTACCTCGTAGCGCAGCTCGGCATCCCAGTCGGCGAATTCTGAACGTAACTTCAACGCGCTGTGTGTGATGAAGCCGAGGCCGCGCCACTCGAAGAATGGCCGCAATTCCATCGTCTGAGCCATGGACTGCAGGGCCTTGATATTGCCCTCGGGCCGTACTACGCGCGAGTACTGGTTCTCGACCTCTGCTCGTCCCTCGGCTAGCTGCTTGACGATCATATACACCGACTGCATGATATCGAGCGGCTCGAAGCCGGCGATTACGACGGGCTTGTGATGGTCGCGCGCAACAAAGTTGTACGGCCGCATGCCTATTACCATGCTGACGTGGCCTGCACCAATGAAGCCGTCCAGGCGCAGGTCGGGCGAGTCAAGAATAGCTTTCATGGCCGGTATGATAGTCACGTGATTGCAGAAGACCGAGAAGTTCTTGATGCCTTCGGCCTGCGCGCGCAAGAGGGTGACTGCGGTCGAGGGGGCAGTGGTTTCAAAGCCGATGGCGAAGAAGACGACCTGGCGATCGGGATGCTGACGGGCGAGTTTGTAAGCATCGAGCGGCGAGTAGACGAAGCGTACATCGGCCCCCTCGGCCTTGGCGTCAAGGAGACTTCCCTTCGAGCCTGGCACGCGCATCATGTCGCCGAAGGTCGTGAAGATCACGCCGTCCATGCGAGCGATGGCGATGGCATCGTCGATACGGCCCATTGGCAGCACGCAGACGGGGCAGCCTGGCCCGTGCACCAGGTCGATATTGCCTGGCAGCACATCCTCAATGCCGTGCTTGTAGATGGTGTGCGTATGGCCGCCGCAGACCTCCATCAGTTTGAGTGGTCGGTCGCCGCTTAGTTTCGCAATCTCTCCGGCGATGCGTTTTGCCAGGTCTGCATCGCGGAACTCGTCGACGTATTTCATGCTCATGTGAGTCCTCCTTTGGATAGCGGGACATTTACTGATGCCGATAAATCGGCTGTAATACGCATCAACCTAAGCCGCAGGCCCAGGATTCCGTATCCCGCGTCCTGTTCCCCTGGCTCACAGCCTGGAGGAACAGGATCGCCTCCCCGCCGCGGGCGACCATAAAGGCCCACCCCGCCGCCCTTCATCCACCCTCGCCCCTACGGATCGCCCGACCTCATGCCTGACTTCCCGACTAAGGGTGAGGTGTTACGGCCGATAAATCGGCGGTGTGCGCGATAAATCGGCACCTACGGGTGTCCGACGGTTAGCGGGACATTTCCTGATGGCCAGATTATGTTGTTAAAAGTTTTTATTGCGCCATAGGTGCGACAGATCGAGCACTTAATAACGCATGGATAACTTCGAGGAGTGCGTGGTAAGCTGTCGCTTGCGCCTCCTGGATGCGCGGGATGTGATCGCTGGGTGAAAGAATACAGAAATCAACGGCTGAGGAGCGCATTGTTTTGCCTCCGTCGTAGCCGGCCAGTCCAACGGTCAAGAGTCCCTGCTTCTTTGCCTGCTCAAAGGCTACTATTACATTGGTCGAATTGCCGCTTGTCGAAATACCAAAGGCTATGTCTCCCGGTCGACCAAAGGCGATCACCTGCCGGGCATAGACATTGTCGAAGCCAACATCGTTTCCTACCGCTGTGACTACGGCGATGTCATTGGTGAGCGCAATCGCTGGCAGGGATGACCAGCCAGGAAAAGGCGGGTTGATAAGTTCGGCCACGAGGTCCTGTGCATCGGTGGTGCTGCCGCCGTTGCCAAAGGCCAGCAGGGTAGCACCGTTAGCAAAAGCTTGCGCCATGGCCTGGCCTGCGGCAACAATCTGGCGGCCAGAATGTTCGAGCGTGGCACGACGCAATGCAATTACCTCGCGACACTTCTCGAGCGTCGAGTGGCGCACCTGCGCCAGGACATCTTCTATACTGGCTTTGCCTCCCTCGAAGAGGAAGGGGTAAAATAGCCGGTCGTATTCAGATCCTTCTGGATCATGCATTATGCGCCTCATCTAGACGGGCAATTGCCGCGCCACCATGCACCAGCAAGACGTCGCCTGGCGCAACACTCTCCACAAGCGTAATATCAACTTCTTCCGATATTTCATTGATGGTGACCAGCGCTAAGCCGTTCTCTTGATCGACTCGCAGCACGCGAACTTGCAACGCCTCGTCAGAACATGTTATACAGTGCCCTCCGGCGTCAAGTTCACAGTAGGCATCGCCGATTGATGTCAAGTCGTGTTTCAATAGTTGCGGTTGATTTCGCTGCTCATTACTCACTGTAGTAATCCTTCATGCTCAAAATACACATGCACAAGCTCCCATAAGACGTGATAGAGGGTCTCGTGCGTTTCCTGTATCACCAGCGGATCATGCGACTGGACGACAAAACAGAATTCGGTTTCGGCCTCCCTGATCAGGCCGCCATCACCGCCTATCAGGGCGAGCGTGAGCAAATGCTTTTGCTTAGCCAGGTTCAGCGCTGCCAGGACATTGGCATCGTTCCCATCCGACGAGAAGCCCATGGCGATATCTTGAGGCCGTGCGAGGACCTTGAGCTGGCGCGCGAAAGGCATTTCGGTATCTCCTCCTGCCATCAGTCCGCTCAAGGTGGCGCTGTCGTTGGTCAGGGCCAGGGCTGGCAGCGCCCGCTTGCCGACGATTACTGGATGCACGAACTCAACTGAGACGTGCTGGGCATCGGTCGCCCAGGCTCCATTCCCGAAGGCGAGTAAGCGCCCTCCCTGGTGGAAGCGGCGCGCCATGGACCAGCAAGCCTCGGCGATCCGTCCCGCTTCGGTCGTAAAGAATGTTTCGGGTACGGTTGTACTTTGCTCGAAGCGTGCTGCAACGAGGGCTTCTAGATCTGCCATGGCTGGCTGTTTCATTTCCTTTATCTCCGTTGTGAGCCGATCATTCGATTTGGCTGGAGTGGAGCATGTTTAGCTCATCGGTAAATACTTCGCCCATTGAATTCAGGGCTTTCATTGTTTCCTGGGCTTCTACTTCGTCGATTTTGCTCATGGCAAAGCCGACGTGGATTAAGACCCAGTCGCCTGGTCCGATGCCGTCAGGGCGTACCAGCGCGACGCTGACGTTCCGCTTTACACCGGAGACAATTACTTTGGCGATGGAATTTTCGTCATCCACGATGTCTACGATCTGGCCGGGAATACCAAGACACATGTTCGTTCTCCTATCCTCTTTGCAATTGCGCAGCAGCTACTGCAATTTGTCCAAGACTGATACCACCGTCGTTGGGCGGCACACGCCGATTTACGTAGACCTGGAAAGACATTCCCTCCAGGCGTTTCACCAGTTGCTCAAGCAACAGTCGATTCTGGAATACGCCACCGCTGAGCGCGATGATGTTCAAACCAGTCTGCTCGCGTGTGCCGAAACACACGGTCGCCAACAACTCGGCAATTGAATGATGGAAGCGATCAGCTATCTCTGAGGCCGGCACACCCTGCTGAATGTCGCTGACAATGCCACGGAGCATGGGTGCTACGTCCAGCGTGGTGGGCATTTGATCTCTCGTGCTGATCGTGAACGGGTAGATTATCGATTGTCCCTCGTGGATACCTTTCTCTTGTTGTTGCGCGAGTATCTCCAGTTCTATAGCTGCCTGACCCTCGTAAAGTACTTCGTTACGCAGGCCGATCAGTGCCGCGACAGCATCAAACAGCCGTCCCAGGCTTGAAGTTGGCAGGCTATTGATTCCTCGCGCAATCATTTGTGCTAGCACGTGCCACTTCAGTCGATCGAGCTGGCGCACGAAGGGAATATCTAGATCCAGGAAGGCGTCGCCGTAGGCCTGGGCAAGGTAGACAGCGGCCATACGCCAGGGTTGGCGCACGGCATGATCTCCTCCGGGGAGTGGCACGTAGGCCAGATGCGCAAGGCGTTCGAATCCCAGGAGGTCGGCGGACATAATCTCGCAGCCCCATACGGCACCATCTGTTCCGTAGCCTGTGCCATCGGCGGCGAGCCCGATCGCGGGTCCCTGGATGCCATGCTCGGCCAGCACGCTGGCGATATGGGCATGGTGGTGCTGGACACCGATTTTCCGCGGGATATCCATGTCAAGGGCGTATTTTGTCGCGAGGTATTCGGGATGCAGATCGTAGGCGACCGCTTTGGGGTAGATATCGAAGAGGCGCTTGAAGTGCTCAATGCCCTCGCGGAAGGAGGTCAACGTCTCTAGATTCTCCAGGTCGCCGATGTGATGGCTGACGAAGGCCTGCTGTCCCTTGCCGAGGCAAAAGGTGTTCTTGAGGTGGCCGCCGCAGGCCAAAAGAGGCGCCGGGAGATCGAATGGCAGCGAGAGTGGCTCCGGCACATAGCTGCGTGACCGGCGCATGATCTGCTCGCCGCCAGCGGTGATGCGTGTGACGGTGTCGTCGCAGCGCATGTGGATGTCACGGTTGTGTGCCAGCATGCCCTCAGCGATGGATGCCAGTCGCTGCCGGGCGTCTTCGTCCTGGTAAGCGATGGGTTCATCGCTGAGGTTGCCGCTGGTCATCACCAGTACAGCAAGTTGGCCCGGTTGAATTTGCTCGGCGAAAGCGTGCAGCAGCACGTGGTGCAGCGGTGTGTAAGGCAACATTATTCCCAATGTGTTATAGGCTGGTGCAACAGCTGGCGCCACAGGACAATCAGGTCGCTGGGAGAGGAGCACAATGGGGCGCCGGTGCGACTGGAGCAAGACTGCCTCGGCATCGCTTACCTGGCAGAGCCTGCGAGCTGTCTCGAGGTCGGGGACCATGAGCGCGAAGGGTTTGGCCTCGCGGTGCTTGCGTTGGCGCAGGCGCTGCACTGCCTCTGTGTTTAGTGCGTCGCAGGCCAGGTGGTAGCCTCCTAAGCCTTTGATGGCAAGGATGGATCCGGCTGCGAGGTGTTGCGCGGCTGTGGTGATGGGATTGTGATCTGACAAGGTGATGAAGTGGGTTTGGGGGCCGCAGGTGGGGCAGGCGTTGGGCTGGGCGTGGAAGCGCCGGTTCAGGGGATCTTCGTATTCTGCCTGACAGGCGGGGCACATAGGGAAGATGCGCATGGTGGTCTTGTCGCGATCGTAGGGGACGTCCTTGACGATCGTGAAGCGGGGGCCACAGTTGGTGCAGTTGATAAAGGGATAATGATAACGTCGATCTGCGGGATCAAAGAGTTCGCGAAGGCAGTCGTCGCAGGTGGCGGTATCAGGCGAGATGAGCGCGTGGCGCTCGGAGCCAGCCTGGCTATGGGCAATGATGAAGGCGGTCTCGTAACATGGCTCTACCGGCTCGATGATGAGAGAATCGATGCGTGCCAGGGGAGGCGCCTTCTCGCGCAAGGCCCGCTGGAAGCCATCGAGCGCATCAGGAGATCCCTCGACCTCGATGGTTACGCCGGCGCTGTCGTTGAGCACGAAGCCGACCAGGTTCCGGTGCAGGGCCTGTCCATAGACGAAAGGCCGGAAGCCTACGCCCTGGACAATGCCCTGGATGATGATGCGTCGTCGCTCAATTTTCGAACCTATTACTGATGACATGCCTAATGCCTTTCGGATGGTTGCCGAAGGAGCGCCTATGATTTACCATTGGCGAATGTGACAAGCCATTCACACCAGGCATCGAGTCCCTCGCCCGTCCGGCAACTCACTTGGAAGATGCGCAGTTGTGGGTTGATGGCTAGCGCCTGCCGTTTGACCTTTTCTACATCATAGTCCACATAAGGGAGCAAATCAAGCTTATTGACGATCATTACCTGTGAAACCGCAAACATTTGGGGATACTTCGCCGGTTTGTCGTCGCCCTCGGTGGTGCTGACCACGACGGCACGGAGATCTTCTCCTAGATCCCATTCTGAGGGACAGACGAGGTTCCCTATATTTTCGATGAAAAGTAGATTGATATGGGCTATATCAAGTTCTTTGAGCGCGGCGCGGATCATGTGCGCCTCCAGGTGGCATGCCCCTCGTGTGTTGATCTGGACCGTCTCCGCGCCTGCCGTTTCTATCCGCTCAGCATCAGCACTTGTCTCGATGTCGCCCTCGATCACACCAATTGCCATTTCTCCACGGAGCCGCGCAATGGTTCGCTCCAGCAGGGTGGTTTTACCAGCACCCGGCGAACTCATCACGTTGATCGTGCGGATTCCGTGGGTTGCCAGCGACTGCTGGACCTCCTGGGCGATGGTGTCGTTGGCTGCCAGGATGTTCTGAGCAATGGTTATTTTAGGCACGGTTGCCTCCTAGGAGCGATGATGAGTCCCTGAGGGCCGATAAATCGGCGGTGTGCGCGATAAATCGGCACCTACGGGTGGCCGGATTCATTTGTCGATTTGCATAATCAGCCCCGACGGGTGGCCGGATTCATTTGTCAATTTGCATAATCGGCACCTACGGGTGGCCGGAAGTTTATGTTTCGTACTCCATTTCGAGTACCTGGAGTTCGGTGCCGGAAACAATTTCGTCGGACCACTCTTTGCACGTTGGGCACTGGGCGACAAAGTTTGTGACGCTGAACTCCTGGGCGCAATGACGGCAATGTGCACGATGTGGCACGATATCGATCAACAACTGCGCCCCGGCTAAAGTAGGCTCGAGGCTTGCCAGCATTTCGAAGCAGAAGGTCAACGAATCGGTTACGACGCCGCTGGCCTCGCCGATCTTTAGTCGCACACCTTTCACGCGAGCGGCATTATACTCGGCTGCCCGAGCCTCAACGACTTCAACAATGCTTTGAGCTATAGAGAGTTCATGCATGACTAACCAGTACTACATCCTCTGCATCCGCAGGTAGCGCCTGATATCAGGGAACAGAGGAATGACGATACCCAGACTCAAGACAATTAGCGCAATAATCACGATACGCCGTACGTTCATTGTATCGCGCTTTTCTCCATGTCGAAAGCCGTTCAGGAGCGTTAGCGCTTCTTTGCCTGTGATGGGCAACTTTGTCATTCTTAATGGAGCGTGCAAAGGTTGTCTCACTGTTACATCGACCGAAGTCTCATATAGCGTTGGAAATCAGGATACGATTGAACAAAGACGTAGGCTATTAAAAGGGCAAGAACTAAGAGAAGTAATTTGAACATTGTATCGTTCCTTTCCTGGTTTCAGGTTGGCGCCCGTGAGGGGCGCCACTACATTTTCGTGGGGAGCAAGTCCTTGATGAGTGAGTCGATCATTTTTACGGCATCGTCGATGGCGGCTTGCACGGGCTCGCTCAGTCCCATTTGCATTTCTGCGTAGTCTTCACTTTCATTAAATGTGGAAGGTTCGCAGCCAATGAGCAAGGTGCGGATTGGTCGAGCGCCAAGGGTCCTGGCGAAGGCAAGCACCTTCACAGGGTCCATGCTGTGGGCATCTAACGCCTCTCTACTAGCTTCTGCTCCTTTCTCAGGATCGATGCCTGTCAGATCTGGTTCGATCAAATAGAGCGTCCCTGGTGGATCTCCCCTTGGAACCGCGTCGACAAGCACGAGCGTGTCGTAGTCATCGAGCAAGGTGTACGCGAGGTCCATTCCCCGAATACCGAAATCTATGACTTGCACGCCTTCCGGGTACTGCCGGTTCATCAATCGCCGGGCCACCTCGACGCCAAAGCCGTCGTCCCCTAGAAAGATGTTGCCGATACACGCGATAAGTATGCGCTCAGGCGTGCGTTCTGATGACGATGTAATACTTTCGTGACCTTTCACGGTGTGTTCTCCAGCGGTTCCACCTCCTCCGGGAAGAAGTAGAAAAGATGACCAGGCAGGATGCGCTCGTCCATCTGCATCTGCTCCAGGGCGGGATCGTCGTCCGCCGTGACGACGAGGTAGATGCGATTCTCGAAATCCTGGTGGATAACGTTGATCGTCCCTGTTTTCCCGTCAAGCATCCAATCAAAAACGTCGGCACGCCCTTTATTGGGGTGCAGGCGCACACGATCTCCTGCTCTCACCTCCCTGCCGGCAATAGTTATAGATTCTGGCGGAGGATAGTCCTCGCCTGGGAAATCCCAACCTCCTCGACGCATCATTCTATTTCTCCTTCAGTGATGGGACGCAGCTCGCGGATAGTGCCATGGAGCTTCATGAATTGCTCGGGCGTGAGAGCCTCCGTCCGCTCCAGTATCTCGCGCGTGCGCTCATCCTGCCGCATCTGCACTTTCTCTTCGTCGGTCAGCGTCAGGATACGCAAAGAGAGAATCTCATCGATCTCAGAGCCATCGAAGAGGGGCCCCGGGCTTTCCGGGGCAATCTGTGGATAGTCATACAAGATGATGGGCGACGAAAGCATTGTATTACGTTCTCCCTCGTTACCGACCAACACTGGCCACGTGCGGATATTTTGACATTCCTTGACAAAAGTTTGCAACTCTTCGGGTGGCTCCAACAGCGAAATGAAGGAGCCTTGACGTACCTGTAAGATAGTGTGAGTTGAGACGAAGGATTGTAGCAATACTATATCGCGCCGGCTCGTTACCGCGCCAGTTTCAGGGGTTGTATTTTCGATTTCAATACTCAGCTTAAAAAGATCGGTATCCACCTGCTCGGCTGCGAGTATAAAGGCTCCGGAGAGCGCTTGCTGCTCGCGAATAATCTCTGTTGCTGCCGCGTTTGCCGGATATTCTACCGTACGTGAAGTTGGAAATTCGATTGTCACGCGCCAGGGATGAGCCAGCAGGTTCCTCAACGAAAGGCCCATTACGCTCACCTCGCGCTCTACGCCCTCTTGCAAAGGTTCGCCGGCAAGACGACTTGCCAGGCTCCACTCACTGGCATTCGCCTCCAGTCGGTCGTCTTTCGCAAGCTCGGGTTGTACAACGGTACGCACGAGCAAGTGCAGAAACCTTACAGTGACGTCGAGCGATATGTCGCCGGCCAGCCCCTCTACCAGACATTCTGTGTGCATCGTCCAGGGCTCCATACCGCCGTTCGCTTCGCTATACTCGCGAGGATAGACCGCGCCGAAGGTCCAACGCGTGCGATTTTTGAGCGCCGACTGCCGATACGGATAGAGAAGATAGCCTTCGTAGAGGACAGCGTTGGCGATTTCCTTGACTTGCTCTAGCTTCATGACTTTACCTCCTCGCCACTTGCCCGCAGCAGACGCACAAGAACATCCTCCCAGGTGATGAGGCCATGCGTGATCTTATACTGGTACAGCTGGTCGAAGACATCCTTGTGCAAGCGAATCCAGGCACTGTTGGGAAAGTGGATGTCCATCGCTTGCTTCCAAAGCGCGACAGGGAGGCGATAGGTTGCTTCCTTGGACCAGGAGACCTGGCCAATCTGTAAATTGCCTGCCTCGCCTGTGTAGAAAATGGTTCCACTGAACAGGAAGGTGAGAGGAATTTCACCCTCCTCCAGAGCACTGAAGTACTTCGCGCTCACCACCTCAAAGTCGTAGGTGCATGAGACAGGCAATTCGACGATGGTGCTTCCTGAGAACCGTGGCACCACCGTGGTGACGTGGGTCCACAAGAAGGTACGCAAGGTCTCTCCCCAGCGCTCCGGCTTGCCAAAGAGCTCCTGCAGTTTTGCCTTTTCTTCGGCATTATAGCGCCGTCGTGTTACTGAGAGCATGATCTGGCTCTTCAGGTTGATGTTCTGGATCAGCTCTTCATCGCTCACGTTGGTGATGCGCATTTTGAAGATGAGCGTTGGGAGCACACTATAAGCTTCAACCTCGGCACTGATTACCTCAAAGCTCAGGTCTGGCATTAGCCTCTCCTCTCCAGGGTGTTCTATTTGCCGAATGGGTATCTGAAGAGGATTTCCCTACAGGAGTCGCCCTCTTCCGCAGGCCTGCAAAGAATTCGGCAATCGCTTTCCAGACTTCCTCCCCGCCGCTCAGACCTTTCCACTTGAGGCGGATCAAGCCGATTAGCTCGTAGCAGGCATCTATCGGGACAATGTAGTGCTCACGGTAGCTCTCTCCACCCATGTTCCGCACCCGATTAATAAGGAGGGCTTCGACATCGGGCTCCAGTTCGTTCAGGATGGGGTTGCTACTGACAAGAGCATCCCAACCTTCCAGGGTGAGCGTGGACTCCATTGCTCCCGCAGGACTGGGATAGAAGGCCATAACACGGTTAGCTAACGTGCTACGAAACATATAGACCATGTTCACCGGAATCATCAAGTCATCCCACTGCTCGTCGGTCATCTGGAAATTCGTCAATTGTAGATAGCGCGAGGGCACAAGCCGATACTTTCCACTCCCAGCCCCCGGGTCACCGAAGAGTATTGAGCAAGGATGACACACACAGATCAATGTACGCCTGGAGAGATCCAGCAGGTGGCGATGAACCGCCGCGATCTCTACGCTGCATAGTTCGCACTGCTCCGCAGGTGGACGCATTTCTCGCTTGCGCGCAAACTGGCGAAGCACATCAAGAGGCGCAGCGGATTGATCACCATGTTCGTTTGTAAGATCGGATGATGACATAACTGCTCACCTCATCTTGCCTGCGCCCTGCTCGGTTGAGCGTGTATTGTCCTTGTGTCGCCGTGGGGGAACGAAGATGACTGGAATGCCGGGTCGCGGTTGTGGATCGGGGACTCCTTCTACCTGGAGTCCATCCAGGTCTGGAGCCGCCTTGTAGATGGCCTCCTCAATCGCCAATTCGAGGGTGGAGCTGGAACAACCATGGAAACTGCCCTGGAGACGTAAGTGGGCTATGCCATCCTCGACCCGAACGAACTCGACATTGCCGCCATGCGACTTGAGAAAGGGCCGTACTTCATCCAGCGCTTGCATGATCCGCGTCTCAATATCTACCGGATGCAGGCCATGAAGCGTAAACAAGGAGCTTAATAGTTCGTCTTCTGTGAAGGTATCGATCAAGGCGATGCCGGATACTTCAGACGCCGCAGTTATTTCGAGCAGGCGGTTCAACCCTTCGCCGTACATATCAAGGAGTGCCTTGACAAGTTCCTCAGCAGTGGCGCGCGCATGTGGATCAGGAAACGCGGCAATCTCCTGTATCAGTGTCTCAATACGTGCCGCCGGGTGGTTGTGCTCCTGCACTTCTTGTGGCATTATGCATCTTCCTCTTTCCTACAGACAATGGGCTGGTTGGCTTTATCGTAAACTTGTCACCAGCGGCTTGCCCGATACCGTTCAAAAATGTGCAATGAGGAGAAACGGGTGGACGTAGGGGCGCAATGAATTGCGCTCAGTGAGATAGATCGCCTCCCCAGGCGGGTGCAATGATGAGTTTTCACAAAATACTTCGGATACCGGAACATCCACGGAGGGCCGATCAATCGGCGGTGGGCGCGATAAATCGGCCCCCTACGGTTGTCCGGAGTATTTTGTTCATGTGCATAATTGCGCCCCTACGTCCATTTCTCCTTAATTGAAATATATTGGCCCTTGTCCCGTGTGCGCCTTTCCCCTCCTGCTGGGGCGACGCAAGCGTCCCCACCCCGCATCCACACCACTCCCGCCCCTACGGATACGGCTTCCCTTCCTTGCCCCAGGCTGCAAAGCGTACCTGGGGCAGAGGATAGTGCCGTACTACTGCTGCAGACGCGTCAGGGTGTCGGCATGTGTGGGCTCTGTGGATCTACCGGGTCTCTAGGATTGATGCCAGTGGAGTCTCTGGCCGAAGACTTACCGGCGGGGCGCTTTGCGCCCCTAGTACCTGTAGTGCGGCGGCCAGCTTCTTTTCCCTCCTTTTTAGGTTTTTCCTCACCCTTAGGCGCCCCTGGCTGATGTGCGGGCTCAGGCGAAGCTTTATCCTCTGGCATTATATGTTCTCCCTTTGCTATCGTACGATCAAACTTGATGCCATATCGAATGTTGTGTAACGACGTACAACGAGGAGGAGCTAAATCCAGTCCAGACTTGCCTTCCGGGCTTTTCTGCTATGTGCCGTTACACAACATTCGGTATGGCGTCGGAAGCAAACCGGGCATCCTCCCCTGACTAAGCCCAAATGGGGCTAACGATGCTACGAGTTCAAGCCAAATGTCGGTGAGAGGACTTTCTGAAGCTCTTTCCCCTCGCCGAGGTACATATGAACACCACATGGCAGGCAGGGATCGAAGCTGCGCACTGCTCGCATGATGTCGATACCCTTAAAGGTGTCCGGACCGTTGTCTTCGAAGATCGGGGTGTTCTGCACGGCATCTTCGTAGGGGCCGGGCGTGCCGTAGATGTCTCGCACGCTACCATTCCATGGTGTCGGGGGATAGGGGTGGTAGTTGGCGATCTTGCCGCCCTCGATGACCATGTGATGGGAAAGCACGCCGCGCACGGCCTCATGGAAGCCGCAGCCGATGGCATCATTTGGCACCGTGAAATCGCTCCATGTCTGGGTGTGGCCAGTATGTATCTCAGAAAGCGCTTTATCTATACAATGTAGAGCGACGGCAGCAGCGTAGGCCTGGAAGTATGTACGCGCGCGGTTACGCTCGATAGCGTTGCTCCATTGCGGAATCTTCCACTCGAACTCCACTGCCGGTTTCGTGGCGCTCTTGGGCAGCCGGATCTTGACACTGTGCCCGGTCGACTCGACCAAGCCTCCCAGGTTCACCAGTCCGGCCAGAGCCGTCGCCCACAGGCGAGCGATGGGACCACCACCAGTATCCAGGGCGAGGTACTTGCCAGTGCGCTTGTCATACCAGCGTGGCGACATTGTCCAGCTATATTTATCGTTGAAGTCGCGTTTCTGCGGTTTAGGGATCGTCGTCTGATTCCAGGGGTGGCGTTTGTCGACAGGGTTGCCGAGTGGGTCGCGATCGACGAAGGTCCTTTCGTTCTCCCAGTCTTCGTAGTAGGAACTGCCCAGCAGAATGCGAATGCCAAGGTTGATATCTACCAGGCTCGTTGTCACCAGCTCCCCGTCCACGATAACGCCTGGCGTGACGAACATGGCACGACCCCACTTTTCCATAGTGCGATACTCGTAGTCGCATACATCAGGATCCTGCCACGATCCCCAGCAGCCAAGAAGGGTCTGCCGGTAGCCAACCATCTCGTAGCCAGGCAGGGCCTCGTACCAGAAGTCGAACAGGTCGTCGTGCATAGGAACGACCTTCTTCATCCATTCGACGTATTTCATAAGTCGAACCAGGTAGTCGGTGAAGACCTGGACGGTAGCGACGGTTCCAACTCCGCCTGGATAGAGGGTCGAGGGATGGACATGGCGCCCCTCCATCAAACAGAATGCTTCGCGAGTATAGCGACTCACGTGGAGCGCCTCGCGGTAGAACTCGCCGACGAAGGGGTTAAGCGAGCGCATGATATCGCCGATGGTGCGATATCCATGATCTTCCACGTGCGGAGCGGGAGTATTATTTGCCTTCTCAAGTACAGCTGGATTGGTCTCTTTCACCATCTGCTCGCAGAAGTCAACGCCGACCAGGTTCTCCTGGAAGATGTTGTGGTCGAACATGTACTCCGCCGCCTCACCCAGATTGATAATCCACTCACCGATTGCTGGTGGCTTTACCCCATAGGCCATATTCTGGGTATAGACCGAGCAGGTTGCGTGGTTGTCACCGCAGATGCCACAGATGCGACTCGTGATGAAGTGAGCGTCGCGCGGATCTTTGCCTTTCATGAAGATGCTGTAGCCTCGGAAGATGTGGGAGGTGCTAAAGGCCTCCGCCACCCGCCGGTTCTTGAAGTCGATCTTCGTATAGATGCCCAAACTGCCAACGATACGAGTCATCGGATCCCACGACATCTCTACAAGCTGTGGTGGCTGGGTCGGGGCCTCTTCTCGTCTAGTTTCCGTACTCATGGTGCTATCTCCTTTATTGAACTGCTTTACGCTGTTGCCGTCTCATCATGGTCACCATGTTCGTTGGTAACCTGTTGTGAGTTCCCTCCCTTTATGCCGCCACGAGGGTTCTTTGTTGACCGTATCGTTCGTCAACTTACGTAGACCCCGCAGAGCTACGCCCCAGTATTTAACGGCATTAGTCGATAGCTTAGCACCTGGCGGCTCATCCATAAACGGCATGAATTTGTCCGGGAAGCCCGGCATCGTACAGCCAATGCAGATACCGCCAACATTGGGGCAACCCCCGATACCATTCATCCAGCCACGCTTAGGTACGTTGCAGTTCACCACAGGTCCCCAGCAACCCAACTTCACGATACACTTGGGAGATCCATACTCAGTAGCGAAATCGCCTTGCTCGTAGTAGCCAGCGCGATCGCAGCCTTCATGGACTGTTTTGCCGAAGAGCCAGGTCGGTCGCCCCTCCGCGTCCAGCGGAATCATCGGGGCCATGCCTGCCACCTGGTAGAGCAGATAGAGGAGAGTCTCCATGAAGTTGTCCGGCTGCACAGGGCATCCGGGGACATTCACGATGGGTATGCCTGCCTTGGATTTCCAGTCCCAGCCGAGATAGTCAGCGACACCCATGGCACCCGTAGGATTACCCTGCATGGCATGGATACCACCATAGGTGGCACAGGTTCCTGCTGCTACCACTGCCAGGGCCTTGGGCGCTAGACGATCAATCCAATCAGATACAGGAATGGGCTGACCTGTCGCGGGGTCCGCGCCGAGGGCCGCCCAGTAGCCTTCGGGCTTGATCTGCTCGTTTGGGACCGAGCCTTCAAATACGAGAACAAAGGGGTCGAGTTCACCTCGCTCTGCTTTATACCACCATTCCATAAAGTCTTTGCCCCACTCATAGGCAATACACTTATTATGGATATGAACCCTGGGGAGCCCTGGGATGGCTCCCAACACAACGTCCTCGATACTGGGTTGGGTTGCTGCAGTGACTGCGATTGTGTCTCCCTCACATCCCAATCCCTCCACGATCCAGATGATATGGACGTCCTCCACGCCCGTTTTGGTTGCCATGTTGTACCTCCTCGAGCGCTTTTCGCTCGTGGCCCACTAAGAAGCCAAATACTAAATAGCCGCAACTACCTTCAATGGAGGTTCCACTAATTGACGACAATCAAGGGTAACGCGCGCGATGAGGAAACAGTCACTCATCAAGATCAAACAGGAGTCGGAGGATTGGAATGGCGCGGTGGGATGTGTACGTGAGGCGAACTATAGCGGAATGGATGCCCCCCTCGCGCCTGTAGTCTATCAGCGACCACTGTTTTTGTCCGACTCTAGCACTAATTTGAAAAATAGTTCTGCAAGCTCCGGCTTTCGCCGGTTGCTTACTGTTCTGTGAGCGTGTGCGTCGAAATATGCCTGCTCATGCTCAACAAGAGCATTCAGCAGGATTAACACAGAGTGAGTATAACATATGTTATTGCATTTCTCAAGATATGCGAGCAAATTCTAATAGCAATCTAATATTTATTCCGTATCTAATATTGTAGAGCTTGTATTATTAGTAGAGTTTCGAAGACGATTGGGCTATCTCCATGATATTATGATACCTGGCACGATACATAAGAACAAGCTGGAATTCTCTATGGTTGGTATAGAGAGGAGTTTATGAATAAGTTGACGTGGCATTAACTAGCTTGCTTTCTGTTTTTCTGCCGGTTCTTTATCAAAGACGCGTCAAGTTGTTTGTCCACGAGCCGGTGATTACTTGTTGCATACCACCAGAGCAACAAGATCAAGAGCCCTCCGATCATTAAACTGCTCACGTAGAAAATCACAGCGGGTTGATGGTCATCCCTTCGCTTCGCTCTAGGGCAAGCTCTGAGCGCAGCCAAGGACCTCTTGCCGAGAGATCCTTGGCTGCGCTCAGGATGACAAAGCGAGATGGTCTCTTCTTTGAAATGTATTGACCACAAGGGTCCACCCAACCACATCCCGGCCACTCTGGCTCCTACGGTTTTACCATGGGATCGCTGTCCCTGGCGGTTGTGGTTGTTGGGGCAACGGTGTCGTCGCGAACCAGGTAGCCAACGGCGAGGGCGGCGAGACCTATGACAAGGTGCAGAATATGGTCGGCGGCGTTGATGTGTGTCAGGCCGAGGAACAGGCCATTGTCATGACCAAAGGTGCCTGACGGGAAGTAGAGAGCTGGGATGAGACCCAGGAGCCCTAACACCACATAAATGATGCCGAATGCGCGGTTGAAGGTCCGTGACCAGCCCATGAAGGCGGCAGCTATACCGAGGATACCCGAGACCAAATGGATGAGGTTGTGGATGAGGTCCACATCGAAGAGGCCAAAGACCTCCTGAACATCATATGCTTTTGTAGGCGTGAAGAAGCCTATTATGCCCACGAGTAGTAAGACTATGCCGAGGACAAGCGCGAATATGCGATTCGCGGTCCAGGCTGTTGTTCGCTGTACCAAAGCGATTACTCCATTTCTAGTAAAAAGGTTACATAATTTGTTACATCGTAACAGGGTTTAAGTGCCCAGGTATTGCACGCATTATGGAAAGATTTGGATGCAATAGTTAACCAGGTATTTTTACTGAGAAGGTAATTGCCTACACCTGAACAGACTATTATGAAGAAGATACTAACCAAACATTTCCAATTCTTTTTTACTCCGATATGTTAGGATTAAAGTACGTCATAAAATATATTGATAATATCGTAGTAATATGTTACTATGTTACTATGTCGTTACGGAAGAATAAATTGCTTAGCATATTCAGGAGATAGACTGTGATCCAGACGCGCGAAGAACTTGAGCGGGAGGTAGTGGCACAGTACCGGATACTGGGGCGTACGTTAAAAGCGAGCTCAGGAACGGTTTGGATGGATATCGATATTACTATAGCTCAGCTCAGGACACTCCTTGTCCTTGCTGAAGAGGGTCCGCTGGTAATCGGACAAATCGCCCAGAGGTTGGGTGTCGGTTTATCGACAGGGGGACATCTTGTTGATCGGCTGGTGCAAGCTGGTCTGGCAGAACGCACGGAGGATGCCGAAGACCGGCGTCGCACACTGGCACAGCTTACCCCCAAAGGTGAAGATCTGTACGCTCGACTTCTCAACCATCCATTACAAATACAAATGTTGATTCAGAGGTTGGACAAGGACGACCTGGCAGCCCTCTTGCAAGGTCTGCAGGCGATCAACAGGCTCGTAGAACAGGAGTCTGGAGCAGATGGCTCGAAATGAGCATTACTCTCAAACAGCTGAAATCGTTAGACAATGGAGGAACGTAATCTGATGGCACAAACACAAGTAGAGTCAGTGCCGGTCGCCGCCCAGGAATATCGCCCACTGAGTGCAACCGTCAGCCGAGGACGACTCGCCTCGATTCTGATTGGAGTAATGCTCGGCATGCTGCTAGCTTCGTTAGACCAGACGATCGTCGGCACAGCCTTACCCCATATTGTCGCCGATCTGGGTGGTCTTGAACACTATGCCTGGGTTGTCACTGCTTACTTACTCGCTTCGACGGTCACCGTCCCAATTTACGGCAAGCTCTCAGACATCTATGGCAGGCGAGTGTTCTTCATCGGTGGCATGATCATCTTCCTGATCGGCTCAGCTCTGGCAGGCACCAGCCAGAATATGACCCAGTTAATCATTTATCGAGGCATCCAGGGATTGGGAGCTGGAGGGATGATGCCGATTGCACTGGCAATCATCGGCGATATCTTTCCGCCTTCGGAACGCGGTAAATGGCAAGGCCTGTTCGTGGCCGTTTTTGGTTTTTCCTCGATTGTTGGGCCAACCCTGGGCGGATGGATTACCGATAACTGGGGCTGGCGCTGGGTCTTCTATGTGAACATGCCTGTGGGCGTTATCGCCATCCTGACGGCCGGTTTTGTCCTGCCGAAACTCGTCAACCGGCGCAAGCATATTATTGATTACCTTGGCTCAGTCTTCCTGATCGCTGGCACGGTACCCCTGCTGCTGGCATTCTCATGGGCTGGCACACAATACGACTGGGGCTCCTGGCAGATCGTTGGCCTGTTCATCTTTTCTGCGGTGATGTTAATCACATTCTACTTGATTGAGCTTCGTGCTCCCGAGCCGATCATCAGTCCCCGGCTGTTCAAAAACAGCATCTTCCTGGTCTCGGTCATCGCGACGTTCCTGGTCAGCGCCGGGATGTTCGGGGCAATCCTGTACATCCCCCTCTTCGTCCAGGGTGTGCTGGGCAATAGTGCCACCAATTCTGGCGTTGTGCTGACCCCGTTGATGATCGGATTCATCATCAGTAGTATTGTGGGGGGACAGCTCCTCTCCCGCACGGGTCGCTACAAAATACTGGCGATCCTCGGCTTCATTGTCGCAGCGGTCGGTATGTTCCTGCTCTCACGCATGACGGTTTCAACTTCGGAGGGAGAAGTTGTGCGCGACATGGTCATTACCGGCCTGGGTATCGGTGTGATGATGAGCCTCTTCACGATCGTCGTCCAGAATGCCTTTCCGTACAGGCAGCTTGGAGAGGTCACAGCCGGTATCACCTTCTTCCGCTCAATCGGCTCGACGATGGGCGTAGCTGTGATGGGCGCGATCATGACTAACACCTTTCAAAGCGAGCTTCAGAGTAACATGCCAGCGATTTTGAAGCGTTTAGTTCCGGCAGATAAACTGGCACAGTTACAAAATCCCCAATTGCTCCTGGCTCCAGATGTAGTGGCGAAGATTCAGCATAGCTTTGCGGCTCTTGGCCCCCAGGGCCTGGTCATTTTCCGGCAACTCATCGACGCGATCAGGTTGAGCCTTTCAACAGCCATCACCAGCGTCTTCTTCCTGGGCTTCATCATCATGCTGCTGGGTTTGTTCTCGGTTTTCTTCCTGCGCGAGATTCCTCTGCGTAAAAGCCACGAAGCTCCAGTTGCTGAGGCACCGACGTCGGGAACGAATCGCAGCCGGGCCTTGCTTGGCCTAACGCTGGCACTTGTCGCTCGTGAAGCACAGAAGCCTGATGCTAACCCACAAATACTGGAAACACTTTCCAATACCGTGAATGGACGCTACCCACATGAATGGAGCGATGAGCAGCGAGGTAAAGCCGTGGCCCAGGATATCATTGAACCACTGGCCATTACGCTCCTGTCCTCCTCTATCGGTAATGGAGCGGCACATGGAGCTTCAGAGGGAACTGCCTCTGAAGCAAGCGATACGGTAGCAGCAAGCGGCTTCATTGGATAATGATTACACGTACGATTGGCATATGCTCCTAGAAATATAGAGGTTTAACGTATGCAAACAACGCGACCATCCATTGGCAAATACGTTTGCGGAATGGCAGCAAGTCTCCTCATCTTCCTAGCCGGAGGATGGTTGATCCTGGCTCCATTCGCGCTCGGTTACCAACCCTATAACGCTAGCTGGGTGAGCCAGACAACGAATGACTTTGTGACGGGCATCCCCGTTGCTGTCGTTGCCTTGATAGCCTTTACCCTCTTTTTCATGTCACTCATCCGCTCCTTAGCGGCTGCGGGGGTTGTTGTTGCCCAAGCAAAGGTTCAGCCACAAGCTTCAGTTCAGTACCAGCCAGCGACTGCAGCACCTCAAGCCCCAGCAGCAAATCAAAGCGATCTCGATAGGACGCTGGCAACGCTGGCTGCGGCGCTCGCGGCTGATCTCACAGCGCGCCGCCAGGGGGGTAGCGATCAACAAAACGACCAGTCCCAAACGATTTTGAACAGGAGGGAAGTACAATGAGTGTTGGAGATGCGTTGAGGCGGCTTATCCCGCCGGGGAGTTATGTGTTGTTCCTGCTCTTCCTTGCTGGCATCTGGTTGGCCATCTCGCCTTTTGTGATGACGACGCAACCATCGGGGTCGCACTGGATAGCCTCGACGGTCAATAATGTCACGGTAGGGGCCGTCATGATGGTTGTCTCGCTCCTCGGTATCATGGGCTATATGTTGTTCGCGCTAGGCGAGCTGATCCGAGAGGCGGAGGCGAAGCGGGCGGTTGTGAAGCAGAGTGAGCAGTTGGCGGAATAGCCTATCGAATATCCCCCGATGGCCGATGATGAGTTGTAACAAAATATTTTGGAAATCGGAGCATCCCCGAAGGGCCGATGATGAGGTTTCACAAAATAACCCGGATACCGGAACTCCACGCAGGGCCGATAAATCGGCGGTGTGCGCGATAAATCGGCACCTACGGGTGTCTGGTGTAGAAGGAGGACAGGAGCCGTTATGCACAAAGAACAGCTCATCAGAGAGGCCCTTAGTCTGCCAACAAACGCTATCGAATATTATGTAAGCCAGATACTGGCTGATATGTACTCACAGAAGGCCCTGGTCGAGGGAGGTGATGGGCTTTTCGATATCGAGGAATATGCTGGTGCCGGACACTGCACGATTGAACAGAAAGCGATCATTTACAATCAGGTGGTGACGTATTATCAAGGGCAAGAGATGAGCTTACCGGGCATGATGCCAGGCCTTCTCAGACTCAGCGGCATCCTGCCGATGAATATGGGGCCAAGCGTGACGGAAGCGGAACGGAAACTGATTGACCGAGCCAAAAACGCCTGGCTAGAGGTCCAGTGGCGCGACTCAACCTTCGATGTGGTCGTGATGAACTGGTTCCATATGGGACCAGTCTATCACTACTGGATACTGGCCGACCAGGTTGAGACGGCGAAGGCATTTTTGCAGGAGGTTTGCCGATGGAATGGGGAAGTGCGCGGGGAAATGTTGGTCTTCGATAGCGGATGCTGGCGCAAAGACGCAACGCTTTTTCAGTCGATCAAGGGAGCGACGTTCAACAACCTGGTCATGAAGGGTCATCTTGATCCCTCTATTCTTGACCGTCCCAGCCGTTTTGATCGCAAATACCCCTTTGATTTGCCGGAATTAGCAGAGCGGCTTGCCTATATCAGTATGTGGAATGGCTCGCTCAAGCCCTCGCTGCAACTGACGGAAGAGGGAATCGCGAGACTTGGTGGGATAACAGAGGGCTTCTCGTTCGCCTACCTGAAAGAATTGTTCCTTTCTTCGATGATGCGCTGGATCGCAGTCGAGCAAAAAGAGAGTATACCTGAGACCATGCAGCAGGCCATGGAGACTCAGGTAGGTGCCCTGCGCGAACAGATGATGAGTGCGAGCACGTTAGAGGCAGAGGTTCCATCCGAACAGTCACTGTTGGGGATGCCAGGTTTTATGATGGGCAGGCGCTTTATCCCTCGATGAGTCTGCCAGGACGACCGCAAGGGATCGTCCCTACTATACGACGGATCAGCCCGCCAAGCCCGTGAGTGCCTTTCCCCTCCAGCCAGGGCGACGCAAGCGTCCCCACCCCACATCCGCTCCACTCCCGCCCCTACGAGTTTGACGATCTGCCCCCAAAGGGTGTTTGCTTAGGCCTGTTGTGCTTCTGACCAGGCGAGGTTGTACGTTTGCATGGTGCGCCACTGCGTCAAAAAGCCCAAGATTGCCAACACGATCGCCGCAAGAGTCCAGAACCACGAGGTTCTGACGACTGCTACGGCGACTCCATATTGCAGGATGGGCACGTTGATTTGTCCAAACAGGATCAAGAGCCCTGCCAGCATGGCTATGGCTCCGTCCCAGGCTGTGAACACCATGATCAGGAGTTTTGGCAGGTTGAGGACCACGATCAGAATTGCCAGCACGACAGCAATGATGAGGCCAACGAGCACGGACAGGAAGCTCGAGGGACTGAGGCCGAAGACAGCCATGAGGCCGGTGCCGAGCGAATATCCTGCCGATGCTCCCAGGAGCACGACGGCAAAGTAATAGAAAAAGTAGGCCAGTGCAGCGAGAACCAGGCCTACCACGAGTCCGAAGATCCAACCAGTAGCCGTCCCAAGGAAGTTGGATCCAAAGAGGGCGGCTGCTCCTGCGGCACCGAGATTGAACCCGGCGAAGAAACCCCAGATAGCGATCAGAATCCGGAAGAATCGATAGCCGACGAAACAGAATACTGCGCCAAGCAGTACGACCAGCAGGCCAATGATGATATTCTGAAAGGTCATATTATACCTCCTGACTAATTACTGCGACCCCATTATCGATCGCAGTTATCAGTGTACACGCCAGGAGACGAAAACGCATCCCCAAAACGCACTATTTTTGCTGTGTTGACCATCAGCACGGAAGAGGCGTTGTTGGTCAGCTAGTGCAAACACACTAGCTGATACCAGCAACGTCTGTTCTTTCGTTGACAGACGCAATAATAGTGTGTTTTCGCGATGCGTTTTCGTCTTCTGTTACGTACGCGGCGAGTGCTTGAAGTGGATGTGCTGTTGTTACTATAATGCTGAAGGTGTGTAGCGCAATCGCATTGCCGACGAACGTTTCCTGGTATTGGACAGACTCCCCGGCATCTTTTTGGCGGCGCTGGCTGTTCAGTATGGTGGCATTTGGCATTACGATTGATTCTGGAGGCACCGGTGCAAGTGGGCGTCTTGGTGACGGGATTCTAAAAAGGCAAGGGGCGTCTTGTAATACGAAAGGGGAAATTCGTGCGATCTTTCAACAAGGTACTGACTGCTGGATGCTTCGCGCTGCTCCTGGCAATGCTCATCACGTTCGGGCCATTCAACCAGGCGCCAAAGTATTCATATGCGTCTACTATACAGGATATACATGATCTGTATAACACGCAAACTGGATACACGACGACCTGGTCACGCATACGGACGGGCCCGACGACGCAATCGGCAATCGTGACAACGGATGCACCTGGAACGGCTGTGACGGTTTACGCCTCTGTCGCGGGCGAGATTGTTTGGGGAGGCAACTCCACGTGGTATCGCATTTCCAGCTTCAGTAGTGCGCCGCAGTACATTTACGGGCCACTCATCACGCTGAATGCAGGTGCCCCGAGTGATGGGCCTCCCGCCCCATCTGCTCAAGGGAAAGAGATCGTCGTGAGCCTATCTCATCAGTGGCTCTACGCCTATCAGGATGGGAATGAAGTGTTCGATGCTGCCGTGATGACGGGGAGGCCTGAACTGCCAACTCCGCTGGGGACATACCATGTCTTTTTGAAACTTCACCCGACCGAGTTCTACTCGCCATGGCCGCAGGGATCGCCCTACTGGTATGCACCAACGTATATTAACTACGCATTAGAGTGGAATGCCGGTGGCTACTTCCTGCACGACTCCTGGTGGCATAGTGTCTACGGGCCGGGAACGAATGGCTGGCATTATGACCCGCAATTCGGCTGGCAGTGGGGTTCGCATGGGTGTGTTGCTATGCCCTTAGGCGCAGCCGCCTGGCTCTACAATTGGGCTCCAATCGGGACTACTGTGCAAATAGTGGCATGAAGAGCAGCAAGGGCCGTTAAAAAGGAAAAGTCGTTTCCTGAAGAGCGAGAGGTGTCGGGGGATGTGCCCCTCGCTCACCAAACGAGCGCTTTGCTCGTTGGAGCAGAGTGTCGTCTTAATAGAGGCATGACGGTAGTCGAGATGGCAACTACTGTCATATCTTTGTGGTGAACTAGAGGATGCCGTTGGAGATGCATATTTAAAGAGTCTGCTGTTGCGGTAATAATGCATCGCAGCATCGTACGGCTCCATCTAGTGGGATTTTTCTTCACATTGAGATTGTAGCCGAGAGATGTTAAATGAAAATTATCTGGAGGTTAAAATTTTTTGTAATCATGATGCTTTTTATCGGGAGATGTTCCGCTCTCCCGACGGCCGATAAATCGGCGGTGAGCGCGATCAATCGGCTCCTACGGTTGGTCGAGGGATATTGGGACAGGTGGCGAGGGTTGGATTATTTGGTTAAGGGTCATCATGCTATCTTGGGTTATTACGCGCCGGCAAAGGTGACCAGGAGGTCAGTTGCGTAGCCGAGGAGGAAGCCGATGAGCAGCCCCCACATGACTAATTCGGGCGATTTGAAGCGTTTGGCGACGCCGAGGAGTTCGGCAATGACGTAGATGATGGCTCCCGCGGCAAGGGCGAGGAAGAGAATAAAGACTTCTGGCGAGTGGAAAATGGTGCCGACGACAGAGCCCAGGAAGGTTGGGCCTCCTCCGATGAGTCCGAGCAGGGCGATGAACTTCCAGGAGACGCGCTGCCCGGTTAATGGGCCAGCGATGCCAAATCCCTCGGTCATGTTGTGCAGACCGAAGCCGATGATGAGGACGACAGCGAGTTGAATGGCTCCCACCGCGGCGGATTGACCGATGGCCAGTCCCTCGGAGAAATTATGCAGGCCGATGCCAGTGGCGATGAGGAGCGCAAGGGTATGGGGGGCGATCTCACCTTTGGGGAGAGCGGCGGCTGCGACTCTTGATGCGGTCAGGATGGCGGCGGAACCATGGTTTTTGCTGGTATCATCATCAGTATTCACTACCGGGGGGGGGTCTTGCTGGGATAGGGAGGCAGCAGTAATGGCCTCTGTAGTAAGGGTTTTTTTATGCAGCCTGCGTTTGAAGACGAATGAATTAAAATAAACCAGTCCAACGGAGCCAAGACCTATACCGCAAATAAGCAGGAAGACGTCCAGGAAGAAGGTTCCAGCGCCTGTGTGCTGGGTGCGAAGCTGGTCAAGGGCGGCGTTAATCGGCTCGCTGGCTTGCTGGATGACGTCGTAGAGTAAGAAGATGAGGACGCCTGTGGCGAGCATGCTTAAAAAGATTTTTAATGATTGGGGCACATGTTTGAGGAAGGCAATGGGCATACCAAGAAAGATTGTTAGCCCGGCGAATGCTCCGAGTAATATGATTGTTCCTGTTGGCACGATTGACTCCTACTATTTACTATTGAATATCCGACTCTCTTACTAGGATATTAGCATTGCCTAATATTAAATGTCAAGATCAATGGGTAATTGGTCATACAACGGGTTGATCTCATCAATTCGAAGATGGACCACTGTGATTTCGACCCTCCTCTTAAAAAATAGGCCACCTGGCCTATAGTCTGAATAGTTATTGCTGAAACCCTCTGTGAGGGCTCAACGTGTATAGTTGGGAATCAGTATGGTGTCCATTTGTGGAATACTGCACCCTTGCTCACCTGGCGAGATGATGCCTGCGTTTATTTGTATTACTTCAGAATGAAATAAAATAGGTCATCGATTGTCTAAGTGGTGCATTCGTGAAAGGCGTGGATGAGAACCAGAGCCGATCATGAGTTTTCACAAAATCATCCGGATAGTGGAACATCCACGGAGGGCCGATCAATCGCCGGTGTGCGCGATCAATCGGCACCTACGGGTTTCCCAGGAATGAGCGAATGCTCCACTAAATAATGACGCAATCATTGGGTATATAATGTAGCGCCGCCACTGCTGTGAAGCATAGGGAGACGAGTAGAGGAGATCAAATCAGATGCAAGCGTTCAAGGTAGACGACAAGACCGGTACAAGTCTCGAAGACTATACGCAGTTGATCGGGGATCTGCTGAGCTTCGGTCAGATACTGTGCAATCAAACACACAGAATCGGGAAACACCTCTGCCAAGAAGTGATGCGCGCCACACGAGGAAGAGCCAAGCTTCTCCTACCTGGTCAGGGTTCATCAACAGAACGACAGTTTCCCTTTGCTGCCTGCGTCAGTTTTCCGGTTCGCTTCCGTCACCGCATCTTCGGGACATTGGAAGTGGCTCCCGATTCAACGCATCCTGCATCCCCTGCGCTTCCTCTGCCTGTCGCCCAGCTCTTAGCCGAAACGTGCGGGTCGCTCTTGTATTCGCTCGAACTGACCGCCTTCATCCATGGACAGTGTCAACGACTAGATAGCCAGGTCAGCGGGCGTTTGACCAAACGTGAACAGGAAGTCCTGGAGCTCATCTGCCGTGGCAACGACCAGCAGGCCATCACTACGATGTTATCCATCGCGCCGGCAACAGTAGACACGCATCGCAAGCGCATCTGCGAGAAATTAGGCGTGCATAGCGAACGTGATATTCCCCTGGCAGCATATCAAGCTGGTCTTTTCTCCGTTCTGAATGAATCCAGCACTGTCTCAAGTGCATTGCCTACGAGAGAAGACTAACGTGGGCTAAATAGTATGTGACGCCAAAGGACTGCCGAAGCGCATTTCGATTTGCGCTGGGGACGAGGCGCTCTGGCACGAGTTTGGGTACAAGAGCGACGGTTAGTGGATAAATGGGGGCTAAGCTAAGGCCCAGGAGACAGAAGCCAATACCAGCTAGAATGCCAAACGGCATCAGCCAAGTGATCAGCAGGCTCAAGATCGCAGCGCCAATCAAAGTGTACATGAGTGTGGTCACGCTGACCCCCTTGCGTTGAGCCATCGGTTGGATCAGGAAGCGGCCCAGGGTCAGGCCAATGCCAAAGCCACTGACAACCCAGCCTGCTGCCAGAGGCCCGAGCGCCTGCTTAT
>WNGK01000531.1_pt1 | contig 49391 bp, 43 predicted proteins | sample 5400601 | NCBI WGS metagenome assembly WNGK01 (sample SAMN13153376, study PRJNA577476) | soil metagenome | isolation source: 60 cm soil or saprolite under Garry oak tree replicate 1 | place: USA:California | collected 2016-06-15 | reverse complement strand
ATAAACATGGTTACATTTATTATTGTGCCTTTACCGCTTATAAAGTAACTAAAAACTCCGTAATAATGCAAGTCAGCAGTAGTAAAAGCATAGTCAAAGACACAACCTCTAAGGTAATTCTAAGCTTCTACAATATTGCTGTGTTATAAATAAAAAATACATGTTTTGTTATAAAAAGGAGATAATAGAGTCTCCATCATCTACACGAATCAAGCAGCCTTTACGTTGTGTAATCACCCATTTGGGTTAAGGATGCTGATCGTTTTAGATAGAGACCTGTGAGAAAACCGACAATTTATCCTCACTTTGCGGGGAAATGTAACTTTCAACCCTACTGTATACGTGTCTAAAACAGGAGAGTAATTCACATGGATATGTTTATCCGTAAGGAGCATTGTTATGGCAAGGGTACTGATAAATATCTTAATTGTCCTTCTAGCGCTCCTGTTTTTCTCTTTTCTCGGTGCAGTTTCATTTCCTGGATTGCCATCTACCAACTCCAGTTTGGAGAACTATGTGCGCGCTTTTCTCCTCCTCATCGTTCCTGGTATTACCATGGGTGTTATTGGGCATTTTCTCGGTAGAGGAATTCGAAGCATAAAAAATTCATTTGAAGCACTTGGATTAACGTATGTGAGTGCCTTCATCATTGGATCCATATTGGCGCTGCTATCATTATTGAATTTTGGCTATAGCGTGCATCTGAGACCCCCTCGGTTGAAACGCGAGGGGTTCTTGCTGAGGTCAACACGCTTCCGAGGATCGGGGAACGATCACCGGCTCTGGTGCTGAGCAGCCAAGACTGCGGGCCGACACGCTCTGACTCCGGGGATACCGAAGCGGCGCAGGATGCCCTGCGCACTCGCATGTTGTTGGGTCTCTTCCAGGGCGGCCGACAAGCACGCCTCCATGCTTTGCCAGTGAATGTCCAACTGGCCCCTGGAAGGGAAGGTGAGTCTGATGGGATCGAGCACGCTCGCCAGCCACGCCGAGTACAGATCGCGCTGGATGAACGTCTCGTGGCCGAGCCCGCAGTGGGGGCAGCAGTGAAAGCGCTGCGACAGCTTTTTCCTGCTGTACGTCCCGCAGGCATGGCAATACTGGGAGAGTTTGGTTTGATAAGTGGGGATTTCATGCAGCTGGGCGGTGCGAGTTCTTGCAACCACGCACCTGATGGCGTCTACAAAGCGCCCAGGGGCACGCAGCCCTACACTTCTGCCAAAGCAGCGCTGCCAGCTCTTGTAACTGACCTTTTCGATGCGTAGATCATCACCGAGCCGCAGGATCTCATTGGCCAGTTTGCCATGCAGGCTGCGGCGATGCGCGGCGAGTCGGCGCTCCGTCGTCGCCAGGCGCCTGCGGGTCCGCTGATAGCCCTGACTTTCCCGCCACACGCATCGACCCTGACCTTTGCTTCGTTTGCGGATGCGGCCTTTTTCATCGTAATGCTCTTGATTGTTGGCACGGCGTTGCCGCTCGAGATGTCGTTGCAGCCGGCGGCGCTTGCGCGCGTCGGGAGCCAGTTCCTCGGCAAGGAGGAGCAACCGCGCTGAGCCCTCCTCAGAGACAATGGCAACCGTGGATGGTCCCAGGTCGAGTCCAACCGTTCCCTTACCAGGCAGGTTCTTGGGTTTTTGCAAAGGATGACCTTCAAGAATGAGCTGCACCGAGTACACAAAGCCACGGCAGTCGGCTCCCTGTGCCTGAGGAGAAGACGCTTGGTGGCGGATCAGGCGCACATACTTGATGCGCTGCTGGAGTCCGTGGTGGACCACTTCATCTCCCCACTCGATCAGGGCCGGGATCTGGTCGCCGTTCCAGCTGAGCCAGCCCTGGTTCCCCTCTTCTCGCGCTTGCAAGTGGAAACGCAGGCCCGAGGTGTTGGTCTTGCCCTCGACGGAGTCCAACCCTCGACCTTTGCTGCGAAAGCGCACACGTCGGGCCTGACCCACACACACCCGATTGGCTGCCTGGTAGGCCCGGCTCGCGAGCTTCTGCGCCATCAGGCTGTCGATGTGCTCAGCGATCCAACCAGTGCGCAAGCGCTTGGCCGCCTCGTGCAAGCCGTATTCGGAAAAAGCGTAGTGCGTGCGTAGGTGTGCAAACGCTGTGCTTCGTGCCTTCCTCTGGGATCGGGGGAGGGCACGGGTAGCCTGCCACGCCGGGTCGGCTTTCATGCGCGTGAGGCGTTTCATCGCCTCAGCAAGCAGGGCATTGTAGAGCTGACGGGCGCATTCGTAGTGGGCATGCAGGTGGGCCGCCTGCTGGGAGTTCACCTGCAAGGGCAGGGCGAGGATAAACGAGGGTGCTGGCTTATGTCTCATGCTCAGCCTCCATAGAACATGCTTTCTACTGCTCGCGAGCAGTATAGCAGGACCAGAGAAAGGTGTCAAGGTTACCCACAGAGGCAGTGCGGATCAGAAAGGATGCGTTTCATCACCGGGATACAAACCGCGGGGCTTTCACGCTTCGTATCCTGTAAATTTTGCATGGTTAGGCCCGACGTGGTACGCTTCGCTTTTCACCATTTTTCTTATAGGCGCACCTATCATGCTGGCGTTTTTGGTTTGAGTCGTCCTGTTCAAACCACGCTCTCCACTGGTTACTCTCGAGGCTCTTTTTCGCGCGTAATTGCTATTGATCGCAGGATAGCGTAGACTCTTCTTGAGCGAAAAAACATATAAGGTGAGACAGGATGCAATCCACAACCGACGTCCTCATAATAGGTGGAGGTGTCATCGGCTGCTCCATAGCCTATAGCCTGCGCAAATTGGGCGTAGCGGTCACGGTCGTAGACACCGGCGAAATCGGCGCAGAGGCATCGAGCGCTGCCGCGGGTCTGCTGGCGCCCCTGGGCTCGCTCTCCGGGCCTGGTCCTCTGGCTGACCTCCTGTTGGCGAGCTGGTCTATGTTCCCCGCGCTGGTTCCAGAGCTAGAGGAGGCCAGCGGCATTCACCTGGCATATGAGTGCAGCGGGTCGCTGCGTGTTGTGCGCAACCCCAAAAATGTAGCCAACCTGCGTAAGCGCATGCAAGCGTGGCAGCCCCTGGGGCTAGAGATGCAGTGGCTGACGGGTGACGAGGCGAGGTGGCGCGAACCGCTGTTAGCTCCCGATATCACTACCGCAATCTTTGCACCCGAAGAATCCCAGATCAGCGCCCCTCAGGTCGTCAAAGCATTTGCAAGAGCTGCGGTAAACCTTGGGGCGGAACTCTACCCTCATCATCAAGTCATTGGTGCCGTTTCCCACACAAACAACATTACGAAAATACGGCTGTCCCAGGGGGCAGCGATAGATTGTAAGCATGTCATTGTGGCTACCGGAGCCTGGACTTGTGACATGGAGAGCCTGCTCGACATTGCGCTACCTGTTATACCGCAGCGCGGTCAAATGCTGGCCCTCAAGCAACCTGCTGCTCCACTCGCGCTTAAGCATATTATCTTTGGAGAGGCCATCTACCTTGCTCCGAAAAATGACGGGACGATTGTGGTAGGTGCCACCAGGGAGGATGCCGGCTTTGAAAAACATCTCACTGCTGGCGGCATAGCCTGGCTGCTCGCGACGGCGATACGACTGTTGCCGGGCCTGGCAGGGGCTGCTATAGATCAAATGTGGGCAGGGCTGCGCCCCAAAACGCCCGACAACCTGCCCATCCTCGGCAAAGCTTCGCGCTGGCAGAACGTCACATTGGCCGTTGGTCACGGCAGCATCGGCGTCGCGCTCAGCGCAATTACTGGCAAAAGTATTGCCGAACTGGTGGTGACAGGAAATGTGCTGGCATTGCTTGCGCCCTTTACAGCGGAGCGTTTTGCGGTCAATGATCTCCGATACGCTTGACCTCAACCTGGCCATTGCGTACACGTACGTCATAACAAGGTTGTTTCGCCGTTGCTGGTTCGGTGAGCACTCGCCCATCACTCATGCAGAAACGCGACCTATGCTATGGACACTCGACAGAGAAAGACAAAAGTCAATGATTTGCTTGACTTGCTTGACAAATTACTTGTGCATGGATTACACTGAGAAGCAGAAATGGAGGAGATGAATGCCACTATCGAACTTGAACCAACGTTTTTTAGAAAGTACACGGGGAAGAATTGTGACGCTGCTCCGGCGCAACAATCACACAGTAGAAGAATTAGCCCAGGAACTTGCCCTCACGGATAACGCGGTGCGTGCACATCTTGCAACGCTTGAACGAGATGGCATTGTGCAGCAGCGGGGTGTGCGCCGCGGTAGTGGTAAACCATCCTACGTTTACGATCTAACGCCAGAAGCCGAGTATCTTTTTCCGAAAGCGTATGGCCCCGTCCTTCACCAGCTATTAGATGTTCTATCCGAGCAAATGAGCCCTGGGGAGATGGAAATAGTGTTGCGCAAGGTAGGGCGCAATATAGCGACGAAGTGGAATATCCCACCAGGTGACCTGCGTACACGTCTCGTTGGGGCCGTCGAGGTTCTCAATGATCTGGGTGGTATGACAGAACTAGAAACGTCTGATGAACATACTTATCGTATCCGCGGATATAGCTGCCCACTTGCGGCTGCCGTACCTGGTCATCCTGAAGTTTGCCGCCTGGCAGAGACCTTGATTACAGAGCTGGTAGGGGTACCGGTCCAGGAACAGTGTGAAAAGGGCGATGCACCACGTTGTTGCTTCAGCGTGTCAAACACATGATTGCTGACAATTTAGCGTGCCCATGTGATCGTATGTGTATTGATTGGGCCCGCGGAAGAAGAATAAACCAGGCGTACAATCATTGAATGGCACGGTAATTGTCACCAGCACACTTTGGCCAGGGGCAAAGGCAGCATATCGAAAGGGCACTTCGAGACAAAAACCCGAAGTGCCCTTTCGATACACTCACCTTCTAACACTTGAACTGAAGTTCATCAGACCTTTTGCTGGAGCCAGGCACGTATCGATGGCATATGATCACGATAGTGCCTAAACGAACAGCCAGCAATGATCTGCCACGGAGTCCACTCTTCGGGCATGTAACGAAAGTGATGGGAGTCGTTGAAATCCTCGTCAGAGAGTGCCTGTATTGCTTCAAGCAACTGAGCATACACCTGCTCTTCTTCGTGAAGGACTTCATCTAAAGGACGGTCTCGTTGCTCTGCAACGATCACCGCGTTGCGTTCGTCTTCAGGCAAGTTCCAGAGTTCTGAGCCGACGAGGGCGTGTTGCTTGCAAACTCCGATCATCTCCCGCTCGCCCCACATGATATGGGCGATGATATCTTTGACCGACCACGCACCCGCTGCCCCTGGCTCGAGCATCCGTTCCTTGCCGACCTGGGCAAGCAGCGCTTCCCACCCGGCACGTTCATTACGTAGACCTTCAATGAAGGTCGCCTTGTCCATGTGCATCTCCTTCTCGTTCGTTCTTTATGCCTCTTTCTTCGGCTCTACTGCTTTGAGGACTTCCTGCATGAAACGAGGCTCTGGATAGGCACCGACCATTTCAATACGGTCGTTCACCACGGTTTTTGGTACACCCTGCACCTGGTAACGTTGCAACATGTCAACGAATTCGGAGACTTCGACCACATCGGCGGTGATATGTTCGTTTTCGATTGCCAGCTTGTGGGCCAACCTGGCCGCACGCGGACAATAGGGTCAGGTAGGGGTGACGAATACCTGAATGTGGATATCCTGATCGACGGTTGCCAGGGCTTCGCGGGTTTTGTCGCTCAGATTGGTGGTCCCTTTGGAGACATCGATGAGGTCTTCAATCAGCGTGGAGAATTCGTAGCCTGCCGGGATACCGAAGTAGCGCACAGAGCCTTTCGTGTGTCCCTGGAGGATGAACGCAGGTATGTGCGTAATGCCGAGGTTCTGTGCTTCTTGCTCATCGCGAACGAAATCCTTGACGGTCAGGTGTAGTTTGTCCGAGATATTCGTCACTTCCTCGAGCAATTCGCGGGTCTCCTTGCAATAGGTGCATTCCTGGCCTGGAACGATTAACACGGACTCGCGCTGGGTAAAGTAAATGATGTTCACATCATCCTGCAGTTCCTGCTCGAAGAGTGTTTGCAGGGTTTGTCGATCTTCTGGTGAGATCAGCGCCATCTGCTCTTCCCTCTCTTTCTATTCAAAGTGAATGCCACGTTCAACAAACACGTGAGTTTATCCACTATCAGCCAACGAACAGTTCGCTAAGTGAACCCTCTTTGTGCAGTCTATACCATGCTGCTCTTAACAGCAAGGTATCACATGATTTTTCCGAGTTGCGTGCCAACTGCCGCAGCCACCACGCTATGATCTCTTCACAAAACTGAGAATCGTGACGTCTCCCCATGGCTAAAGCCAGGGGCTTCTCATCCTCACGAATGAGCGTTTCCTGCTTCAATGGGAGTCGCCTGACGAGCTTTCGCCCGAACAGGTCTTCCACTCCCTCCACAGGCAGACGCCGAGAGTCCCTCGGCCAGAATGTTCCGAGCGGCGTTGGTGTCACGATCGTGAACCACGCCACATGCAGGACAGACCCATTCACGTATGTCCAGCGTTAAGGCGTCTACAACATGCTTGCACCCATGACAGGTCTTAGAAGACGGATACCAGCGGTCGATTTTGATCAAGGTTCGTCCGTACCACTTGGATTTGTATTCCAGTTGCCTGATCAATTCGGACCATCCTACATCAGAGATGGCTTTAGCAAGCTTGTGATTTTTGACCATATTCTTAACAGCCAGGCTCTCGATGCAAATCACTTGGTTTTCGTGAACAATGCGCGTAGAGAGCTTATGCTGGTAATCTCGTCTCCGATCCTGGATACGAGCATGAACACGGGCAATTTTGAGACGGGCTTTGTTCCGGTTCTTCGATCCCTTCTTTTTCTTGGCATGCCGACGTTGGGCTTTTGCCAGCCTCTTCTCATCCTTAGCAAAATAGCGGGGATTGCCGACACTTTCACCCGTGGAAAGAGCAACCATCGACTTAATGCCAAGATCGAGACCAACCATTTTGTTGACCACCGGCAAGGGCTTCATATCCTCCTCTACCAGGATCGAGACAAAATAGCGGTTGGCACAATCCTTGGTGATGGTGACCGAACTGGGTTGAGCATTCTTGGGGAGAGGTCTATGCCAGTGGATATTCAAGGGAGCATCCATTTTTGCCAGAGTCAGTGTGGCCCCATTCCACTTCAAAGCGTTAGCGGCGTAGGTAGCCGATTGCGCATGTTGCTTTTTCTTGAACGTGGGGTATTTGGCACGTCTCTCAAAGAAGTTCTTGAAACCTTTGTCCAGGTGCCTGAGCGACTGCTGAAGAGGCACGCTAGAGACATCTGCGAGCCAAGGATATTGTTTCTTGAGGTCAGGCAGCAGAGCAGCAAGATCGTTGTAGGAAAGCTTCACCCCGCCTTTGTAGGCAGTGGAACGCATGTGGAGTCCCCAATTATAGACGAAGCGGCAGCACCCGAACGTTTGCGCAAGGAGACGCTTCTGTTCATCGGTCGGATAGAACCGATACTTGTACGCCCGCTTGGTCTTACTCACTGCCTATTTGCCTTTCTTCTGCTTCTTGATATGCTCTTCTATCGCGGTCAAGATCTCTCCATTGAGAGAGCGATTGTTCTGTTTTGCTACCTCTCGTATCTGTTCCAACAGATGAGCAGGAAACCGAACGGTAAGCGTTTTTATGTCGTCTTTCATGCAGTTGTTTTAACACTAATTTAGCTACATGTCAAGGGGCTAGACCCCTGTGCCCAAGCCCCAAACAAGGAACGCGCCTTCTATTCCCGTGGCTCAAGCCAGGGGTTTTACAGCGCGGTTTGATAAAGTACGGGAATTGATACCCCTGAGTATAAGTTTGTCATTCATATTATGAAAGAACTGCTCCGGGGTTGGCACATCCACCAGGCACTGTAACTGAAATCCTGCTGTCAGGGCCGCATCCAGTATTCTTCCAGCGTTCGCTGGTAAAAATGGACTTTTTCTTGCTGACGCTATATCAGTACTTCGTCGACCTGGGAATTTTCCACTTCTTCCGCGGGTACCGGCGTTGCAGGAACTGTCACAGCACTTTTCTGTTTATGAGTAGATCGGTGTGCGAGCGAGACGGGCGAGACACGATAGACCTCACGCACAAGACCGAGTCGTTCGAGCGTCCAGATGACATAGCCGGAGAGATCGAACTGCCACCAGTGCAGCCCGTGGAATGCTGAACGCGGGAAAGCATGGTGATTGTTATGCCAGCCTTCACCAAAACCGAGCAGGCCAACAAGCCATTCATTGTGGCTCCGGTCGTTTGTCTCGAACTCACGCTTCCCAAAAGTATGACATACAGAATTGACGCTCCAGGTAACATGGTGTGTGAGGAAGATGCGCACAAGTCCGCCCCACAGGAGACCTGTCCAGCCACCAATCAAGAACGGGATAACCAGTGACAATGCCACCCACAGCAAAAATGTGCGGCTGACAAAGACAACGATCGGATCTTTGACAAGATTGCGACAATACACATTGGGATCAGCCATCGAGTCTCTGAACATCCAGCCCATATGAGCATGAAAAAAACCTTCGATGGGGCTATGCGGGTCCCCTTCACGATCAGAATGAGCATGATGCTTGATATGCGTTGCCGCCCATGAAAGTGCCGATCCTTCCAAAGACATGGAGCCTAGAACGAGCAAGACCAGCTTCACGACAGGATGAGGGCGGAAACTCCGGTGAGTCAACATCCGATGATAACCAATAGTCACACCAAGGGCGATGAGAGAGTACAGTGTAGCCAGCAACGCGAGATCAGGCCAGTTGACGGCCCGCGCCCAGAGCAAGTATATAGCGAGCACAGTAGCAAGAAAGGGAACGACGACTACGAGAAGCATGATAGCTTTAGAGAATGTTTTAGAATGCATGTAACCTCCATTATTAGTCCTACCGTCAGAGGTAGGTCATTAATAAGAGAGGAATGGATGAAGTTTTGTTTCACCAGGCTCAGACCGAATTATGTTGTCTACCCAAGCAAAATGTTGTTTGTAAAGTTCATAATTGCTCCATAATCTATCGCAATTGTTGCGTAGCGCTCCAGCAGCTACAATGATTCCGTTGTCCCGCTGTGAGCGCTCTGCTGGGCGGCTTCTATCACCCGCAGCGTGGTCAGTACCCCCGCCGGGTCAACGGGTGGTCGGCCCCCACTCAGCAGCGCGTCACGCAGCAATATATAGAACTCTTCATAAGCGCCTGGCAGCGTCTCGATGGGAGTATCAATGCGTATGCCACTGACATCTGTGAGCATACGCCCCCAGCGTTCCAGTGGCTCAAGACCCCAACCGGTATCGCCTGGTCGCATACCCGTAGTCAGGGCGTGCTCCTGCGGGTCCAGCCCCCACTTTTCGTAGGTGCCACGCAGCCCATGAAGCCGTACGCGCGGCCCCTGAATACGAGCAACCACACTCATCCAGAGATGCGCGTGTACGCCAGTAGCAAACTGCAAGGCTACAAACGTATCGTCGTCCACCTGGGCACCCGGCCGGCGCTTCTCCAGTTCTGCATAAACGCGCACCGGTTGCCCGAAGAGTTGAATGGCCTGGTCAATCAGGTGACTGCCGAGGTCATAGAGCAGCCCACCGGCCTCTTCGGGAGCTGGGTATTCTCGCCATGCATGGGTACGCAGAACAGCGCGGTAGCGTTCGTAGCGCGACTCGAAACGTGTAATAGGCCCAAGTAGATCGGCGGCAATCAATTGGCGTACCGTTAGAAAGTCATTGTCCCAGCGCCTGTTCTGGAAGACCGTGAGCAACTGCCCCGTACTTTGACTGGTCTCTATCAGCTTCTCCGCGTCGGCGACGCTGGCGGCCATGGGTTTGTCGATCACGACGGGAAGCCCGGCGTTCATCGCAGCTATGCCAAGAGGCACGTGGCTGCGATTGGGGGCCGCTACCACAACGAGATCGTAGCGCGACGGGTGACGCCACAGTTCGTCAACCGTCGAGAGTACCCGGGCATCGGGGAAATCGCGCTGGGCGTGCTCCTGACGCCTGGGATTACTGGTAACAATAGCTGCCACCTCCATGCCTGCTACCGCCGAAACTAGAGGGGCATGGAAGACGGAACCAGCCAGTCCATAGCCGATGATGGCAACGCGCAGCGTTTTCGCCGCTGCTCCTGAATCAGTTGTTGACATACGAAACTTCTCCTAATAGTTCTTGATATAACTCTTCGTGCTATCATAACTTGCGGTAGGGGGTTTGACAACGGCAAAGCGCGATCGTGAAAAAATCGTCGCATCTTGTAGGTATGCCTGTGATATACTGATCTACAGAAGAACTTCCACCTTCTCATGCAGATGGAGGAATCAAGATCACCTGTCCATGGATGCACAGAAGAGAGGATACCCGATGACAACAGATGACAACAAGGCTCTTGTTCAGCGATTTTATGATGAGGTCATTAATCAGAAGAACCTGGCCGCGCTGGACCAGTTCGTCTCCCCCAATGCGGTCAATCACACCGTCCCGGCGGGCTTGCCCCAAGGACCGAGCCAGTTCCTCGGTCTGCACCTCAACGCTTTCCCTGATGCGAAAGCCACAGTGGAGGATCTCCTGGCTGATGGTGATAAGGTGATAGCCCGCGTTAGCTTTCGTGGCACGCATCAGGGTGCTTTCGGGAGTATCCATCCTAGAGGCAGGCCAATCACGGTGATGGCGATCAACATCTTCCGTATCACTAATGGCAAGATGGTGGAACACTGGGGGAACACTGGGGTCTGGCTGATCGGCTCAATGCGCTCCAGCAGCTAGGCGTTGTTCCCCCACCAGGACAGCTGAGCTAAAGTCCTCCGCGTCACGGTTGGCCTGTCGGTAGTTTTTTGACGAAAAGGTATCACATCTTTATATCAATAACAAAGAACCCGGGATACACCCGGGTTTATAAAGCGCGCCCAGCAGGGTTCGAACCAGCGAAAGGCTTTTTTAGTCTGCTTCATGAGGTCGGTTTAATTTTGTACACTTTCATGATCTGAATTTTGAGTGTTTTGTATCTGTTTATTAACTTTTTCGATCATATGCATCAGACTTGTAACCTTCTGTCCAAAAGCAAATTTTGATGCATTTTCCGCTAATTGCGTGATGGAAGTGAGAGTCGAACTCCCGACCTAGCAAACTAACGACGCAGCTTTCATTTTATGACTCTTCATTTTCGTCACGCCGCTTTTTGTAGTCGGTACGTCTCCGCCTGATGAAGTCGTCAAGATCAGCACGCGAGATACGATAGCCTTTGCCTATACTGAGGGCCACAAGTTCCCCTGCGCGTATCCACACACGCACCGTTTCAGGATTAACCCCAAGTTCAGTAGCAACTTCTTCAACAGAAAGCATCTTATCCGGCATGATAATTACTCCTAAACGACTTTTGCCATATTTTAACACGCCTACTAGTATGAGGTCAACGCAGATTGCATATCCTTTGAATAGCAAGAGATAACTTGACTTTACTGTTATGATTTGGCTATAATTGCTTCATATAGTATTATCTTGTTTTACCTTGATCTATACAGGAATACATGGCAATGTCAATCGAAGTCAGGTAAATTACCGATGTTCCGTGTCCATTGATCGGCTTGAACAATCAATGGATTGTGAAGGTTATCGTTCAGGCCGTAACTGGTTACTGCATGGGGAACCACAGGTACCCATCACGGAAGAGTATTTGATAGAGACTATCAAGCTTCTGGTCAGCGATGGAGTGTTCGATGGTACTCAAAATGATCTGCTTTATTGGTATGTAGGTCTTTGTCCGGGCGCAATGTGCGGTAAGACTATTCCACATCGGGATACTTAGCAGAGGATAGCAAGGTAAAGGTATCCAGACAAGATGCCTGGATACCTTTGGTGCGATGCCAATCTTGTTGAGAAGCGCATACCAAATGCGCGCTTAGTTGTCAGACAGGCACCTAAAGGAGAGGATAATTCAATGGGAAGAACACAGGACCTCGGCATGGTAGGGCAAACGGCAATTCTGAATCGACTTGTCCAGCTTGGTTTTGAAGTATTGCTCCCCTGGAACAGCTCTCTTGGCTATGATTTGGCATATCTAATAGAAAAAGAAGAAAATCACTTCGGTTTCTTCAGGTTCAAAACACTCGAAGTCGTCCGTGTTCAATGTAAGGTAGCATGGCTTTCCAAGAACGGTGACTGCCTGACTTTCAATACAGCATCGGCAACACATTGGGGAACAAAGAAGCATGGTTATCACGGAATAGCAGAGTGGTTCGGGGTCTATTCGCCCGATACAGGAAAGGTATATATGGTAGCTGTAGCAGGTACGGGAAGGGGGTCTGAGATGACCATACGGCTCAAACCTTCGAGGAATAACCAGGAGAAGAACGTCAATTGGGCGAAAGATTATGAATTTTAGCGCGCCCGGCGGGATTCGAACCCACGGCCTTCAGATTAGAAGTCAGATGCTCTATCCACTGAGCTACGGGCGCAGTCTTATTTGGAGAACGAAAACTCTCCAAATATCATCACTCATAATAGCAAGTCATAGCAAGCGCGTCAAGTTGAGGGAAACGTGAAATTTAGAGGGTTCTTGCTCTATCCACTGAGCTATGGGCGCAATTGCATGACATGACGAAAGGGATAGCATTCCTGAATTCCGTTGCTATCATAAAAGATAGATTGTGCTATGTCAAACACAAAACACGACCATGATTGGCTGGTAGAGCGAGTCTCACGCCTGCAGATGCGCTGCCCGCTCTGCCAGCCAACCATCGTATTTCACTTGACAAGCAGGGGCAAACGACATATAATAGCAGTAAATCCGAGTGGATAAGTAAGGATTATCGGAGAGCAGCCGCTTTCTGTAGTATGTATATTACGAGATAACAGCCAGCAGATGGAGTGAATCGAATGAGTCAGGCAAACCCAGTAGAACAGGAAAGCTATGTTGGTGGATTCCATGTAGCCGAAAACTATGCATTCAAGTCCGGAAGGGGACTGAACCGCGAGATTGTTGAGAAAATCTCCGAAATGAAGGGCGAGCCCAGGTGGATGCGGGATTTCCGCATCAAGAGCCTTGAGCACTTCGTGAAACGCCCGATGCCAACGTGGGGTGCTGACCTGTCGGGTATTGACTTCGATAATATCTATTACTATATCAAGCCAGTACAGGAACAGGGCAAAACCTGGGAAGAGGTGCCATCTGAGATTAAGGATACGTTTGATCGGCTGGGCATTCCGGAGGCTGAGCGCAAGTTTCTTGCCGGCGTGACTGCGCAGTACGAGAGTGAAGCAGTTTACCACAAAGTGCGCGAAGACCTGGAGAAGCTCGGTGTTATCTTCACCGATATGGATACGGCTCTGCGACTGTACCCAGATATTATCAAAGAACACTTTGGTACGGTCATCCCCTACACAGACAACAAGTTTGCAGCATTGAACAGCGCTGTCTGGAGTGGTGGCAGCTTTGTCTACGTTCCAGAAGGTGTGCGGGTAGAGATTCCCTTACAGGCTTACTTCCGCATTAACGCACAGAACATGGGTCAGTTCGAGCGCACGTTGATTATCGCTGCTCCTGGTTCCTACGTGCACTATGTCGAGGGTTGTACGGCGCCAAACTATTCGAGCGATAGCCTCCACAGCGCCGTAGTCGAGATCAAAGTGCAAGAGGGTGCGCGTGTACGCTACACGACCATCCAGAACTGGTCAAAGAACGTGTACAACCTGGTGACGAAGCGTGCCGCTGCCTACAGAGATGCGACCATGGAATGGGTCGATGGTAACCTCGGCTCAAAGGTCACCATGAAGTATCCGGCAGTGTTGTTGATGGAGCCAGGCGCTCGCGGTGATATTCTGTCGGTGGCATTCGCCAGTGATGGCATGCACCAGGACGCTGGCGCGAAGGTGACGCACCTTGCCCCGCACACGACCTCGCAGATTCTGTCGAAGTCGGTCTCGAAGGGCACAGGTCGCGCTTCGTATCGTGGCCTTGTCCGCGTCAACACCGGTGCGCATCACACCAAGTCTAACGTGCGCTGTGACGCGCTCTTGCTCGATGAGAATGCCCGCACGGATACCTATCCGACGATCCGCGTCGAGGAAAACCAGACCGAGATCGGTCATGAAGCCACTGTCTCCAAAGTCGGTGAGGACCAGCTCTTCTACCTGATGAGCCGTGGCCTGGACGAGTCCGAGGCCTATTCCTTGATCGTCAATGGTTTCATTGAGCCGATCACCAAAGAACTGCCCATGGAGTACGCAGTCGAGTTGAACCGACTGATCCAGCTCGAGATGTCCGGTAGCGTGGGTTAAGATTTATACCAGCAAAAATCAAAACAGGTGGCAGCTTGCCACCTGTTTTGATTTTTGCTGGTGTTATCCTCCGGCAAACGCCAATACCTTCTTCAACTGCTCAAGCGAAGCATTTCCGCCGGAACAGACAATACCTACTTTCTTCCCTTGTAACTCATTGCGCAAGCGATAGGCTGCCGCCAGAGAGGCTGCTCCCGCGCCTTCGGCCAGTGTATGGGCTCGCTCAAGCAGCCAGACCATCGCTTGCATAATCTCCTCTTCACTTACAGCAAACCGAGCGCGAAAGCCCCCGTGATTGATCCGGGGGATGAAGCGCCGTTCCTTGTGTGGGGGAGGCGAGGGGAGCGCACGACGCATGAGACTGCTTGACAGTGGGGAGCCGAGCTGCTAGAATTGGAAGAGATGTTCTAGTTGGAGCACCGAGCGAGGCTGATGGGGAAAAAACACGCTGAGGAGCGCAAGCCCTCCAGAACGAAGACGCCGACCTTTCTGCTCGAACTGCCCCTTCTCGCCGATGCCGGGCAGGCCGCACGCCTTGGCGCGCACCTGGAAGTGGGGCGGCAGTTCTACAACGCCGTGCTCTCCGCAGGGCAGCGCCGGCTGCGGCGCATGCGAGCTGACCCAGCCTGGCAGGCGGCCCGCGCCATCCCTCGGGCGCGCAAGCAGGAGCGGAAAGCCGCCTTCTCGGCGCTGCGGGAGCGCTACGGCTTTTCCGAGTATGCTTTTCACGAGCTCGCACGGAAGCTGCGCGTCGCGTGGCTGGCCGAGCACCTGGATGCCGTGCTGGCCCAAACGCTTGCCAGCCGCGCCTACCGCGCCCTCAACCGGGTGTGCCTGGGCAAGGCCCGCCGCGTGCGCTTTAAGAGCAAGAACCGCGGACTCTCTAGCATCGAGAACAAGCGCAACGATACGGGCATGCGCTTTGTGCTGCAGCCTGGGGCCGCAGGACGCCCGCAGGGCTACCTGCTGTGGCACGACGACCAGCTTGCGGCGCTGATCGACTGGGACGACCCGGTGGTCGCCCACGGCCTGGCGCACGAGATCAAGTACGCCCGCCTGGTGCGGCGCCACGCCTCCAGCCCACGCGCCCAGGGCGCCGACCGGCAGGGGGAGCGCTACTGCGTGCAACTGGTGCTCGAAGGCACGCCCCATCACAAGCCCAAGCACGCAGTCGGGAGCGACACCATCGGTCTGGACCTGGGTCCCTCAAGCATCGCCATCGTGCCACGGCAGGCACAGGCCCGCCTGGAGCCGCTGTGTGCCGAGCTGCGTCCCGATGCACGAGCCATCCGCCGGCTGCAGCGCAAGATGGAGCGGCAAAGGCGCGCCGCCAATCCCGAGCACTACGACGAAAAGGGCCGGCCCAAGAAGCGCAAGAAAGGCGCTCCCAGATGGAAGCAGAGCCGTGGCTATCAGGCGAGCCTGCGAAGCCTCGCGACCAAAGAACGCAAGCTGGCAGCTCACAGGAAGAGCCTGCATGGGCAGCTCGCCCATCAGATCGTGGCCGTGGGCCACACCATCATCAGCGAGAAGATTTCCTACCGAGGCTGGCAGAAACGCTATGGCAGCAGCATGGGACGTTGTGCCCCAGGGATGCTCATCGACCATTTGAGACGCACCGTTGTAAGCACGGGCGGCACCCTGCACGAGGTTCCCACACGCACGACCAAACTCTCCCAATATTGCCACGGCTGTGGAGCGTTCGTCACCAAGCCGCTGTGGCAGCGCTGGCACCAGTGCCCATGTGGCATCGGGCCGGTGCAGCGCGATCTGTACTCGGCGTTTCTGGCGGCCTATCTCGATCCAGCAAGAGACTTCATCCCCTCGTGTGCCCAGTATGTCGTTCCCTGGGAAGGTGCGGAGGCGCGCCTGGTGGCAGCACACGAGCGAGCGAAAGAACGCGCGAAAGAGGGGCAGGTCATGCCCCGAAGCATGGGCATCCCCCGTGCCGGAGCGCGTCTGCCCGAAAGTCCGAGCGAAGCCACACCAGAGCTGCTTTTTCTCTCCAGCAGAGGGAAAGTGGAAGCGTGGAAGCGCCGCTCAGAACCCCCCGCGCTTCAGCCGGGGGAGTCGTCAGGAGCATGAACTCGTGGAGCATTTGCCGCATGATCTCCTGGGGCAATTCAAAGGCTCGACCCGTTGCCAGCCCTTCGGCCATTGTGCGGTTCGTCGTTTCTATTAATCGACCCTGCTGCCATGACTCGTAGGCCGCGCGCGAAGCCTCCGCCTGAACGCCAATCACTCGAATAGAAGGATTGAGAGTACGAGTGACGATGCAGGTACCGGATGCGCCGCTACCTCCGCCAATTGGAACGATGATCACCTCCAGCGCGGGTTCATCCTCCAACATCTCTAATGTCTCCGTCGCGACTCCCGCGATAAGCAGGGGCTCGTTGCCCGAATGGATATAACGGTAGCCATGTTCGCGCACCAATGCTTCGCAGTGCAGTTGCGCGTCATCATAGATCGCACCATGGAAAATAACCTCTGCTCCCATTGCTTGCATAGCAGCCACTTTGCCAGGATTCGCACCCTCTGGAACCACGATGCGCGCCTTCACCCCAAATAATCGCGCAGCATAAGCAACAGACTGGCCATGGTTTCCTGTTGAAACGGCAATTACACCACGCGCTCGCTCATCAGGGCTGAGCTGGGAGATCAGGTTGATGCCGCCACGCACTTTAAAAGCCCCGACAGGTTGGTAGTTTTCGTGTTTACAGGATTGTACACCTATTCGGTTTCGTTTTTCTCTTGACAGTAGTGAAACTGAAACGCGCATCGTCGTTCATGATTTTTCGTGCTGTGCGTAAGGTGACTGCTGGGCGAGGGCGAGGCGCAGGTGTTCCAGGGAGGTATTTCCCCCGGAGCAGATGATGCCGACTTTTTTGCCGCGCAGTTCGTCGCGCATTTTATATGCGCCGGCCAGGGCTGCCGCACCCGCGCCCTCTGCCAGGGTATGTGCCCGTTCGATCATCCAGACCATGGCCTGCATCAACTCGGCCTCGCTGACGAGCAGGAAGTCGTGCAGGTGTTCGCGCATGATTTCCTGCGGCAACTCAAAGGCGACGCCGGTGGCAAGGCCCTCTGCGAAGGTGCGATTGGGTGCCGTGACCAGGCGATGCTGCCGCCACGTTTCGTAGGCGGCGGGCGCGGCCTCGGACTGCACGCCGATGACCTGGATGGCCGGATTGATGGCGTGGGCGGCAATGCAGACGCCGGCCGCGCCACTTCCCCCTCCGATGGGGACGAAGATGATGTCGAGATCGGGCTGATCTTCCAGCATCTCAAGGGCCTCGGTGCCGACGCCCGCGATGAGTAAGGGTTCGTTGCCGGAATGGATGTAGCGATAGCCGTGCTCACGCGCCAGCGTCTCGCAGTGCAGCTTGGATTCGTCGTAGGTCGCGCCGTGTTTGATAACTTCCGCGCCCATGCCCTCCATCGCCGCCACCTTGCCCGGATTGGCATTTTCGGGCACGACGATGATGGCCTGCACGCCGAAGAGCCGCGCGGCATAGGCCACCGACTGCCCATGATTGCCGGTTGAGGCGGCAATCACACCGCGCTCGCGCTCCTCCGAGCTAAGTTGTGAAATAAGGTTGATGCCGCCACGCACCTTGAAGGCCCCTACCGGTTGATAATTCTCGTGTTTTATGAAAAGCGTTGTCCCGACTAATTCGTTGATGGAAGGGTAGCTATGAAGAGGAGTACGCGCCAGATAGTGGCGGATTCGTTTTTGTGCCTGTAGGATATCCTGCAACTTCGGGATGGACATGGGAATAGCCTCGCTTTCAGTTCTCGTGCAGGGCATACAATACTGTTATAGAGAGTCATACCTCACAAGGGGGTTAGAGGTCAAGAGCCAATCTGGATATTGTCACTCATGAGTTCTCTTATCGTGGGTGAAGCGGCTGCTGGGGTTTTGATATACTGAAGTTGGGCGGCGAGCTGCAATGGAGAGGCCGTAAGGGTCGGTGCTTATCTTCGGGTAAGAACAACACCACACTCAAAGGGGCAGCCATGAGGGGAAAGCCTAGCCCCTTATTTTTGTGCTTTGAAAACCCACCAGGGCTAAGTCTTGTTGAACAGCTCATCCAACAACTTTTGCCTGGCTTGATGCTTCTCTTTCAGCAGGAGCAATCACCTTTGTAGGCAGCTGTGGAAGATAGCACTGTCACAATGAGCAAGGTAGATAGCAGCTTCGCGTAGATTGGCGTTACTCAAATTAGCTCTATCGAGGAGCGAATGGTTGAGGTCTGCGCGGCAAAGGAGAGCATGACGAAAATCGGACTCAAACATATTGGTTGACTGAATGTATGTATCGCTAAGATTAGCTCCGTAGAAGTTAGTCTGGTAGAGCCAAGCTCCACTAAGATGGATTCCAGTCAGGTCGGCTTCGCTGAGATCGGGTCGAATATCAGCATGCTCGTCCCTCCACCGATTCCATACCACCGCCCCTTGTTTGAGTATCTCAAGATGTTCTTGGTTGGCCATACACTGTCCCCCTACTTAAAGATACAAATAGCCACTACTTCCCAAACAGCCGTTGGGTCAGCGTTGCGATGAATGTTACTTCAATCAGCAGCCCGACAAAGGCTTCAATAGCGGCGACAACAGTCAAGGGATCATCGAGTGTGATGCCACCAGGGAAAAAGCCCCGTCCGTGAAATGAGGTCATGCTGAAGACCACCGACCCTAGCGGCGACAAAACCGGACCAACAGTGTGACCAATGATAAAGTAAGCTATGGCGAACGCCGTAATCACTATGAGGTAGGCCAGAAGACTGCGCCTCGCTTTAAAGCCATAGCCAGCCAGCAGGTCGAGGAACAATGAGAAAAGGTATGATTGGGTAGACACTGTAGCGTAGTCACCTGGTGGAGCTCACATCGCTTCCGCAAGCATTCCTGGTTGGAGCTGCGATGATACCTCCCGACATACGCATTTGTGTCTGGATGCTGTGGTGGGCACACATTGGACTGGATGTTCAGACAGAGTAAAAATCGCCGAAGGGCTAATGGGAAATCGCACCTACTGGAACTGCCGACCCACCTGGGGTCACGATGCAAATATATCAAACTCAACTGCCAGGCATTCGTGAATTAGGCATTTAGTGCTTGACCTTATGGAATTGATAAGGTATAGTAAAGCCATAAAGTAACGCTATATTCCATTAATTTTGTAGGGACAGTTACCATACCCCTTGATAGTAGCGTGATTTTTGAGTACTGAACCTCCCAAGAACACCGAGAGAAGTGGACCTAGTCCAGACAGATAATAGAGGCTGAAACATTCCAATCAGATGAGGCAGGCGTCACTCAAACGGCATGTTCGAGGACATTGTCCACCCTTCAAGGGCCTAGCAGCAGTGAGCGAGCACGCCCTTGGAGGAAAGAATGAGATCGGGACGATCTGGCTACCGATTTGCCAGGGCACGACGATGGTGACAGTGCAGGTGATCTGCGCCAAATGGCTGACCAGCCATACAGCAAGGGACAATGGTGCTGAAAGAAGAGAGAAACGTGGACGGAGGGGTGCTTAATACTGCTGCGTTCGCCTAAATCCTGAGTTGTCCAGGTAAGTGGCAAAATACGAACCGTTTTTCTGGCTGAAGCCGATTCAATAGTACGAGTATCCGTTGCGAAATGGAGGCATTGAACGCGCTTCAGAAGCCAATCGTCTTTCGCCATAGTTGACCGGGTGATTCAAGTGGCTTCTCAGGCCGCACGATATTGTTAAGGTTATATACCGTAAACCGGCTTGTAGAGCGGCTTCATGCATTTCGCAATGGATACTCGTACTACAGAGATGGATCCCAGCACGCTGTGTATCCGGGCCATGATCTGCAAGCCCCGACAGCCTGCATCTGAACTTTTTGAGAGCCAGGGAATGCCCTCATTTCCTGAAATATATGAGCCGCCACATTGGCATATATCGTACCATTGTTAATCATTGCAGAAGGGTGTTCTGCCTTGAGGAAAACCTGTACAGCCAGGAGAGGAAACGAGGTGCACTGCTATGGGTATGAATCAACGCCGTCTTGGAAAGTATGAGCTGCAGGAGCGTTTAGGATCTGGCGCCGTGGGCGAGATTTGGAAAGCATTTAACGCTCAACAGCACTGCTATGTTACAATGAAAATCACTTCGATCAGTGCACAGGCTAGCCCCGATTTCACTCCTCGTTTCTATCGTGAAGCGCAAATGCTCGCTGCGCTACGCCATCCCGATATCGTATCGATACAGGATTTCCACATGTCACAGATCGGGAGCGAAGCGTACATCATCACGGATTACGTAGAGGGTCCATCGCTCGCCGATTATCTCAGCACGACTGCTCACATGGGAAAAATCCCTCCTCCCGCCGAGATTGTGCGCTTGCTGGCACCTATTGCCGACGCCCTTGACTACGCCCACCAGCGGAACGTAGTACATGGTGCGCTCAGACCGGCTGCGATACTGCTCGGCAAGGTGGATGCAACATCCCCTTCACCAGGAGAACCAAAACTCACCGATTTTGGATTGAACCACATACAGAACCCGCTTGCCCTGCCACTTGACAGCGTGTCCTACATCTCACCAGAGATTGCGCAGGGCCTCGCTAGCACAAACCGCAGCGATCTTTATGCGCTCGGAGTGATTCTCTATGAGATGTGTACAGGTGCGTTGCCTTTCAATGGTGACACGCCCAGCGACATCTTGATGCAGCACATCCATGGTACGCCTACATCACCTGCGCTCATCAACCCGCATATACCTCCCGCGCTGACGGCGGTGATCATGCGCTGCCTCGCCAGGGACCCGGCAGCGCGTTACGCCACGGCGACAGCGCTGGTTACCGCGGTAGCGAAGGCGCTGAACATAAGCATTACAGAGAGCACCAGTCAATCGCCCCCATTGCCAGGTCCCGTCAATCCACCATCGTTGAGCGGGATCAGCGGCTCCCTGGATACGATGAATAGCCCAACGTATCCCATCCAACAGCCGCGGCAGTCGCCTTCAAAAGCACCGTCTATTCCACCATCTCCTGGCATCTCATCTGCCACGCCCGCGTTGCCAGTGACACCGACAGGATCTGCGCCGGTGATACAGGTACCAGCGCAAGCCGAGATGAACGGGCCACCAGTTCTGATATCACAGCCACCACTTGCCATCACAGCGAACACACCTATTCCTGCGACTCTCCCAGGTCCCTCACAACCACCACAAGCGCCGAGACAACCAGTACCCTCGCCGACAACACCTGTGCCACCAGTACTAAGGAGGCAACCAGGGTGGGTAAATATTGCACTGGTTGCAGCGTTGCTGGTTGTGCTCACCGGCTCCGCTCTCGGAGCATACCTCATCTACACACGCGGCACACTTCCAACTCAACCCATGATAGTTGGACACGCATCCTTTGTGAGTAGCGGCCTGTTGGGCAGCAAGAACAGCAATCAAGGTATCACCGATGAGCTACAGATCAACTTCCAAAACCTTCCCGATCCTCAGCCTGGCAAACGCTATTACGCATGGCTGCTGAGCGACAAACAAATTGATTTGCCAGCCGTCGCTCTTGGCTCGTTACCTCTCAATCATGGGCAGGTGACGATGAAGCATAGCGATCCGCAGCACAGCAACCTGCTCGCCAACTACGATCATTTTCTCGTCACCGAAGAAGACGCGAATCAACCACCAACGAATCCCTCTCTCGACACAAACACATGGCGCTATGACGCAAAATTCTCAAGCAGGCCCAATCCGTCGGATACCGTCAATCATTTCAGCCTGTTCGACCACCTGAAGCATCTGCTCTCCCAGGATCCAAAACTGAAGCTTATTGGGCTAGGGGGAGGACTGGACATCTGGCTCTTCAGAAATACCACCAAGGTACTGGAAGCGGCAGGAAGTGCCAGGGACGCGCAGAAAGGATGCACGCCAGACCCAAATAATGGGGCTTGCCTCTTCATCCACCGGTCGCTGGAACGTGTTCTGGACTACCTTGACGGGAGCACTTATGTGCAGGCAGATGTACCAGTGGATACTCCAGTGCGCATTGACCCAACCATTGCTCGCGTCGCCCTGTTAGAAATTGACGTGGTGCAACAGCAGCCTCCTGGCTATCTGCGGCACATCGGGACCCATCTACGGGAACTGACGAATTCCCCGGGCGTGACGCCGGACCAGCGCACGCTCGCTATTCGGATCACGCAGGCTATCAATAATGTCCGGGGGTGGCTTGAGGCGGTCCATGCCGATGCGGTGCAGCTCGAGAAAATGGACAACAGCCAGATGTCACGGCCTGCTGCATTGTCTATTCTCAATGATCTGCTCACCCAGGCCAACCGTGCCTTCCTCGGGCAGTTCGACCCGAACACCAGTACCGTGAAGGAAGGTGTAGCGCAAATTCACAACAATATTCAGAAGCTGGCAACCTTCGACGTGACGCCATGTACGAGCACGAATGGGAAGCAGACCTGCTCATAAATGAGGAGATGGGGTTATGAGTACACGTCCACAACGCCTCGGCAAATATGAACTCCAGGAGCGACTGGGACTTGGTGGCATGGCAGAGGTCTGGAAAGCGCTCGATACGCAACTCCAGCGCCACGTTGCGATCAAGTTGCTGCACGCGAATCTGAAAGAGGATCCCCATTTTATCGCCCGTTTCGAGCGCGAAGCACAGCTGATTGCTTCGCTGCACCATCCCAACATTGTGCAAATCCATGACTTCCAGTTTGCCTCATCTGAGGAAGAGGGCACGATTGCTTACATGGTCATGGATTATGTGGAAGGCCAGACGCTGGCAGACTACATTCGCCGTACCTCAGGACTGGGGAACGTTCCATCCCCCCCAGAGATCGTGCAACTCTTTACCTCTATCGGCCTTGCCGTCGATTACGCTCACCAGCAGGGCATGATTCACCGCGACCTCAAACCCGCCAATATTCTGCTCGACAAGCACAACACGGCGCGCAACCACATGGGCGAACCCATTCTCACCGACTTCGGTCTCGCCAGGCTGCTGAAATCGCCTGCTGTGACACTCACGGCTGCGCAGCTTGGCACCCCACTCTACATTGCACCCGAACAGGTGACCGGCAATGCCGGCACTGAGCGCAGCGATATCTACTCTCTTGGGGTCATCCTCTATGAACTGGTCACCGGCACCCCTCCCTTTCAGGGCGACAACCCAACCGCGGTAATGACGCAACACCTCAATACGGCACCGCCCTCGCCCGCGCTCATCAACCCGAACATTCCACCTGCGCTGGAGATGGTCATGCTGCGTTGCCTTGCCAAGGAGCCGGCGGCACGCTTCCCCAGCGCCTCACTCCTGGCTGCCGCCATCGCAGAATCCCTGAACGTACCCGTACCGCAAAGCCTGGGCAAGCCTGCCTTTCCGCCGTTAGGTGAGTATATGCCTACATCTATCATTCCCAGTCCTCCCGCGTCAGCGCCAGGGACGACGCCATCTTCACCAGCATCGCCGCCTAGTGTGATAGCCCAACCTGGCTCATCGTTTGTATCATGGTCAAGTGGTGATAAAAGCGCGCCCCCGGTATCGATGGGCAGTAGCTCTGGAGCTTCTACCCTCACCCCATCGCCAATGGGTATCCCCACACCACCAGCATCACCCGCGAGGCAACGGAGATGGCGGCTCTTCGGGTTGATTGCCCTCCTCACCATCGTGATGGGCGGGTCCTTGGGAGCCTACTTCCTGTTCTTGCAACCTGGTCGGGGCACGCCCCCGCCGGGTCCGATAGCCGGGCACGCTTTCTATGTCAGCAGTGGGCAACTCGCAGACGGGGCGCAGGGCGTTGCCGATCAGGTGCAGGTCGATTTGCAAAACATCCAGGTTCCTCCACCAGGGAAAAGCTACTACCTCTGGCTGCTGGCTGATAAAGATACGACCCCAAAAAAGGACCTGCTGGGGCCAGCGCCAATCCACCCACCCATCCTGCTGACCAATCACTTGCCTGTGCAGCAGGATGGGAGCGTCCACTACGAATACAAAGGTGATGCACAACACAACGACCTGCTCTCAGCGACCAGCCGCCTGCTCATCACGCTGGAAGATGCAGGGAAAAAGCCGGCCAGCCCATCCGCTGACCGCTCCACCTGGGTCTACTATGCGGAACTGCCCCAGGCACTCATCCCACATGACCCTACCAGTTTGAGGGGGCTCGATCACCTTCGTCACCTGTACTATAACGAGAACCACCTCCAGGTGTTAGCGCTCGACGGCGGGCTAGACATCTGGGTCTTGAGAAATACGGCAAAGCTTCTGGAGTGGTCCACCAGTGCGCGAGACGACTTCGATGGCACAACAAGAAATGATGGGTTGATGCACGCCCTGTTCACCAGTATCCTGGACTATCTCGATGGCACACCAAACGTCCATGTCGATGTACCGCCCGACACACCTGTCACGGCCGATCCCACTATTGCCAGAGTGGGCCTTCTGACGGTGGACACAACGCGGCAGGGAGTAGCGAAGTTTTTCGCAACAGACCCCCCCAGCGACCTGGACCACATGAAGCTTCATCTCAATCAGCTGAACAGGGCGCCCGACGCAACACCGCAGATGCATACGCTCTCACAGGAAATCGTTGGTGCACTTGAAAACGCGAAGGGATGGCTGCAGCAAGTGCGTACGGATGCCAGACAGCTCTTCCATATGACGCCCGATCAATTGGCACAGCCTGCGGCACGCGATGTCCTGGACGACCTGGTCACACACGTCACCTACGCCTACATTGGCCAGCCAGATCCGATCACGAGCACAGTCAAACCGGGTGTGCTGCAGGCACACTATGACGTGCTGAAGCTGGCAACCTTTGACATCACAAAGAATCTGCCAGAGCATCTGTGACCGCGATGTGGGTGACTTCGCAGGAGCGCAATGAAGCTCCCTTTCCGAAAGTGTGAACCATTGCATTGACATCTTACACAATGTTCTCGATACTGTGAGGACAGGGAGAAAATCAAGCATACACGACAGGAGCAAGCATGAGTATGGAGCCGCGCCACCTTGGCAAATACGAACTGCGAGAACGCCTAGTACGTGGTGGGCAGGGCGAAGTCTGGAAGGCTTTTGATCCCCAACTACGACGCTACGTTGCCATTAAGCTGCTCCACGCCGATATGCAGTCCGATCCCGATTTCAGCTCTCGTTTCGCGCGTGAAGCACGGTTTATTGCCTCGCTGCACCACTCTCATATCGTGCAAATCCACGATTTTCAACTCGTCCATACCCCTGGCTCGGACATCTCGATAGCCTCTATGGTGATGGATTATGTCGAAGGGCCAACGCTCGCTGATTATATCCGTAACACATCGCGCAAAGGACAATTTCCAGATGCTGCCGACATCGTTTACGTCTTCACGGCAGTCAGCCTCGCACTTGACTATGCCCATGAAAAAGGCATGATCCATCGCGACATCAAACCAGCCAACATCATCCTTGATCAGCGCCCTCCCAAGCGGAACCCGATAGGCAAGCCTATCCTCATAGACTTCGGCATTGCCAAATTGCAAGGAGTTACTGCCGACACGACCAAAGTGCTCGGTACCCCCCTCTATGTCTCACCCGAACAGGCGCAACATCATGCGGTCGACAAGCGGAGCGACCTGTACTCGCTCGGTATCATCCTCTATGAAATGACCACAGGCGTCACGCCATTTCATGGCGATTCCCTCATGGCTATCCTCATGCAACATTTCCAGGAACTTCCCACGCCGCCTGCTCTGATCAACCCGATTATACCACCCGCTTTATCAGAGGTGATTCTCAAAAGCATCGCGAAAGAGCCAGATGCTCGTTTTCCCAGCGCGTCTGCCATGGCCATCGCAGTCGCTGAATCCCTCAACGTACCTATCTCTGCCGAACTGATGAAGCCCTCCGCCAGGACCGATACCGACGGGTCGAACACCTGCAACCCACTCCAGCCTTCCCGGCCACTGGGGGTATCTCCAGCACCTTTAACGCCATCCTCATTCCAACCCTCGTCTCCTTCCGCATTCACACCGTCTGCCAATGACGGACAAACTCCTTTAACGGCTCCCGCTGACAGCAGACCAGAATGTATCTTGTTCCCAAACTCAGGCACGAACACGCCTACCGGCGTCATAGCAGAACCGTTCCAGGTATCTCCACCAGCAGTTCTACTTCAGGCAGCACCACACCCTCCAGCCGGGCAACGGAGATCCCGGTACATGATCTTGATCGCCTTGCTCGTAGCAGTCGTAGCGGGTTCAGGTCTTCTCTACGCCCTCTTTCCCCCAAGCAGGACGACCACCCCATCCCCGTCAAACTCAGCCGTAGGGCATGTGCGCTTTCTCAGCAGTCCAAATGCCCGTCCAGGAAGCCTCGACGAGGTGGAGATTACCATTCAGCATATTCCCAACGCACCTCCTGGCGAGCGCTATTATGCCTGGCTGCAGATCAAAGTTGAAAGCGCATTTCCCATCCACTGGTCATTATCAACACGAAATGGCGGCATATCCTCTTCCAAGACGGATACACGTCTGCTCACGAACAAGCCTTATCTGTTGCTCATTACGTCTGAAAAGGCGGACTATTTAGTTGCCACTTGGGGCCCTGGAGTACGTCTCTACTATGCCAACCTTGGTGACATCCAGAACCAGTCAACTTTTGATATTCTACGGTGTCCACAGGATGGCACTACTGGCATTTGTACGTCTTGATGATAAGTAATTCTCCCACGACGTTTGTGAAGTGTTGGACAATCTTACCACATCAATAACCCTTCTTCTCACTTGGCTTCTGGACTGACATCCACTCGTAAATCTGAGGCCAATGAGATCGAAGTAAGTCCAGATTTTCATCGGTTCTCACAACAGTGTTTTTCCTTATGAGTCATTCGAATCGCTCGCCGGATTACACGAATGGATGCCAGGACAGAATACTCTCTGTTGCGTACTCTCCGCCAGCAAAATGAGAGTGAACGAAGTAACAGCAAAACGGCTTATTCGTGATTTTGGTGTCAGCCAATGTTGCAAGTTTCAGGGGGGTACAGCCCCATTAAGATAGTGTTGGCGAATGCTCAGGGACTATGCAATATGTGCTTGAGACCAAGCAGCAACGAAACGAGCGAAACAGGAGATTGGGGTCTGTGAGTGCGCCGGCTCTGCGATCCATTCGCAAGCCCGAAGCACATTGAGAGCTGTGGGGTGAAAAGCGCTTGGAGGTGGAGTTTTTTGCACCCGATGGAGCGTGCACGACGGATTTCGCATGTTCTCACCCGCTTCCGCAATGGTTCCTTCAACGCCTGTTCGCTTGGCGTAGGTCTTGCGAAATTCCGGGGTCTCCTGCCGTTGACGTGCTTGCTGAAGTGCTTGATGGGCTTGCTCATTTGGTCGAAGGAGTAGGACTCGGGCTCGGCTCTTGGTACATTGATCATGCAAGTCACACCTTTGACAGTCCTTGTGTGGAAACTGAACGCGAATGGTCTCTTTGCCATGTCGATCATGAGCCAGGCTCCATCCTTCACTCTGGCAACCTGCCGGGCAAGAGACCTGCTGCTTCCAGTCGATGAGGAACTAGCTGTGGTCAATCCGTTTTCCTTCGGTGGGCCCTTGCGCCACTGGGCCAAACAACTCGATCTGATAGTCCTCTCGACTCCGCACCAGCGTTTCGGCATACACCTATCCACTGTCAACCACATGAAGCTTCGGAAGCATCTCATGTTGTGCGAGCTGATCATGAATATCCTTCACGATTTCCCCATCTGGTCGCTTCGGTGGTCACCACCGAAGCGACCAGATGGGGAGTATCCGGCTCACAGGTTTCGGTCAGATGCACCTTATATCCGGTTCAGATCGTGTTGCGCTTCCTCCTGTAGCGTGCTTCGACATCATAGGCAGAGGTGATCACCTCAGCGGAAGGAGGCATGTCCTGATCCTGACGCCATGGCGTTCCCTCAGTACTCAACTCACCCCCCTGGCTATCGATGCGCTCAAACGGCATCGTCTTCGCCAGGAGGAAGCTCGCTGGAAGGCGGGCACAGCCTGGCTGGATCAGGACCTCGTGTTTTGTAAACCGCAAAGGAAACCGTTGCATGCAGGCAATCTGCTCCATCGCTCCTTTCACCCGCTGCTGACCAGGGCAGGTATCCCGCGCATCCGTTTTCAAGACCTCCGCCATTCCACTGCCACCCTCCTCTTAACCCTGGGGGTCCATCCCAAAGTTGTCCAGGAGTTGCTGGGTCATAGCCAGATCGCCGTAACGCTGGCTACGTATTCGCACATTCTTCCTCCATTGCAGGAAGAAGCGATGCGGCGCTTTTCTGCTTTCCTTACCTCTCCGGATTCCCTCCGCTGATGCCAGTTGAAGTCAGTTGTGCTGTCAACCAACGAGAAATGTCTCTTTTTCGAGCGATCGGAATAAGCTAGCACGGCTTGCCGAGAGGGACGAAAAGATCGAGTCGTGGGAGCCTCCCTGAGTTGAGTACCCATCCCAAAAATGTAGTTTGCGAGCCTTTTCAAGTGTGTATTTTGAGCTAGCATCCTAGTACACTGAGAGGGAAATCTCTCCATGATGAAGCCAGCCCGGTGTACGTCCACTTGATGGGTTTAGCCATCGTGCGATTGGAATAGGCGATGAAAGCCAGGATCTGTCCGCGCAGGTCAGAAAGCCGAGAGAAAAGTGCCGCGCTTGAGCAGCTTGCGCACGAGAATACTGAGCCAGATCTCGAGCCTTTTTCATCCAGGACGCATGTTTAGGCGTGTAGTAGAAGACGACGGATGTCGCGTCGAATCATGCAAAAATGATCCAAGATAATGCGCCACTTCGTGGCCTTGGGGGAGCTTCCGATCAGGTGCTGGAAATGGGCCAGGGCATCCTCCTCCGTGCGCGTCGGCCCCCAGGAAGGTTCGATGACCTGTCCTGTGACCACGTCGAAATTGATGAACCAGGACAAGATGCCATATCGGATATACTCGAACTCGCACCGCAGCACATGGCCCGGCTGCATCGGCAGGTCAGGGTATTTGCGCGTCTTCGGCTTGCACTCCGGTCAATTCATCCACGCTGATCGTACGCTCCCCGCCCTTGGCTCGTTCAGGGGCATTGGCATACACCTCACAGCCGGAGCGCCTCTTCCCGTCCCGTTGCGTATCGGGCACCTCGTTCAACCAGTAGCGGAAGCGGTGCGGGGGCCTCGCCCCTTTTTTCAGTAGAGCTCGCATGCCGTGGCGAAATCTGCTCAACAATGCCTCGTGCCACCAGTTCGTCCGCGATTTCACGCCCGCTCCACTGGCTGATCGGCCGTCCTGCCTTCAGCGGCGCTTCACACGCCAAGGCCGCCATCTGGCAGCGTTGTTGCGCCGTGAACTTCGGCGGGGCTCCCGGTCGGGGCCCATCTTGCAAGCGCTCTGCGTGACTTCGCGTCACAAGGCTCGATCCCCTGTAATCCCACCCAGCGAGCTCGCCACAAGCGCACGGTATCCACATCGATACCCAGCTCACGCGCAATCTGTGCATTGGAGTCTCCCTGCCCTGCCGCTAAGACGATGCGAGCTCGCTGCTCCTGCTGCTGCTCGCTGCGATGACGTTTCGTGATCTGGACTCACGCTTCCTGCTCCTTCTCGCTCAGGACGACCTGTCTTGCTCGTTTCGGCATGCCCTGCTCTCCCTTGCTTTTTCCTCCTATTCTATCACGGAACTATTTCCCCTTCTCTGTACTAGCTATTTTGTGACTCATCTCATAGCTCATATGTAGACATTGGGGTACTATCTATAGTAAGCTATATATAGCGGGATGGAATCATCACAATGAGGGAGAGGCTTATGCGCTTCTGCTTTATCCTGGAAGAGAAATACGTTCATAAACCAATGCCGATGGTTGTAGCGGACCAGTTGCGCCAGTGGGGACATCAAATAGATGTCCTACAGCCGTATGTGGCCATTACCAACCTGACCGACCTCTTCTTAACAAGCTATGACGCCTATGTGTTGAAAACCGTCTCGGACGGCCCTGGTTTGACCCTCCTGGAGGCGGCTGAAGCAGTAGGCATTCCCACGATCAATAACTCACGCGCTATTCGCCTGGTACGTGATAAAGCGGTTGCCGTGGCCTTCGCCCAGGCTAAAGGCTTGCCTGTTCCGCTCACCTACTTTGTGGGCCATCCTCGTGCCTTAGTGAAAGTGCCGCATGAAGCTTATCCTGTGGTTGTAAAGCCTAGCAATGGCACCTCTATGCAAGACATACACCTGGTACGGACTTCTGAAGAGATGGCCAAACTTCAGCTTGATGATACGTCGTACTACCTGGCCATGCGCTACGTCGAGAATACCGGCTACGACATCAAACTCTATGTCACAGGACAGGAGGTCCATGCGATCACCAAAAGCTCGCCGCTGCATGGCTCTATCCCCGAAGGTGAAATACCGGTCTCTCGTGAAATGCTCAAGCTGGCGCAGCGTGTAGGTCAGGTGTTTGGACTTGACCTCTACGGCGTTGACGTTTTGGAGACGGCAGAGGGATTGATGGTGGTTGACATCAACGACTTCCCTAGCTTTTACGGCGTACCGCGTAAAGTTTCCTGCATCGCCGAATATATTCTCCATGCTGCCTATCGTTCGCGCTTTGAACATGAAAAGCGCGTTGTCCGCTCCCTTAGTTCCCCGAGAAAAGGCCTGCGTCGACAGAGTGCCACGCTTGTTCCTGCTGAACTCATGAGCCATAGCCCAACCGTCAAGCGAGTACAAATGAGTTGAAAAAGGAAGTCTTCTCTTAAAACATCAGTACGAAAGAAGCTCTTCCCTATTCTCTGGGGATGTGCTATAGTGCGTCCAATATTTTCTCACTTTTATGATGTACAACACATGACGGCAGTGAACTACTAAATAGCAACCAGGCCATAGAACTGATACACTAGAAAGCACCGAGAGCAATTGCGATTGACCATCATGATCGTACCGCGCTCTGTTCTTTGGTAAGCGTCGTATAGGTTTACAGGTGCTCAATAGAGGAGTTAGTAATGCGTTTCTGCTTTATCGTTGAAGAGCAATATCGAAATGATCCTATGCCTTTGGTCGTTGCAGACCAATTGCTTCAATGGGGTCATGACGTGGATGTGCTGGAACCACAAGCCGCTGTCACCTGCTTATCCGATCTTACCACGCAAGGTTACGATGCATTCGTGTTGAAATCATTGGCAGATGGCCCTGGCATGAGTATTCTGGCAGCGGCAGAAGCAGTAGGCATCCCAACTATCAATAACTCGCGGGCGATTCGCCTTGTGCGAGATAAGGCTGTCGCGGCCGCGTTTGGACGTGCGCACGGCTTACCCATTCCGCCTACCTACTTTGTCGCTCATCCTCGCCTCCTCAAGCAGATTCCCGCAGAGGACTATCCTCTTGTCATCAAACCGAGCAACGGAAGTTCCTGCAAGGGTATTTACCGTCTGAATAGCCCTGCTGGTTTGGCGGCCTTGGAGATAGCTGAGGCGGACGATAGCTTCTTTCTGGCACAAAGATACGCAGAAAATACTGGATTTGATATCAAAGTGTATGTTACGGGCAAAGAGGTCTATTCAGCTATTGCAAAGAAGTCACCACTACACGGTGATGTGGACGAAAAGTTTATCCCACTCACACCGGAGCTACGTAAACTTACGCTTCAGGTTGGTAAACTGTATGGCCTTGATATTTATGGGATCGATGTCGTTGAAACACCCCAGGGCCTTGCCATTTTAGACATCAACGACTTCCCCAGTTTCGGACGCGTCCCGCGCGCCGTGGTGCGCATCGCGGAGTATGTTCTCCATGCCGCAAAAAATGCTGAAAGAAAACGTTTAGCATGTGTGAAGCGTAAACGGCGGCACTCGTCAACAGGCACGAAAAATTTGTTCCTTGTAGATTGTATGAAGTCATGATAAGTAGAGAAGGAAGACGGGAGCACGAGTGCATGAGTCAAGATCATTCAAATGCTAGTCTCTCTATCCTAAAACTTCCGGCCATTGTCACAGGTCTTTTTGAGAGGGCCAATCGCCCATTGTTGCCTGGATTGCGGGGACCATCAGAGCTTTTTGTGCGCTACCTGCGGCGCAAGCCGGGACGAGGGCTTGCAGTAATCTACAGTGTGGATGAAGTAAAGCGCGGTCGAAGAAGATATTCCCATGACCTGTACCGCTCGGTTAGCCTGACACTCGACGAACAAGCTCTTGAAGGCGTCTATATTCGCTTTAGCGAAACACGGGCCCAGCAGGCTTCAGTTGCGATACAACCTTCGGGAGTAGTGCGAGCCGAAGACCTGGGCCTCTCAGTACAGGCATTTCCCGCCGACGATAGCCTCCCTGCGCTTGCGGCAAGTTGTGACACCACCAAACAGAGTTTACTTCTCCAGGATTTGCAAGCAGCAGCGCGGCTGCAATTGGGTGAGCAGGACTGGCGACTTGTGTCTGCAACTGCCGTACCTGTGCGCTATAAACCCGCGAATCGCTGTGTTATTCGCTATTCACTTACCCTGGAGCACCACAGCGAGAAAACATCCAGCCATAAAAATGTAACCATCTTTGGGAAGGTCTATGCTGACCCACAACAGGCACTTGAAGTTCAGTCCTTGCAGCAGAAACTCTATCAAGAGCAGATAGCTATGCAGGGATGCAAGGTTGTAGGACACATCCTGGATCTCCCGCTCCTACCACAACCGCTTGGTATGAACAAGATACTTGGATTGACGTTTAACGAGGCAGTGCAACCCACCAATCCTGAGGTGCTTTTACGCTTAGGTGGACGCGTCCTGCGACCTCGCATGCAATATGGGCGTGGTGGTGAGATTACGAACGTGATTGTTCCAACCGAAGAACTAGGACTCACAGCGATTGCTTTAGCCCGCTTGCACACGAGTACAGTACAGCCTCATGTAAGTACTCCACGCACAGGAGCAAAAGAGGCAAAGCGCGCCCGTGAACGTGCCCTGCTGATCGCGGCCTCCAATCCAACCCAGGCAGAAGTTGTACAAAGACTCGCACAGCAACTTGCCGCGCGTTTAGAGACACAACAACCTGATGTCTATCGATTTGCTCATGGTGGTTTTAAGGCCAGTCAGCTACTCTTCCACAGTCATCGCGTCTTTGTGGTAGACTTTGATGGGTTTTGCCTAGCAGACTCAGCACTCGATGTCGGTTACTTCCTTGCGTACCTGCGTCCGAGTGGGCTTTGGTATTCCCGTCCTGGTATGCGTCAATGGCTCGAGGCGTCGGCAAAAGTATTCAGCAGTACCTATCGGCAAGCAATGCTTGAACTTGGGAGCACGCGGGCTATTGTCGATGGCATCCTGGAACGCTCTAGACTCTATGAAGCGGCACTTCTCTTTAAAATTGCTACGCGTCGTGTCAATCGTCTTAACAGTCCACGACCACAAGAATTGTCTGGAATGCTCGGAGAAATCGCGGCTTGCCTATTCGATGAACCAGGGAGGGCATAATGTTTGTCAAATTCCTGGATTACGTGCCTGCGAGGCGAGGAAGGAACAATGCAATTAGTCAAGTTTCTCAATCGTAACCTGAAAGGGTATCGTCTTCTGGTCGTGCTTGCAATATTGGTGGCAGTCCTGCAGGTCACCTCCGAAATCATTGCAATTCAGCCGCTCAAATGGATTCCGAGTAAGGCCCAGAATCCCGGGAACGACCCGGCTTGTTCCCTTCCTTTTCTTGGCCTGAATGACCAGCACGGGCTGCTCGACGTCTTCGACACTCCGGTACTTGACCCATCACTCAATCCACCGCCGGGAGGTAAGCAGCCCGTGCCACCGCCAACGTCACCGTGCCCGGCAAATCCAGCAGATCCAAGGACCTTAGTCATCCCCGACACTACTCATCATAGCGTCATCGGCGTGATCGACTTTTCCGTGATCGTGCTCATCATTTTTTCTACCTTGAGCGCCCTGCTGGTCTACCTTAACCTCTATCTCGCCGCCTATATCGCACAGAACCTGAGCGCGAGATTACGCAAGCAACTCTTTGAGCACTTGCAACGCATCTCGTTAGACTGGCATGGCAAGCAGAAGAAGGGCGACCTCGTCCAGCGCATCACCGGCAACATTGCCGATATTGAGAAATTTGTTACCGATGGCCTGGTCGACTTGCTGGTCGGCATCTTGACCCTCATTGGGGTCAGTGCCATTATGTTGTTCTACAGCGTACCATTCACCATTCTCTCCCTCGCCATGGCCCCTGCTCTCGCCGTGATCGTCCTGCATTATACGCGCACCATCAAGGTCGCGGCCAGAAAGCAAGCCAAGTCAGCCGGACAAGTAGCCGATGTCGCCACCGAGGACATCCACGCCCTCACGGTGATCAAAGTCTTCACGCGCGAGGAGCGTGAGGCGTTGCGTTTTGGAGGTCGTGTGAGCGAGAATCGGGCGGCAGGATTGCGCACCGGAAGTTTGCAGGCCCAATTCACCCCACTGGTCGCCATCCTCGTTGCCCTCGGTACCGCGACGATCGTCGGTGTGGGAGGATATGTCGCGGCAGGCAACCCCTTCAGCGCCGGGCCCTTTCAGTTGACGCCTGGGACGATTGATGCCGGTTTAATCATCTCCTTCCTCTTCTACTTCAAATTGGTCTACCAACCCTTCCGCGACCTCTCCAAGTTGACGACGGTTGGGAATGCCGCCGCGGCAGGTGCTGAGCGCATTCAGGAAGTGCTGGATCAGGCTCCAGAAGTGATTGAGAGTAACGTTCCCTATCACGGGCCAACCAAGTTGCGCGGTGACATTGCCTTTGAGAACGTCTACTTCGGCTATTCACCGGAAAGGCCTGTGCTCAAGGGCATCAACCTGCAAATTCCTGCAGGGAAAAAAGTGGCCCTGATAGGTCTATCAGGTGGTGGCAAAACCACCCTGGTTAAGTTGATCCCCCGCTTCTATGAGATCCAGCAAGGCTCTGTGAGAGTCGACGGCGTTGATAATCGCTTCTACCCGCTCAATGTGTTACGCCAGAATATCAGTATGGTGTTACAGGATTCGGTGCTCTTCGAGGGCACCATCCGTGAAAATATCGAGGTTGGGCGTCCAGGGGCCAGCGAGGCGGATATTATCGACGCGGCCAAGAAAGCGCAGATGCATGAGACGATCATGAGCTTACCGGATGGGTATATTACTCTGGTACGCGAACAAGGAAAGAACTTCTCCGGCGGACAGCGGCAACGCCTGGCCATCGCTCGCGCCATTCTGCGTGATGCGCCTATCCTGATTCTGGACGAACCGACCGCCTCTCTGGACGTCGAGGCTGAAGCTGAGGTGATGCGTGCGCTAGATACCTTGATCGTCGGGCGCACAGTGATTGTGATCTCCCATCGACTCAGCACGCTTGGCAATGTGGATGAGATCATTGTCCTGGGCGATGGGCGTGTGGTTGAGAAAGGCACCTACAAAGAACTGAAGCGCCAGGGAGGGGTCTTCAGACGCCTGCTCGACGAGCAGAGCCGTTACAGCGCAGAGCGTGCTGCAGGGAACCAGTCTGTCATTCGTTCAGCCTTCATGCTACGGGAGGCAAACGACGACCTGTGGCCGGTTCGACCTGCTCCCATCGTCCAACAGATGGTGCCTGTGGCACCGTCACCATCATCCCGCCCGGCAGCGGTCCCAGTCGCACCAGTTCGCAGTGGTTTCTCAGGAGACCATGGCGATGGGGCCAGGCAAGGGTGGCGGCGTGCTCGTGTGCGAATCGAGGTCGATGGGAAGGTTATTGGCATCCGCCAGCTCGATAAGCCTGTACTGACGATTGGCCGTCTCAGTGACAATGATGTCCAGGTGCCATCGCAGCGTGTCTCACGTCTGCATGCTAAGATACGTTGGGAGAATGGTGCATGGGTGATCGAGGATGCTGAGAGCTTGAACGGGATCACCTATCTGGGCAATCTCGTTGATCGGCATGTGCTTTTCAATGGCGACCAGATATTCCTTGCTCCAAGGACGATTCTCTACTATGAGGCTATGTGACGTACTTGAGGGACGGGACAAAGCAAGGACACAGGAAGGAAGAAGGTCACCCTATATAAGTAGGGCGGCCTGCATGATGTTATACCCCATTTGCCACGTACTTTATGACTCGTAGGATAGGTCTACCACCTACAGACGGTTGCGGCAAGTAAATTACCTGCGTCGTCTCGTCGATGGCAATAGTGTGGTGACTACCACCACCCAAGAAGTAGTCGCTCCCCAGTTTCTTCAATCCCCGCCCACTTTCATCGAATATCGAAATGCCCCCTGCACATCCGACAAAGAGCAGTTGCAAAGGGTGATCTAAGCGAACGATATCGGGGTTGAATGCCACTGGTAGGGGATCACCAGGGAAGGGCCGCATAGTCCGCAGGTCCACGCGCACCAGGTTCTGGGAATTGACGCAGGCAACGAAAGCTTCGCGCTGCTGTACATCTATTACCAAGCCATGAGGAGCGAGGCATTCATCTGGCAGCCGAATGCGTGAAACGACTTGAAGAGCGACGGGGTCAATGACGGCGAGAAACGAGGGCGGCGTCTGCGCAGCATTGCTGTTTTGGTCAATCAGTGGCAACGTGAGGACAAAGATGCGATGAGTCATCGGATCGAATTGTATATGTCCGACGTCATCACCGAATGGGTGGTGAAGGCCGAAGGGGATCTTTGAGATGAGTTTGTTGGTTATGGCATCAATCACCGCCACGTTCTGGTTTTTCAGCGCAATGTTCGCGTCATCGGGATTATCCGACACTCCCGGGTCACCGACAAAGATCTTGTGATCAACCGAATCATATTCTATAGCATCGGGGCTATCCAATGGATCAAGCTGCACCTTAGCAAGGATGTTGAATGGGCTATGCTCGTTAGCAATATAGATGATACCGTCATGAGAGTCACCGATAAAGACCTTGCCAATATCCGGGGCGACCAAAATGCCAGCACCTTGGGGAACGTTGATGAGCCCAACAACCTTGTTGAGCTGAGTATTGAAGACAACGACGTTTCCGTCGGTTCCCGCATCGAAATGGGGGTTATGTGAGATAACGGCCTGTTTATCCGGGTTAGGCCCGGTATGGGCAATGAAGAGCAGGTGGGTAGCCGGGTCGAGCGATTGGAAATCGAAGTGATCGAAACGCTGTGCCTCCCCAGACGCGAAAGGATTTTGACTTGTCCGATGAGAATCTGGCAGCGCGTCCGGCAAGGGGATATCCTGCACGATTTGCAGCCGATGCAGCGAAATAGGTGTGGAGAATCGAATCACCTCTGATACAATCAAGAAGACAAGTAATGCAGCGCTTATCAGCACCAGGAACCACCAGGCGATACGATCCACCCTAAATCTCTTGGGAGGCGATGCGACTGTAGATTGTTGAGCCATGACCCTCTATTCTTAGACTTTATCCTGGTGAGTAGTATACTGAGGATACCCTAAAAACTGGAGAGAGTCAATGAGTGGACGGAAAATGTTACACTACCTCTAGCAAGTAGATAAGGAGTCAGAACATCAAATGGATATTTGCTTAATCATGGATAATCCAGAAACACCTCATCACCCTGTCATTGCTGTGGCACTGCAACAACTTAGCACTACACACACTGTGCGGCTGCTCGATGTGCGCACGCTTACAGGAACTGAAGCCATCGCACACGAAAAGATACATTCCCTGGCAGACCTCTACTTGCTGAAATCACACGCGCCACAGGCACTGGATGTCGCCCGCTTGCTTGAGCAACAAGGGGCATCGGTGGTAAACAGTTGGGCTTCATCATTGGCCTGCCAGGACCGTATACTTATGGCACAGCGTATGCTCGAGGCCAACCTTCCCTGGCCACAGACCTGGAGCTTTGCCACACTGGAGAATTTGTTAGCTGACTCACATCTGCTTGCAAGTTTGCCATTTCCACTCATCATTAAAAGCCAATATAGTCATCGCGGAGACCTTGTGGATAAAGTACATAACGTTGAGCAACTGCAGGCACTTGCAGCACAATGGAGCCGGGAGCCTGTCGTTCTACAGGAGTTTGTCGCTGGAGATGGCTGGGATATCAAGCTATGGGTCATCGATGAGCACATATTTGCTGCACGTCGTCGCACACCATTAGAAGCCAATGCATCGCGAGAAGATTTTCCAATTGCGAACAAGGAGATACCGAGCCGGTGGATAGACATTGTGCTGAAGCTTGGTCGCGCTTTTAATCTGCGTCTCTACGGCGTTGATCTCCTTATAACTGAGCGAGGATCTATCGTCGTGGATATTAATTCATTTCCAGGTTTTCGAGGTGTGCCCGGTGCCGACCATGCGTTGGTAGCTCTTGTGGAGCGTCTGCTCACGGAAACAAAGACTCCGTCTACTTGATGGGCAAACGCTTATTGAGAGTTACATTCTGCATCGGGAAAAATGGCCTGCCGAGAACTGCTTCGTAGGTGCGAGCGAGCTTCTCTCCCAAGGCAGGCCAGGAGTAGCGGGCGCGTACTGCGGTATAGGCAGCAACGCCTCGTTGCAATCGCAGTCCATCATCGTTAACAGCCTCTAAGAGTGCCTCGGCTAGTGCTCGTTCGTCGTCAGGTGGTACGAGCCACCCTGTCTGACCGTCGTCAATGATCTCACTAGGCCCATAGGCATTGACGGCAATGGCGGGCAACCCACAAGCCATGCCCTCAACGAGTACCTGCCCAAACTGCTCACGCACTGAAGGCAAAATGACAATGTCGGAGGCTGCAAAGATATCTGACAGTTCGTCATGCCCATGCCAGCCGGCTAAGAAGACATCGCGTGCGCCCGTCCGCTCAATCGTTTCAAACGGATGCTCGTCCTCCCACTCACCAGGAAAGCCGCCGACTAGTACGAGGGGAGCAGGCTTGTTGAACGACTTCCGAGCGAGCGCGTAAGCCGTGATCAGGAGCCTGATGCGTTTAACGGAGGTATAACGTCCCACGTAAAGAAGCACTGGCCCTTCAGCGAAAGGCGACAGTTCGTCGGGCATATAGGCCACTGTGCCAGGCTCTCCATTTGGGTGCCAGCCAAGTGGATGCTCTACGAGCAATTGCCGCCAGAGGGCGATGCGGTCAACCTCATGCCGATCAAAGGTGCTGGGATCGAAGCCATTAGAAATAACCACGCAGCGCTCAGGATTGATTGGCATCAGATTCGTCAAGCGCTCAACCTGCGTCTTCGACAATACCACGAGTCGCTGGCATGCACTCGCCCAGCGGCGCATCCTCTCTGCCCATGCCTCAGCATGTATCCAGCCCTTTGGCGCTCCTTGAGCAATGGCCTCGAGCATCAGCAATTCTGTCCCATGAATGTGTCCAACCACGGGAACATGCGGGGCTATACGTGCCGCTGCTTCATTGAGCGGAGTAAGGTGATGGAGGTGGAGAATATCGGCCTGAGCCGCACCAGCATCGCTTAATGCTCGCATCCAGGTCGCGACGAGATGCTCGTAGATTTCGTCGTCGACGCTGGCGAAGACTCTGTCAGGCGCACCAGGGCGGTCCTCATAGGATGGATGCATGGGTGGATCAGCCCTTAGCGGGTCCTCGGCCTCCAGTGCGGCAGTATAGTCTACCGGACGGACATCCAGGCCCGCGAAGAATTCGCGGGCATCACCTGGACGGCCAGCAATCCGCAACGAGCCACAGACAATGGTCACTTTACAGCCGAGTTTGACAAGTTCGCGGGCTAGTGAGCGAGTCACATGAGCAGAGCCACCACGCGGAAAGAACATAAGACCCATTACTACATGAGCTAGCATAGTATTTTCCTCCAACATCATTTCTTTTAAGCGCAGTGTACCAGCATCGATCACATTTTACCAGCGTTCGTTTTCCCTTTTGTTGATACAACAAGGCCTCAATAACTGACGTCCATGAAGTCTAATTATGGGCCATACAGAAATGCATCTCAAATATTGCTGTACTGGAATTTGTATTAGGAGGGTTCGAGTTATTGTTCTGTTACTACTCGAACCCTCAGTCTGTGCTATGCGTCGCGTCCGCTCTAGACGTTCAGCTAGTTGTTTGAATTTCCAACCTTGATCACAGCGCCTGTGGATCCGTTGAACCGCACTTCGACTTTAACGTGCAGATTGGTCCCGATAGCCCGCGCGTTATTGTTGAAATCGCCTAAGTCTGCCGTCGAGCCGATCGTGAAGCTATAGTTCTGGTTGGCAACCTTGAAGTGAAGGACTGCATCAGTGCCAACGGCGCTCGTCGTGATGGCCTGGTAGTCTACAACGTTCTGATCTGGGTCTCCGGGGGTAGCAGGCTTGACGGCCGTTGCCGTGAAACTGCCATCAGTGTTGGCTGTTGTCTTCACCCCGACGAGCGTGCCTGCGGTCGGCAGCGTCCCATTGAAGTCGGAGAGATCCGTCTGGTTGGTGGCGCTCATCGCCAGAGTTCGCCCATTGGGCATGCTCACCACAATTCGGTTGGGAGCGGCACTTTGCACTGTGCCCATGAAAGAGATGCTACCTTGCTCAAGCGAAGTTGACGGCTCGGTTGGGTTAGTTGTCTCAGTCGGGTTAGCTTCCGGCGTGTTCGTCCCATTTAGCTCTGGCGTTGAGTTCGGGTTCATGGTGTACGAGTTGCCACTGCTCTGTATCACTTGAAGGGTATAGGTTTTGCCGACTTGCGCCTGCAGCGTCGTCACTTCTTGATCAGTCAGCCCACTTACCGTCACCTGCTGCCCATTGGCACTGAGGATAGCACTATGCTGGGCTGTGTTGACCGAGACGACTCTGCCAGTAATGGTGGTTGCGCCAGGAGTGGTTCCAGTAGTGCTGGCGACACCTGCACATGCTGTAAACACGATCACCATAAGAAAACCTATTCCACAAACGAGAATACTCTGAAAACGAATTCGCATAATTTTTTCCTTTTCTCTCAGTATTTCCTCTTCTTGAGGTAGAACTATAAGCGCTTTTTGGGAAGATACACTCACTATCTTTACTTTCCCAAAGCGTAGCACATCTTTTGCACGGATGCCGTTACTTCAATCACACAAGAAAGGTGATTGATCTCACTCTGTCTTCGTTCCTTGCTTATGCCCGTCTAAGTGATGTGCCATTTCTTCCTCTGTGGAGCTACTTGTGCTGTCTCCGCAAATGAATGCCTCGGTCATCTCGTGGGCAATGTCATCAGGATATTGAACAGGTGGAGACTTCATGAGATAAGCGCTCGGTCCCTCCAATGTGCCACTCACTCCACGATCCAGGGCAAGCTTGATCATACGTACAGCATCGATGACCACACCGGCTGAATTGGGCGAATCCCAGACTTCGAGCTTCAATTCCACATTCAGCGGCACATCACCAAAGGTACGTCCTTCCAGCCGAATGTAGGCCCATTTGCGGTCGGAGAGCCAGGGAACATAGTCTGAGGGGCCGATATGCACATTCTCTTCACCCAGGTCGTAATCGAGCTGGCTCGTCACGGCGTTCGTCTTGCTGATCTTCTTCGACTCTAAGCGCTCACGCTCCAACATATTGTAGAAGTCGGTGTTGCCGCCAACATTGAGTTGCAAGGTCCGTTCCAATTTCACGCCGCGTTCGCGAAAGAGGCGAGCCAGCATACGATGGACGATGGTGGCACCGACCTGACTTTTAATGTCGTCGCCGATCATAGGCAGATGCGCCTCTTTGAAGCGTTTCTGCCAATACATTTCACGACCAATAAAGACGGGAATACAGTTGACGAATCCCACTCCGGCTCTAAGAATCTGCTCGACATACCATTTGGTAGCAGTTTCAGAGCCGACCGGCAGATAGTTCACAACGACATCAGTGCCAGTATCTTTGAGAATTCTCACAATATCGTCAGTATGACCCGATGCTTTGGTGATGATGCGAGAGAGGTACTTCCCCAGTCCATCATGCGTCATGCCGCGGTACACCCTGGCATTGAGTTTGGGAACGTCGGCGAAGCGATACGTATTGTTTGGGGCAGTGTAGATTGCTTCACTGATATCTTTCCCTACTTTATTCTGGTCAATGTCAAAGGCGGCAGAGAATTCGACATCGCTGATGTGGTATCCACCTAGGTTGACGTGCATTAAGCCGGGGACGAAATCCTCTGGCTGTGCCTTCTGATAGTAGTGGACACCCTGCACCAGCGAACTGGCACAGTTGCCAACACCAATGACCGCCACGCGCACTTTCTTTGTGCTTGTCATGTTGAATGTTCCTTTCCGAATGAACTATGGGGTTTCTATCGCCTGGTTGCCTTTCTTACGTGTTCCATCCGTGCTGCCAACAGCACCCCTTGTATGAGTGTAATCAGCGCAATCAGCAGAAGTATATGTTTACGAACGTCTCCATCCTGGTAGGAAAATTGCAGGAATGTACAGGCAGTAGCTATCCCAAAGACGATAAAGATGAGGATACGGTCGACCCAAGTGAAAGGGCGCGTTAGCCAGAACAGCGAAGTGATGGCAGCAAGCGCTAACCCACCTGTGAGCAACGTATTAAGGCTGACTAATTGTAATATGTCGGCCATCGCTGATTGTATATCGGGTGTTGCTTGGACGAGAAAAGCTGTTCCCGATACCAGGGCAGCAAGCGCAACGATGAACAAAATGCTCCAGGGAATGAGGCGACGGAGGACTGTGCCTGCAACTATCGCTACCAGTAGCAAGAGCATTGAGAAGCCGAACTCGACGATATGATCTGAGCCGGCAATGTAATTGAAGGCCCATGTACTCCCACCAATCGTAAGTACAAGTAATAGCACGAACAACGTGAGAAATGGCGTGGTCCATAGAGGGGCAAAGTGAGAAACGCTCTTTCTCTGGGCGAGGGATGCTGATGGGCTTGCTTGATTGAAGGAGGGAGAAGCAGCGTTAACATGTAAGGTTGGAGAGTATATTGGCGGTGCATTGTTTTGAGCAGAGGCAGGTTGCACATACTTTGTTGCAGCTAAAGCGGGATTGACCTGCGAGGTATACTCTGCTGCTTGCTGATGAATCTTGCTCAACTCGTGATGCACCTCCAGCGCACTTGTAGGGCGTTGTTGTTCATCCATTGCCACTAAGCGTTGAATAAGCTGATTAAGTTCAACGGGAACTTGCGGATTGTACTCTCTTACAGATGGAAAGGCGAATTGAAATCCGGAAGAATAGGGATCTTTTCCTGTAAGACAGCAGTGGAGCGTTGCCCCAAGAGCATAAAGGTCTGAGCGCTGATTCGTTTGTGCGATACCATGTTGTTCGGGAGGTGCGTAGCCAAGTGAACCTAGCAAGGCTGTGTCTAGCTGTTGACCTTCCTTGAAAAGACGGGCAATCCCAAAGTCAATAAGATAGATATGCCCGGTTGCAGTCACCATCACATTGGAGGGTTTGAGATCGCGAAAGATGATCGGTGGATGCTGCTGGTGAAGGTAGGCCAGGACATCACAGAGTTGGAGTGCGTATGCCACAGCCTGTGCAACAGGAATTGGACGCGCATCATTCTCTCTGAGGATTTGTCGCAAGGTTTTCCCTTCAAGGTATTCCATCACAAGATACGAGCGCCCTTGTTCGCTAAAGGCGTCGTAGACACGAGGAAGGTTTGGATGTTGGAGCGAACCGAGCAGTTTAGCTTCATGTTGAAAACGTTCAGTTGCATTAGCAAGCTCCTGGTCGCTCAAATGGCCCTGGCTCATCTCTTTAATGGCAACCCGACGATTACCGATTCGTGTATCGAGTGCCTGGTAGACTGCGCTCATGCCACCTCGTCCTGCTAGCCCAACTATGAGATAACGGTGTTGAAGCAGTGATTGAGGAGCGAGTCTACCGGTTTGATTCTCGTAGGCGGACATAATGCACCTCGCAGTTCTGACTGGTTTTCTGTAATTCCGTCAGCCTGTTGAAAAACTCGGAATGGCCTGTACAAATATGCAAGTGGAAGCCATCCCATAGATATATTCCTCCGATGAGGTGTCAAAAGTGTTTCTATTGCCATACTACCCGCAAAACGCACATTTTGCTGTGAATTAGTTCACGGATAGAAGGTGATGCTGACACACCCTATCGCACAGGAGTTCCTGGACTTTGTACATTTGAGGTGGAGGCATCGGTGGTTTCCGAGGTATGATAGAGGTTGCTGAACCAGGATCATATAAGGAAGGTGTCGAGTCTCGTAAAGTCGTACCCGTCGATTTGCCAGGAAGTCTCACCTAGTCGTACCGGTTAAGGGCTTCTCGAAAACTAAATTGTCCCAGAGATGATAGTGTGATTTCCAGCGTAACTCCGAAAAAGTTGAACGTGCTCTGGAAATTTTTCCAGAGCACGTTCAAAATGGGCCAGGTATGCTTGTTTGAAGCGCAAGATATGGAAATCTTCAAAGGAGAGCACTTTTGGCTGCCATCTTTTTCCCTATAAAGTTTCCCAATTTTCCTAAGGCTCCCCCAACGAGCCCGAGTATTAGGCCCAGAATTGCTCCTAGTACCACTAAATGGAGCAGTGCTCCAGCTAAGGTTTGATAGGCAAAATACGTGGCCATATTTGGTGTTCCGCTCGTTGCACCTCTTGCAGACCATTCCGCACTGTTGAGCGAGTCATGCAAGAGAAATTGCATACCAGCCACGACAAAAAACAAACCGGTCAAACATGCGACAGCTCCACTGCTGAGTCCACTCCAAAATCCTACGTTCATACCAATACGCATTTCATTTGTTCGATAGGCGTATCGTACGCTAGCTCCTACAATGATGAGCGCGATAACTGCCCAAAAGAGGTCATCAAGAATATCACGCAGAGGAAGCCCAGGTTGAAGGATATTATTCATGCCAATTTCAACCGTCCATAAAAGTCCCGCCAAAAGACCCAGCGTGACACTCTTCTGGTGAAAAAAATTCAAATCAGCCGTTTTCCTCTTGAGGAGAAAGAGGGTGAGATTCATGGCGAGAAGGAGAACGAATGCTCCAACTGCTTCAATTCCTTGTACCCCGAGAGGCCAGTTCGTTCCTCTGTACAAAAAGAACGTCCACAGTACCAGGAGCAGGCTTCCCAGGAGGCTTATTCTCAGGATCTTCCAACTCATACGTTATCGCCTCTCTCTCACGGTTCTTCCAAGATATCCACCGAGTGTGCCAAAGATTCCCCCGGCGACCAGGGAAAAAAGCGTTCCCACAAGAGTTGCTCCCACGGCATCCTCAATGATAAATTGATCGATATTCTTTAAGCCGCTACGCCGAAAATCGTCAAGCATAAATGCATTCTGTCGGATAAGGGCCATAAAGACAAACGTCATCACGAAAAGGGCACTCATGCCAATCACCATACTTAACAGGCCGGTGAAAAGACCGGCGTAGGTTCCTGTCTTCATCTGACCTGTTTTGCGTGCAGCAACATAGCCCGCTATGCCACAGAAAATGAGCACAGCCAGCAGAATGCTATTATTTAACAGGCTGTTCAGCGTCGCGTTCGCTGGGGCAAGATTATTGATGAGATTGTATCCGATGTGGATGCTGCCAAGCAGAAGTCCAAAGAGAATGCCTTGTTTGATCCAGGAGTCTTTCATGTCCATACTCTCTTTCAAAACGATGAATTGCTCTCGCAGAATGCCTCTCGCTTCATCGTTAATCACACCAAACCAAAAACGCGTTGCTCCGTTTTCATCAAACTCTACAACATCGGTATAGTGATCTTTAAAGGTTTGAAGCATTTGTGAACCAAAGGAATGTCTATACGCCTTCGGGTAGCATTTCAAGAAACAAGCATAAAGCCGTATGGCTTTTTCTTTCTGGTGTTGTCTACTCATAAACGACTTTCACTGACAGACCTGGAAGAAGCTGTCGTTTTTGGATTAAGAGAACGGTCTCCAGATAGCGTTGCATCTCCGTATGAAGAGCTTTTCTGCCAAACTCGGTCAATTGATAGTACCTTCTTCGTTCGTCGTCATGGTCTACCTTCTCGCCTGCATCCTCAATCAGCCCATCAGCGAGCATGCGTTTGATGGAACCATACAAGGTTCCATTGCCCATTTTGATTTTACCTTGTGTGTCCTGCTTGACCTGTTTCATGATTTCATACCCGTGTTTCTCACCTGTTGCGAGGGAGAAAAGGATAGAAAACACGGCAGGAGTAAGAGGTGTGACGTCTTCGACTGTCTTCATATTCTTAGTATAGGTCCGTTTCGGACCTATGTCAAGTTCAAAGGGTTCCATATCTCACTTTTTTTCAGAGTGACGCTGGAATCTCCCGCTTTTTTCGGACGTATGATGGACCATCTCAGATCTGAGATGAGCACTTTCCGGCACCTTGTGCTTCTTTCATCTCGGGGTTACCATGGAAATCACAGAAAGACTGTAGCCAAAAAGCTCTAGGAGGCAAAAAGGTGGAACTGGCCGAGGAAGTGAAAGAGTCGACTTCGAGAGACGGAGAAAGCGCTCAAAGGCAGCGCACGCCGCTTGTTTATGGCACGGACAGTACGTGCATTGGGAGAAGGAGGGAAGCTTCTGGCAGAACGGGAACTGGGATGGAATCGTGGGACGATCCGTAAAGGACTGCATGAACGAGAGCGGGGGATCGTCTGTCTCGATGCGTTTTCAGCACGAGGCCGCAAGCCGGGTCGAAGAGCATCTCCCCAACTTGCTTCGCGATATCACCGCCATCGTGGATGGGCAGAGTCAAGCCGACCCACAGTTTCGCACCAACCGTCTCTACACGCGCCTGACGGCAACGGAAGTGCGCCGCCAGTTGATCGCTCAGTTCGGCTACTGTGATGACGAATTGCCTACGGCGGAGACGATTGCCACGAAGCTGAACAATTTGGGATAGTATCCGAAAAAGGTCGCCAAGAGTCAACCTCAAAAAAACTGCCCGAAACCGATGCCATCTTTGCTCAAGTAAAGCAGATGAACGAGGAGGCCAATACGAATGCACAGGTGTTGCGAATCTCGATGGATGCGAAGGCCACCGTCAAGATCGGCCCCTTTGCGCGAGGTGGAAAGAGTCGCGTCCCAACCAAGGCTGCCGACCATGATTTTCAGCCAGCGGCCACCGTGACCCCTGTAGGCATTTTCTTGCCTACCACCGATGAGGTCTTTTTCTACGGAGTGACCTCGAAAGTGACCAGCGACTGTCTGGTGGATCGTTTGGCAGATTGGTGGGAGGAGGTTCGAGAGCGCTTTTCCCATATCACGACCCTCCTCATCAATTTGGATAATGGACCGGAGAACCACAGTCGGCGCACGGAAGTCTCATGCAGCGTTTGCTAGAATTTGTGCAGCGGTATCACATCAATGTCCGTCTCGCGTATTATCCTCCTTATCACAGCAAATACAACCCGATTGAACGCTGTTGGGGCATTTTAGAACAGCACTGGAACGGAGCCTTACTTGATTCCGTCGAGGCTGTGATGGAAGTCATGCCGCTTCTATGAGCCTTCCAAGGAAAACATCCCGTAGTGGGACTGGTGACGACGACCTATCAGACCGGGGTCAAATTGTCTAAGGAGGCAATGGACATCGTGGAAACCCAGCTTCAGCGATGGCCTTCTCTGGAAAGGTGGTTCGTGGACATTCGATATGTTCCTTGCCAGGAAGTCGGGATAGTTAATAATTCTTGAGTCCCTGAGAAGAGATGCGCCTGTAAAAGCGTGCCACTCGGTGAGTTTGCCAAAGATCGGAAACGCGCTCCATCCGCTGCCCGCTGACAGGATGCGTGTGCCATTGGGTGACCAGGCCAGCGTATCGAGCTGGAAATCCTGAATGCCTGAGTTGCTCAGTCCGCTGTAGATATAAACAGTTTTGCCAATCGACCCAGCTGTGCTGACTGGCGACGAGGCTCGCCGAAGTTTTGAAAGCGGAGAGCGTGAACTGGTACTAGACAACGCCCACCAGCCCAGATAACTGCCTCCAGCCGCCAGTGCCCCGGCCGTGCCCAGCAGGGCCAGCACGTAGCGGCGCGAGTGGCGCTGTTCGCTCTCTGTCTGTCTCGCGGGGGCCGGCTGGGGCATGGTGTCGCTGCGAAAAGCACGATCCATCGCGTCTGCAAAGGCCTGGACGCTTTCAAATCGCTGATGATACTCTTTTGCCAGCGCCCTGTTCAGCACGGCTTCGACAGCAGGCGAGATATCGGGGGCTTGTACGAGCAAGCTTGGCACAGGAGCGCTCAGATGCTTGGTGGCGATTTCAAGGGGAGTGGGACCGTCAAAGGGGGGAGCTCCACACAGCCACTCGTACGCCAACGCTGCCAGGGCATACTGGTCGCTGGCCGGCCGGGGACGTCCTTTCAGCTGTTCTGGAGCCATGTAGGTTGCCGTTCCCACCACATCCTGCAAGCTTTGCGAGTGCGAACTGCGCGCGACAATCGCGATGCCAAAGTCGCTCAGCACGGCCTCGTTATTGGCGTCCAGGAGCAAATTCTCTGGTTTCAGGTCTCGGTGAATGAAGTGCTGATCATGAACGTATTGTAAGGCGGCGGCCATCTGCTTGACGTAACGGAGAGCCGTCTGGAGGGGAACACGCGAGCCTTCAGGATGGCGTGTGCGCAAATTGCCCCCCGGGAGCGAAACTCATGACCAGAAAAGGGGTGCCATTTTCGATGCCAAAATCCTGCACCCGGATAATGTGTGGATGGTGTAAACGAGCAAGGAGGCGAGCTTCAGTAAGGAAGCGGTGTTGTTCTTCCGGGTCGAACAGAGATATGTGCAAAACTTTCACGGCGTGTAACGTCTTGAGAAAGGTATGCTCGGCGAGGTACACGTCGGCGAAGCCCCCAGAATCAAGGAACTGGAGCAGGCGATACGCGCCAAGTAGTTGTTGGGTGATCAAGCGCACAGGCATCTCTCCATATGTGGTAGTGCTAGTAGTTATACGTTGCCTTGAAAGGATTTATCTCTTCCGGGAAGCAGACCACCAGACAATGCCGGAATGCATATGAGAACCGAACTGCATATCTTGGGCAATTTTTTGGGAATAAACTGTCAATGGAACTGTCCGTCCCTGCCTTTTTTAGACATCGATGTGCCATCAGAGTAGGCAAGAGGCCGATGCGGAGACATTTTTAACGAATACATGAGCAGGAGTCCCCCCTTCGGCCTTCCTCTTTTTGATGTATTCGCAAAAGCTTAGAGCTGACCTTTAGCGGACGAATCATCTGGGAAGTTTGATAATCAAACACTCCATATGCTAGCATCAAGGTCACTAAACTTGTCAACCAGCGACACTAAACTTGGCACTAACGTCACTAATGCTGGGATCCCACA